>Ga0105047_10016699_pt1 | contig 11494 bp, 9 predicted proteins | sample MAT04_FD_78384 | JGI IMG/M metagenome (GOLD analysis project Ga0105047, IMG submission 78384) | Freshwater microbial communities from Lake Fryxell liftoff mats and glacier meltwater in Antarctica - MAT-04 (megahit assembly) | ecosystem: Environmental > Aquatic > Freshwater > Ice > Liftoff... | reverse complement strand
TTCTGTTCCAGCAACTCACGAATCTGCGCGATCTCGACCTCGCTGATTCGGCGACCTTGAATCGTTTCGGTGTCCTGCACGCCCGAAGACTGCCCGACGAGGTCGCCGGAGTCCCGTACAATCTAAAAAAACTTCCGCCCTCCTTTTCACCAGCTATTCGCCTCCATTTTGACCTGAGTAGTTACGTCCCGTCAAAGCGGTCGCGGTTCGCCGCCACCGTCACTTCGCGCGTCCCGGAACTTGAGCAGCACTTCGGTGCGGGAGCGTACCTGCAGCTTCTCGTAGATGTGGCGCAGGTGGTTCTTAACGTTGAACGGGCTGATGGAGAGGCGGGCGGCAATCTCCTTGTTGGCGAAGCCGTGCAGGAGGTGGTCAAGCATCTCCTTCTCCCGGCGCGACAGGCCATCGTCCGGAGCGCCGGCGGGCGCCGTTTCCGCGAAGGCCGCCACGACCTGCCGCGCAATCTCGCTCGACATCGGCGCGCCGCCGCGCTGGAGCTCGTGGATGGCTTCGATGATTTCCTCGGGGCGCGCCCGCTTCAACAGATAGCCGCACGCACCCGCGCGCAATGCCTTGAAAAGCGTGGTGGCCTCATCGTACACGGTGAGCATGAGAATCTGGAGGCGCGGCAGTTGCTGCCGGAGCAGGGCGGCACATTCAATGCCCGAACGGTTCGGCAGATGGATGTCCATGAGGACCACGTCGGGCGGATGCCGGGGAATCAACTTCAAAGCCTCCTCGCCGCTGCCGCAACTGCACGCGCAACGGAATCCTGGAGTGAGATTCAACATCCGCTCCAGGCTGCTGCGCAGGCCCGCATCGTCCTCCACCAGCGCCACGGTGATTGGGGTGGGCGGTTTGGCGGCGGCCTCAGTGCGGGCCTCTGGCAAGGGCGTCGGCGTCATCTGAGCGGGGCGGCGTTCACGACGGTCACTATCGCTGTCGCGCGGCGGTGCCCGCAATGGCACGCTGGAACTAATCTGGGGCGCGTGAGCTGCGGGCCTCGCGGCCCCGACTTTTCGCTCCCGTCTGATGGCTGCTGCCCTGCCAGCGGTAGGAGCAGGGTGACGGTCGTGCCTTGGCCGGGCGCGCTCGTCACGGCACAGCGTCCACCCAAACGCTCCAGGCGCGTCTGCATGTTGTCCAGGCCATCGGCCCCTTCCCGCTCAGGTCCGGGCGCAAAGCCGCGTCCATTGTCTGCCAGCGTCACGGCGAGGGTTTGCGCGTTCACGGTGATGGCGAGCTTGAGTTCACTGGCCCCGGAATGTTGGAGCGCATTGTGCAACGCCTCCTTGAAAGCGAGGAACAAGTGATGCCGCTGCTCAGCCCCCACCGGAACCTCGGGCAAGCTTGGCGCGACCTCCAGGCGGCACGCCATGCCCGCCGGGTGCGCACAGGTCTGGGCGAACTGGCACAAATACCTGGCCAGCGCCGGCACCGTGTCGTTCTTCGGATTCACGGCCCAGACGATCTCATCCAACGCGGTGACCAACTCCGGCGCCCGCTGGTCAATCTCCTGCAACAGCCCGCTCGCGAGGTCCGGAGTGACAGCGGGGTTCTGCGCCAGCGCGGGGTTGAGGCTGATCTGCGTCAGGCCCGCGCCGAGGTCGTCGTGCAGGTCTTGCGCGATGCGGGACCGCTCGCGCTCCATGCCGCGCTCCAGCTCGAGGCGCTCCACTTGTTGCCGCTGCCGGCGTCGGAGGGCGAGCAACGCCCCGCCGCCCAGCAGGCTGAAAGCGACCGCCGGGGCCGTCAGGCGGAACCAGAGCGTTTCCCAGAGTCGCGGCGTCGCGGTGAGCGCGAGCGAAGCGCCCGCTTCGCTCCAGATGCCGTCGCTGTTGCAGGCGGTGACGTCGAAGGTGTAATCCCCAGGAGGCAAGTGAGGATAGTAAGCCGCCCGCCGCCCGCCTACCTCGAGCCAATTTTTGTCAAAGCCCCGCAGCCGAATCTTGAACTCCACGTTCTCCGGCGCCGCGAAGCTCAGGGCCGTGAATTCAAATTGCACTTGCTGGTGTCCGGGTGACAGGTGCAGCCGGGGTGCGGCCTCGCGCGAAGGGATCGGCCCCGGCGCCTGGGATGCGGCGGCGAACTCACCCGTTTCATAAGCCGCGACGGTCCGCCCATCCACCACCACTTGCTCGATGACGACCGGTGGCGGCGCGAGGTTTTCCTTGAGGTCGGCGGGATTCACCACCGCTACGCCCGTGAGCATGGGCAACCACAAGCGCCCATCGCGGCTGCGCAGCGCGCCGGGCGAGTAATCGCGGCTGGGCCGCAAGCCTGGCAGTCCTTGTTCGCGCCCGAAGACCACCGACCGCAAGCGCGCCGTCCGCCCGGCCGCGAGCGCTTCGAACTCCGCTTGTTGAACCTGAAACACGCCCCGGTTCCCCGCGAACCAGAGCCGGCCCCGTCCGTCCGGGACGATGTGCGCCAGGTTGTCATCGTGCAGCCCGTGGCCCGTTTGGAACTGGAAGAAACGACTCGCCGTCAACCAACCCAGGCCCCCGCCCGCGTAGCCGATCCAAAGGTTGCCGTTGGCGGTCACGCACAGACAATGGATGGCCCGCGGCACAGCAAGCGTCCGGGGCGTCTCATTGACCACCAAGTCCTGGTGGAGGCGCAGGAGTTGACCATCAGCGGTGCCGGCCCAGACCTCGCCGGCGTCGTCGAGGGTCAGCGCATCGACCACGCCGCTCCCGGCGGGCAACCCCAAGGCTTGCAACTTCCCCCTTGCGCAGCCGGTGCAAGCCATAGGGCGATTCGGTTCCCACCCAAACATTCCCGGCCGGAGTCGCCAGCAGCGCGCGTAAAAAATCGCCCGGCCAGCCGGCCGGTTGGCCGACTTCACTCTCGACCCCGCGCGCCCAATGACGCAAGCCCCCTTTGCGCGTGCCCACCCAGACGCCGCCTTGCGGGTCGGCGGCCACCCACGCCGCAGGCACGCCAGACCAGCCGTCATTCGTGGAGAGCGCCGCCCAACCGCTGCCTTGCTGGCGGGCCAACGCGCCGCTGCGCGTGGCCGCCCACAGCGTGCCCGCTGTGTCCTCGCCGAGCGACTGCACCGCATCCAACGGCGGGCCGCAACCGAGGTCCACGAGGTCCACCGCGCCTGGCCGCAACCGGTTCAACCCGCCGCCGCGCGTGCCCACCCAGACATTTCGCTCCCGATCTTCCGTCAGGCTCCAAATCTCGGGATGCGATGTGCCTTCATCGGGGCGAAACCGGTTCCGTCGAAGCGGAACAAGCCATCCGTCAGCGTGCCGATCCACAGCGCGCCCGCGCGATCATCATAGAGGGCGCCCAGCTTCACTCGCGAGAGACTTACGGGCAACAGGCCGACCTCCACCAATCCGGTGCCCTCAGTGTATTTGAAAAGTTGCGCGCCCGCACAAATCCACAGACCCCCGGAGCGCGCAGCGGCGATGCGCGCCGATGCGGACGGCAGCTTCAGGCGACTGACAAACCGTCCTCGACGCCGAACGCCCGGATCTGGCCGTCGTGGAGGCCGAAGACTCGGCCGCCGGCAGAGGAAATCCAGATGGCCCCCGCGCGGTCCTCCGCCAGCACCATGGCTTGGAGGTCCGGCAAGCCATCGGCCGTGGTCAGCGCCGTTAATCGCTCTCCGTCCAGGCACGCCAGCACCCCGCGGCCCTTCGCGAACCACAGGCGCCCGCGCCGGTCCAGCAAGAGCGCCTGAATGAGGCTGGTCGGCACACCCGCCGCCACCGCGGGCGCATATTCCGTGAACCGCACGCCGTCAAAGCGCGCCAACCCGCTCTGCGTCCCCACCCACAAGAAACCGTCCGGGGTCTGCGCCACGCCGACCACTGTGTTATCTGGCAAACCTTCGTCGGCCTGCCAGGCGCGCGACAGCCAAGGGATGTCCGCAGCCGCGGCGGGCACCGCCGCGGCGACCAGCAGCAGGCCCGCGACCCACGACCGCAGCGGCAGAGGAAAGTGCGGCAAGAACACGCCGGGAGGCTAACCGCGCGCCCGCTCCGGGCAAGCCGGCCTTTCGGCCTGGCCTCAGCACTTCCTTCGCAGGGCTGGAACCAGGCTGCGGGGCACACGCCTCCGGCGCGTGGTTTTCGGCATCGCGCCGAAAACATCATCCCCCCACTTCCTGCTGTCAGCAAAGCCCGCAAGAAGGGCAGACGAGAGTTCGGGCGCGGCGCTCCAACGGACACGCGCTCCCCAGCCGTAGCTAGGCAGCCGGGTTCGCAAACCGAGAGCGTCGGATTTTTCAACCGCGCCTGCGGAAACGCTCGCGCTGACTTCCTAGTGCTCGTGGGCATCTGGCGGAGAAGCCGCCTGGCCCCGATTCTCCTCGGCTGAGGCTGGTACAGCCGCGCTCGTGCGCCTGCGAGGGCGCTGGGCCAGAGCGGTGCAAGTCCGCTCCCGTGCGGCGAAGAGCCGTGCGGTATCGAACCGTAACTGCGTCGGAGCAATCCGGGGTGGAGAGCAACGGAACGAGAACGACTAGTCCGTAACACAGATCGCCCATGTGGGCGGTCGCCGTGGACTCGATTCGGTCGGCGTGGCTGGGCGAGCCTGCGAGCGAAAAGCGAAGCCTGTCGGCGCGCTGAAGGTTGGAGACGGAATGGCCGGCAGTTCTCTCGCAGTAAACAGGGAGACCCGCCGGGGTCGTTGGTCTCACGGATGCCAAAGTTGGTCTCAAAGACGGCAGCCTCAGACCCTGTTTGAAAACTCCACCGAACCGCCGCGTGAGGGCACGCGGCCTACAGGAAACGGTGGAAAGCGGGTCTTTTGTAGGCCCGGTGCCCCCACCGGGCGAGTTTTCAAACTGGCTCTCAGGCTCAAGCTCGGCATCGTCTGCAAGGAACTTGCTTGGGCGGCGGCAGCGGGGTTTGGCAGGGCTGCTGCGGCGCCGGCATTTTCCGAAATCAATGCCGACGACGCCGCCTGAAATCTCAAACTGAAAATTGCAAATCGCAGCGGCAGGCCGGTGGCGGACGGACGGGTGTTGGCGTTGGTGGAAAGTTTCCTCCGGGCCGGGGTGTTGGAGGAGGCCAGAGGCTGGCGTCCGACTGAATGTGGCACCCCCAAGGCGGCGTGAGCAGCCCGTTGCTGGCGAACCTGTACCTCGACCCGCTCGACCACCCGATGGCGGCGGCGGGTTGGCAAATGGCGCGCTACGCCGACGGCTTCGTGATCCTGTGCCGAAGCGCCGCCGAAGCCGACGCGGCGTCGCCCGGCGGGCTTGCCGCCGGATCGTTGATTTCGTTGAACAGCCACGCCCGCGCGTAGGCCCACCAGCGCTTGGCGGTGGCTTCGGAGATGCCCAGGACCTCGGCGGCTTCCTCGATCTTTAGGCCAACGAAGTAGCGGAGTTTTACCAGTTCAGCGTGCCGGGGTTCGAGGGCGGCGAAGCGATCGAGGGCTTCGTTGAGCGCGAGCAATTGGTCGTCGGGCGCGGGGCTGGCGATTTCGATTTCTTCCACGTCCAAGTGAACGGCGCCGGAGCCGCGGCGTTGTCGGTGTTTGCGGCGGGCGCGGGCAATCAGCAGCCGCCGCATTGCTTCGGCGGCGGCACCGAAGAAGTGGGCACGATTTTGCCAGGATTGGGCCGGCGGAGCCACCAGCTTCAGCCAAGCCTCATGCACGAGTGCCGTTGGCTGAAGGGTGTGCCCGGCCGGTTCGCTGGCCATCTTGTGCGCGGCCATCCGGCGCAGTTCATCGTACACGAGCGGCAGCAACTCGTCGGCGGACTGGGCGTCCCCTTGCTCGATGGCGGTGAGAATGCGGGTGACCTCGCTCATGTTGCCGTTTCGGTGAGAGGCCCTTCGTCGCGGGTTCGGCCTGGTCGAACCTCAGCGAGCTCTTGAGAAGTTAAATTGCGATGGCCTTCACTTTCCTTTGGAGAGCCCATCAGATACGTGAGGTAGCCAGGAGTCGATAGAATCGGCACTCGACCGGAACACCAGGAATAATCCTTGGCCCCGGTGGCCTCGGCCAGTTGCTGCAGTTCCGTTACCGAATACGCGCGGAGCTGCGACACGATTCCGTCCCACCAACAAGTCAGCGGGACCAGCGGCAAAACGTAGGTCCAGAGCAGGCGCCGCCAGCAAAAAGGCCGGATGAACGGCGTCACTGCCGCAACCAGAGTGGGCGTCAGCAAGAGTAACGACAGCAGTGTGCGCCAGCTGCGATCCGGGATTTCAAAAATGCCAATTGGCTGCCGTGCGCGCGCCGCGTCACGCAGCACTGCGAGCGCATCACTCGGAGCAAAGTGATGGAAGGCGTTGAACATGGTGCGCAATCCATGCAGTTCGGGGAGGACCGCTCGCGCATCCACCGGTTCGGTGTGAAAGGAAACCTGTCCATTCGATCCATCTGCTGTGCGTTGGAATGCGGTCAGATTCGGGAATCGATCCGTGAGAGTGACCTGCGGTTTCAATCCATCCGCCGCGAGCGCATGGAGCAGCGCGGGCATCGGGCCAGCTCCGCCCGAGCACAGGTCAACGACGTGTGTGGCTTTGCTGAGTCGCAACCCTTCGGCTACCAGCGGCACCGCAGGCCGGTGCAGCGCAAACCTCGCCTCCAGGAAGTGCAGATAATCCGTGGCCAGGTCGCGAATCGTCACGGGGAACCACGACTGATCGCCTAACTCAAATAAATGCAGTCTTGGGAGCATCCTCATGCGGCGGCCAGGACACGCTCCATTGCAGACCTGGAATAAGGTTTTGATTTGCCCTGCGATGTGTCGCCTTGCTCGATGGCGGTGAGGATGCGGGTGACGTCGCTCATGCTATGGCTTGTTCAAATCAGGATCAGGCCGCCGCTCGCCATACCACACGCCCATAGCGCTGCGGTCGCGAATGTATCTGCGACGGGCAAAGGTAATGCGATACAGTTGAATGAACCATTCAACAGTAGAATGGGTCCTCAGCTTTCGACCGGAAGTGGAGACGCACTCGCGCAGGCAAACGAATCGGCCCTGACGATGCAACGCAAGGCTGAGGCTGACCTCCTCGGTCGCATAGAGTGCCGTGTCGAACCCGCCCACGGCCTCGAATGCCTCGCGCGTGCTGAAGAGGAAACATCCGAAGGCAATGCGCATCTTCCGGGCAAACCAAACTTCCATGGGCACGAAAACTCGGAGATAAGCTGGAATGCGTCCGCTGTAGCGAATGGCGCAGCCACCCCCAATCGCACCCCTGCGCACCGCCTCGACCGCGGCGACGACGGCCTCCGGGGTGACGATGGTGTCGGCGTCGATGAAGATGAGCAAATCACCTTGCGCCGCCCGTGCCCCGGCGTTGCGTGTCGCTGCAATCTGCCGGTGCTCAACGGTGACGACTTGTGCGCCGTGCTGACGTGCAATCTCCGCCGTCCGGTCGGTGGAACCGTCGTTGACCACGATGACCTCCGATGGCGTGGCCAAATGGCGCGTGGCGACCCTGACCGCCTCCAGCGTCGGCCCGAGGACGGACTCCTCGTTCCAAGCCGGGATGACGAACGAAATGAGATGCGGTTGCGGCATGGCGGGCGATGCGTCCCCTTGCTCGAGGGCGGTGAGGATGCGGGTGACCTCGCTCATGGCTTCGGGATTGGCGCGTTGGTGGCGGCCGGCTGTCGCCCGCCAGCCGATTTCGCGTCAACCACCCGCACGCGCAGCGACCGATGGTTTTGGGGAAGCGACATCTCACCCGGTGGCGGTGCGGCAAACTCCGGCCAGTCCCAGTCGAGGCCCATCGTCTTCAAGCGGGCGCGAATGGCGCGCAAGTCCCAGCGATGAATCGCGCCCGCGTATCTCGCGGCCACGACGAGTTGCGTGCCGTCGGGGCTAAAACTCATCCAGGTGGAATGGTCGCCATACGGATCTTCGAGTATGGCCACCGTCCGGCCAGAAGTGATTTCTTTGAGATGAATCAGCCCCGGCGCCATTTCCAGCGCCATCAGTTTTCCGTCCGCCGTGAAGGCGATATGTCCGGGGTAAAGGCCCATCTCGCGCGGCAGGCGGCGGCTCACTGCGAGGGAGTTCAGATCGTGGAAGGTGAACTCCCCTACGCTAGCAACGATCAATTCCCGATTGTCCGGAGTGAAAAAGACTGCCGAGCACAAACCCACTTCCAAGTCCTTGATCAACTTGCCGCTTGGCCCAGCCCAAACTTTCACCCGATCCGAATGCCAGCCGCTGCTGGCCAGCCGCGCCGCATCCGGGCTGACGGCGACGTACCCCGCGCTCGCATGGGACATTTCCGTGACGCGCACCGATTCAGTGACCAGATCGAGGAGCACGCACTGACCGGCGCTTTCTCCCACGACCGCCAGCGTTTGGTCGTCGTTGCCTTTGGCCATCCGCATGGGCGCGAACGGCAACGCGATCTGATGGGACGGACCCACTTGCAGTCCACCCTCGGGTTCCGCGTTTGCTTCGATGCGCCAGCGCCGCAATCCATCGGCTGGCCCGCAGGTCAGCAATTCGTGGCCATCGGCCCGAAACATCGCTGTTGTGGTGCCGCCCAGGCGGAGCCAGGCAACCTCGCGACCGCGCGCCACGTCCCACAGGCGCACCCCGTCCGAAGCGCCGAGGGCCAAAAGAGTGCCGTCGGGGCTGATGTCTCCCTCGCAAGACACGCTCTCGCCGTCCCTAAAAGTGTTTAGGAACGTGTGATACTCCTGGCTCGGGACGATGCCCCAGAGCTGCGCTTGATAGTTCGACGGCGCAATCACTCCCGCCCACCGGCCCTCCTTGCCGAAGCCGAGCCATCCTGATAATGGAAGCCGCATCAACAGCCGCCCGGGCGAGGGTTGCCACAACCGCACAACGCCATCCCACGAACTCGAGAGGAGCAACTCGCCGCCCGGGTGGAAACTCAAGACGTTCACCTGTTGGACGTGACCTTCCAACACGGCAACCTTGCGCCGCGATTTTACATCCCAGATCTGGATGCGCGAATCCGAACCGCCCGTCGCGAGCAGATTTCCCTCCGGATGCCACGCGACGCTGGTCATGATACTGGCACCCATGGGCAAGTCGGCCACGTGTTCTCCGTCATCCGCATGGTAAATCGAAACCACGTTTGAATTGTAGTAACCCACCGCGAGTGTGCGGCTGTCCGGATGGAAATTGATCGTGTATGCGCGGTCCCGCGTCTGCCACCGGCGGCTCTCTTCTCCGGTGCTCAGATCGAAACAAGTGATCCAGGCCTCATGTCCGAGCGCGACCCGCCGGCTGTCCGGACTGAAAGCCCGCGCGGAACATTTCACGGGTGAGCTTTTAAGCACCGACTCGCCACTCTCACACCGCCAAACGCTGAGTTTGCTGTTCTCCTCAAGCCTGGCGATGAATCGGCCCCCCGGGCTGAACGTTAGGTAGTCGAACTCCGATTGGCGCCGGTGCGCAGGGCTGGAATGCAATCGCCGGAGTTCGCGGTCGTCCGGGATGGTGCGGATGCTGATGGTGCCATCCTGCCCAAGGCGAGCATAGCGCTGGTAAAGAGCGTCGTAGCCGATGGCTTTTGTGTCGGCCTCCGAGGCGCGCCAGACCGGCCCACGCTCAACGTCCGGAAGGGCCATGACGGCAATGGCGTTGTCTCTCAGTTCCGGGGTGGCGCGGATGCGCGCGGCCTCGGCCAGTGCGGCCAGGCTTTCAAGGCGTTGCCCCATTTGGCGGCTGTTGCGACGGGCCTGCGCTTGACTCTGGAGCGAAACGAAAAGTTGTTCGCGCGCGGATTCGAGCGCCGCACCTCGCTCTCGCAATGCGTGGTCCTTCTGGTTTCGTTCCTGGCGGATGCGCGCATTGCTTGTCGCGAGGGTGAGCAACGCCACGACGAGCGCCACGAGAACCGTGCCCGCCGTGATCAAAGCTCCGCGATTCCGTTGCGTCAGCTTTTGCAGCACATACATGCCGCTGGGCGGCCGCGCTGTAACCGGCTCGTGATTGAGGTGCCGCTGAATGTCCGCCGCGATGCCGTTCGCCGTTGCGTAACGCCGGGAGCGATCCTTCTCCAGGCACTTCATGACGATCCAATCCAGGTCGCCGCGCACCAGATGGATCAACTGCCGCGTCCGTAGCCGCCGACGTGAGTCGGCGCTGATCTCCGCTTCGCTGCCCGTCGCTGGAGTGCGCTGACGCACGTCGGCAGCGACCAACTCTTTGGCCAACCGCGTGCTGGGCTTCGGTGGTTTTTCCTCGCGGATGACACGCCGCATTTCGTCCAGCCCGGAGCGCAGCAATTCTTCCCCATCGAAGGGCGTCTGGCCCGTAAGCAGTTCATAGAGCAGCACGCCGAGGCTGTAGATGTCACTCCGCGTGTCAATGTCCACGCTGCTCATTCCCGCCTGTTCGGGACTCATGTAGGCCGGCGTGCCAACCAGGGCCTGGAATTCCGTGAAGAGCGTCTTGTCCGTAAGCTTCTGCGCGATGGCCTTGGCGATCCCGAAGTCAATGACCTTGGGCACGGCCACGCCGTCATTGACCGTCACCAGGATATTGGACGGTTTGAGATCGCGATGGATGATGCCCTTCTGGTGGGCGTGCTGGAGGGCCTGGCAGACTTTGACGCACAGCTCCAGCCGTTCCCGGGTGGACAGGCGGTGCTGGTCGCAATACTCAATGATCTGAAGCCCGCGCACCAGTTCCATGATCAGGTACGGCCGGCCGGTCGCGGTGGCGCCGGCGTCGAATACCCGGGCAATGTTCGGGTGTTCCATCAAGGCCAGGGCCTGCCCTTCGGCCTCGAAGCGAGCGATCGCGTTCCGGGTGTCCATGCCGAGCTTGATGAGTTTGAGCGCCACCCGCCGGCGCACCGGCTCTTCCTGCTCGGCCATGTAAACCACGCCCATGCCGCCCTCGCCGATCTTCTCCAGCAGCTTGTAGCGGCCAATGCGGTCGCCCAGGTTTTCGCGGAATTCGCTCGCGAGCGAGAAGGCGTTGGCTTCTCCGCCCAGCCCGGTGGGGGGCTTCTCCAGGAAATCCCCCGCGCCCTCGGCGGCGCGCAGCAGCGCCTCAACGCGCTGGCGCAGCACGGCGTCCGTTCGGCAGGCGGCCTCGAGATAAGCCGCGCGCGCTTCGGGTGTGAAGCGGGCAAGTGCCTCCGCGAACACGGCTTGTTCGGCAGAGGCGGGTTTCACGGTGATCGGTTCATCGCCCATACATGAGCTATTTAGCCGGAAAACGGCTCACGACACGAAAAGAAAAATTGCGTGAGCCTTTCTGCCATGTTTTGGCTCATGAGTAATGGAAGGGACGTTTCCCTTCACCAACGCGGATCGCATGCGGGCCTTGGCTGGCTTCGTCGGACCGCAAGACCAGCGACCCAGAGACGATGAAACCAACCTCATGACGACCAAGCCGCAAACTATCATCATTGGCGCGGGCATCGGCGGACTCACTGCGGCTATCGCGCTGCGGCAGGCGGGCTTTGGTGTCAAAGTCTTTGAGCGCGCCGCCGAGGTGAAGGAGATCGGCGCCGGCCTTGGGCTTTCCGCAAACGCGGTGCGCGTATTGAAACACCTGGGACTAATG
>Ga0105047_10016698_pt1 | contig 11494 bp, 6 predicted proteins | sample MAT04_FD_78384 | JGI IMG/M metagenome (GOLD analysis project Ga0105047, IMG submission 78384) | Freshwater microbial communities from Lake Fryxell liftoff mats and glacier meltwater in Antarctica - MAT-04 (megahit assembly) | ecosystem: Environmental > Aquatic > Freshwater > Ice > Liftoff... | reverse complement strand
TGAATACCTGCGTGGTCAGATTCGTCACCATGATATAAATACAAATTACCCGTAGCTGAATCTTTTAACAAAAAGGGATTTAAAGCGTTACCTGCCATTCCCGCAGCCGCATGATTTCCAAAACCTACCTCTGGCCGTGTAGTACCAAACTGTCCTATAGCCAAACCGTTTTCATCATAATGATTAAACTTATTTGTTTGAGAGCCTTTCCAAAACTCCCCGTTATAACCTGTAATAATATTCCGTTCTAAAATATTTGCGAGACTACCACCATTCCGACAACCGTTTCCAACATCAAACCATCCGGCTTTTGGATAAGGCCCACCGTAATTTTTATGAGTTGATTTTTCTGTCTGGAATAAATATTGATTATTTGCGCCCCGCTGCATCAGTCCTAGATGATACCCTGAGCTATATGGTAGTCCTAAATTGTTCCAGCCAGTACTTCTATTATATAAAATAACTTTGTTTCTGCTTGAAAATATTTGTGCTGCATTATTGCCCGCAGGTGTATTACTAGAAATAGCAACTGCAAGCACTTCTCCTATTGCAGACCAAGTTGGATTATTAGCGCCATCAAAACCAGTTAAAGGGAATCTTCTGTAAGTGAATGTATTAGATACAAGAGATGACTGTTGAATTGACCCATCATCACAAAGCATACTAGATGTAGTAAATGGGAACACTCCACTAAAACGTATAGTCCCACCTGAAACTAATTCTGCAATTTCTCTATTATTACTAATTCTCATCGTGCCGTAAGTTCTGCCATTGCTTAGCGTTATCGGAAATTTTAGTCCCTCAGCATCGTAGTTTTTCGTAACATTTGCTCCCCAGTTATTAACCAATGACCAACCTGTGATGCTACCCAACTGTTGAGTAAAATCCACGTTAAATTCCAGAAAATTGTAAAATACCCTGCTGCTATTTTTTCGGTCTACCCAGGTGTTATAACTAGAACCTAAAGACATAATCCTATCAATATACGTCATAGATGAACTGTAATGCTGTACTCTAAAATTACCGGGGTCGCCCATCCAAATAGAACCATTTGGTTGATACGCAATAAAGGGTAGCTTGTTTCCTCTTACATCATTAAAATAAAACTTGTTATTATTTACTGTCGCATCTGTGGTATATCCACCTGCTGTTCCGAAGGTGCTTGTTAACGCTCCTGTGGTAGAATTAAAAAATAGAACTTGCTGCTTTGATATTGCTGTATCTGTAACAGCAACTGTGGTGCCATCGGGAGATACTTGTGTACATTGAGGTTTTGTTAATCCGCTTAATGTTAAAGTAGCTGCTGTCAATGTACCATCGCCATTTACAGTATATCTTGCCGCAATGTTATTTGATACCATCCAAAGATTATCGCTTTTATCTATACTTAAACCCATCGGTTTTACATAGGTTAATGTTTGAACCAATGCGCCTGTAGTTTTATTTAGTACCTGCAATTGATTAAGGCCATCTCTTGCAACAAATAAATAATTGCCTGTCTTTTGTACTGCCAATCCCGAAATAATACTGTTTGCAGTATTCAGATATGAAATGACATTTATTGGCTTCCTGTAAGATGGCGTAAAACTTATACCGCTACTAAAAGCAAAATAAGCATCATTACTAACATTGGTACCAAAAACAAAACTATTGGTCACCGCACTTGCATCAAAAGCACCCCAATAAACTTTCACGCCATCAGTTGCAACAAAATTTACATCTGAAACCAACGTGCTAATAGCCACGGTGGTATTTATTCTTATATTAGGTTTATTGATATTAAATTTTCCAAAAGAAGGATTTGCTTCTGCGTATCCGGTGCAGAAATATCCAAAGTTGCCCGAAAAAGCCAGACCCCTCATACAATGGTAATATCCCCGATGCTTACTACTACCAGTCATACTATCGGAACTATTACCTATTGTACCTTCCCAGGTGTATTGCACATTATTGCTTAATACTTTTACTTTGTAGCTGGCATCCGGTGAACTGATTACTTTGCTGTAATCGTCTGTTCCATCCCAATATTTTGTGTAGGTTCCTGCATCATATTTTACATCATTCCATAGCGTTTTTACGAGGATGCTATCGTTTCTAAAAACACCTGCGCTGGTAGTTAAACGGGAGGGGAGCGTGAAGGAAAACTTGCCATTCTGACCAAACGAGTTGATAGAAATGAAAATAAGAAAAATTAATTTCTTATGAAATTGGATTTTCAAAGGAATGAATTTAGTTTTTATAGAATAGGATTGTTTACCTTTTTCAGGGGTAAATCTTGCAATTAAAACGAATTTGGTTCCGGCTTTAGTATGTGGTGAAGTCTCTAAAACACTGTAAGATTTTCACTACGAAAACAAATTGACTTTCTCAATTTGACAAAGCACCTTGAAATACAGGCGTATTAATAATTTTCATTTTACAAAATACAACCCAACCTGAAGGATACAACTGAAAACGATGAAACAGACAATTGATAGGTTCGTTTTGCCTGGAACAGGCAGCAGGAAATGGCAGATTGTTGAGGCGGCTGCAATTTGAGTATGGCTTTTTTGCCAATACCACACCAATAGAATCAATGCTGAATTCCCTGGTTAGATACAGATATAATTTTATAGGATTCATAGAAATAAAACTGAAAATGAAAAAATAAAGATATCCGTCCAAAACAATAATCATAATATTTCACAGTTTAATTGAAACATCGCTTACAAGAATTTGGCGCAAAAAAAATGCCCCGGTAAACGATTGTTTACCGGGGCATTTTTTATCAATTCCTACTTAAAGAAAAACTGCTAATCTGAACTGCTCATCATATAATGTCTTTATTTACAATGACCGTATTCTCTCCCTTCGTTGAATACGAGTATTGTTTGAAATGTTTGTTTATTGCAACAAAAAAAGGCTTTGCACAACCTTCTTCAATCCGGTCATGGAATTCAATTATTATCATTTTCACCTTTGGTAACCACTCCTCATAATTTTCTAAAAAAACCTGCTTTTCACTTGTCTCTATATCCAACTTTAAAATATCAACAGATTGAATGTTATACTTTTTGAGTAAAGAATTTAATGAAATCGCATCAACATTTCCGTTGACTAAATCTTCTTCAACCATCATTCCCCATTTTCCCAGATTAAACTTATCAAAAACTTTTAACCTGGTATCGCTGCTCCAAATTCCACAGTTTTCAAAGAAAATATTTTTGTAAAGAGATAGATTTTTTTGGAGCAAGTGAAAATTTTCGTGATCGGGCTCTATGCAAACAATTGTTGCATCAGGAAACTTATTTTTCATTTTAATTGAGAATAGTCCAATATTGGCCCCACCATCGATAATAACTTTTGGATTCTTAACAAAATCGACATTGTATTCATCTACTAAAAAGACCTGATAAAAAGTTTCATAATCAGAAGTATCGGGCCTTAAAGACAGCGGATGACTTATATTGGGTAGTTGAATGTTTTCAATTCTTCCAAAGCCGAACCGGATTGACAACCAAAGTCCATTCCAAAAACCAAACGTACTTATAAGTCTTAAAGTAAAAACCACCACCTTCTTCATGTGAATATATTTTAGTGTATCAATTTCGGGACTTTATCATTTAACTCAAATTCAGCATTTTACGATCCTACATTGAAGCAGAAGGTTCTGAAATTCTCAAAAAGTTCAATAGGCATTTTCATCTCCTTTAAAAACTGTAACATAAAAGGTAAGAAAAATTATTTTAAGATCGAGCCAGAGACTCCAGTTTTCGAGGTACCAGATATCGTGCTCTATTCTTTTTCGCAACTGCTCTTCTTCTTTTATTTCCCCCCTAAAACCGTTTACCTGGGCCCAACCAGTAACACCTGGTTTTACAAAATGACGGATCATATACTCATCAAGTAACCTAGAGTAATCCTCGGTATGTTTTAACATGTGAGGACGGGGACCCACTATTGACATATTTCCCAGCAATACATTAAAAAACTGAGGCAACTCATCAAGACTTGACTTCCTTAGAAATCTGCCCAACTTTGTAAACCTATCATCATCACGGGTTACCTGTTTTAAATCCGAGTCGTTGTTTACCTTTAATGTCCTGAATTTAAAACAGTGAAATTCTTTGTTGTTTTTCCCGGATCTCAATTGAATAAAAAACACCGGTCCACTTGAATTTAATTTAATTAATATTGCCAATAATGGAAGTAACCAAGACAGCAACAGTAGAACAACTATCAGACTAAAGCAAATATCAAACAAGCGCTTTTTAGAACTAGCTACCACATCCTCCAATGGCTCCGACCTGAATGATAATATCGGAATACTTTCTACAATATCCACGTGAATATTGCGGTTTACAAACATTCTGAAATCAGGTACAAATTTGAACCGGATCATGTTTTTTTCTGCTGTTTGTGCCAATTCGTAGATATAAGAATGTCGCTCCGGTGAAATCGTACTGTAGATTTCTTTTACATTATTTTCTATCGAATAGGATACACACTCATCCCGGTTTCCAAGGATAGGAAATACTGACAGTTCATTTACGTTGTGGTAATCCTCAAAATACCCTTCTATCGAAATTGATTGAACATTGGTTGAAAAGTAGCTAACCAATTGTTTCGAAAGATCATTGTATCCCAGTAACACTATCTTTTTATTAAACCTTTCCTTCTTTCCGAAATACGCAACAGCCCACGCAAATAGAATCCTGCTAAAAAGCAATTCAAAGCCAAATGCAACAATGTTTAATGAAACCCAAAGACGACTGTAGTTATAATTATAAAGAAAGATAAACAATAACAGACAGGAGATAAAAAGTGCGTAAGCCTGGATTGTGCGTTTTGCAAATTTTTCGAAATTAATGAATTGATCATTTATATAGAGTCCCATGATATATGCACAGGCCATCCATACAATATTACTGGTTACAATCAGGAGTGTATACCTTTCCGAATCTGCACCCTTTGCCAAATCGAAATTTAACATAAGTGCCAGTTGAATGATATTGATAGCTAAAAAATCTACCAAAGCAAAGAAAAACCTAAAAAGATTGGTATTGGTTTTATTCATTGTTTGAAAATATGTTGGCAAAGTCCTGCTTCTTGCCGATTATTTTAATAATAATTTTTACATTACGTAAACCTATCTGCCATGCATCTACATTAAAAAAACAATTTTACACTCCCATTTACGACCGGAGATTAAAAAACATCCAATCTAAAACGCTTTTACCTATTAAAATATTATGGCAACTAATTGTAATACTTTTTGCAGTTACTCACTTTGCAAAAAAAATCTGTAATGTGCACCAAATGTGTAGAAAAGCCAGCCACTCATAGCTTCTTAAAAATCAATACTTTTTTAGATGTTACCGATAGATTGAAAAGAAAAAAAATGAAATTCATACCGCCAGATTGCTCTTGTCAAATTCTGAGATTAGCTAAATAAAAAACTTCTAAGCAGTCGGATTAGCTAGGGGAAGTTAACTAATCAAAAACTTAATTTGTCTGCACGAATCAAATTTTATGGGACTTGGCAGTAGGATCCTTTATTGGAAATATCGCTACTGCAAATGCCTGGTGTAATTTTTAAATATCGCTTCAATGGATAAATATTTCCGGGCATAGCCGCGGGCATTTAGCTCTATTGAATTATCGCTGGATTTTATTGCTTGTTCAATTGCATCCGTCAAAGCAACCGGATCTTCCGGATTGATTAAAACGCCCATTTTATGCATCGCCACAACATCATACAAACTTGAGCCCTCGTTTGCTGTGATGATTGCAGAACCGCCCACTGACAATATAGCTGTTAATTTTGAAGGCATTACCAGGTCGGCCGCATTCGCTTTTTGCAGAACGAGGTGTAAATCGGCCATATTTAAAAAATCATTCAATTTTTCAAATGGCTGCAAAGGAAGGAAAAAAACATTCTCCAGACACTGACTCTTTTGCTTTTGTATCAACTTTTCCTTATAAGGACCCGAACCGCAAATCACCCATTTTAAATGTTTGATACTTTCGAGTGATTTTGCAGCCTGCAGAATGGCTTCTAATCCCTGCTTCTCGCCTATTGCACCAGAGTACAATACAATTTTATCCGTTTTCTCAAAACCAAATTCAAGCTTGAGGTGATCCCTGTCGGGTATTGGAAAAAACAAGGCAGTATCAACCCAGTTTGGAAAAAACACTACTTCACGTGGATATTTCAATACAATCTTTTTTATCATTCCCTCCGAAATGCTACTGACCACATCTGCCCTTTTCAAAATATATTTTTCTACTTTAAAAAGAAACTTAATCAGGCGTTTTGATTTGATCAGGTTTAAATCACGGGCGGCATCAATCTGAAGATCTTGTACATGGTATAAAAATTTAGCACCTTTTATTTTTTGAACTAAAATTCCAAGTAGTCCCAATTGAAAAGGTGGGGCAACTACCAAGACGAAATTAAATTTTCTGAAAAAAAGCAAGTGGCAAATTTTTATAAATGCTGCAAAGCAAAAAGAGAAATCGGCAACGATTCTTTTCAAACCTGAGGGTTTTTGGGGAATAAAGTGGGGGCACCTAAAAATTTCAATCGATTTCGAACCCTTTTGTTCTGGTAATTTCATTTCTCTTTTAAACCAGTTGCCCGACCGGGTATAAGGTGGCTGAACCGTCCAATGCGGATAATAGGGAAATGAAGTTACCACTGTACATTCATACCCTTGCTTTGCCAGTATTTCTATCATCTCTCCGTTGTATTTCCCAATTCCAGTAAGTTCAGGAGAAAAATTACCTCCAATTAACAGAACTTTTTTATTCATAAATTAATTTCGTTTAAAACACTTTCAGCCTTGCTAAAAAAACGGTCTTTAACTTTCCCATTAACTGAAGCGGCTGCTTTTTTAGAATTGAATTACAACCAATGATGTTAATTAGAATTGAAAAACAGCCAAAATGTTCTAAATATAAAATCTGGGAAAGATAATTCTTAATACCTGCCTTGGGAAAGATAAAATTTTTTTGAGAAGGAATTTTGATCAAGATTCCAAGCCCCCAACCCTTCTTGGGATTTATTTAAAATGAAAGCGTGTTATCCTATTTCTATCTTTTAGTGCCAGTGGTTTAAGAATATTTTTAAAGTTCAAACGCCTCATTTCACTCGGTTCTCACAACAGCAAAAAATCGCATTCTGCAAACTTCATTTCAACTTTTTCTGATGCAGACATTTTTGTACTTAACGGGATACATTAGCGGAAGTATTCTGAATAAGTTAAACTCAACTGATTCTTTAAAAGTTGAAATATGGAAGAAATTTTCTTTGAAAAGAAATTGGAGCTCCATCGTAGAGTACACTTTTCCAACTTTTAAGTCATTAATTGTGTCGACACTAATGGCAAATTCAAATATTTTAAAAATATCTGTTCTGAGTCTAATCACTGCTTTGCTTATATTTTTATAACTATTGTATGACATATAAAGTATAGATTGGCTAACGTCAAATTCACTCACCTGGTTCTGGTATTAAGGACGTAGATCACGTGGATAAAAATTAACGACCACCCATAAATAAAACCAAAATACTTAGTTCAGGGAAACTGTCTAGCGATCTCTCAACATATTATGCAATAGTATCCTTGCTTTTTTGCTATTATTATCAACAATACCCTTTCATCCGCCTCCTAAAATTTTTTTAATAAAAATCCTGACTATAGAGCGCCGTATCTTCCAAGTCCTTTTTATCTTTTCAATGGACATCCTCCCATATTCATCTTTCCACACATTTGTGCTGTATCCTTTCCAAGTTTCATACCCCATATGCAATCTTTTTCCAAAAATATCCCATGGCTTGGGCGATCCTATGAAATGTAAAATAGAGTTTTCAACCTGTTTTGGCTCGCAATTACCAGCAACCCAAGCTGTATTAAAATTAGGTTCAAGTTGGGCAAAGTTTCCTTCACAAATTGCATTTAGCAATGTCTGATCATGTGAAATCAAATCATCAGGATAATTATCTGTCAATTTCTTCCATTTTGAATCAAAATCGTCTTCGCGCCACTTTTTTAAGTTGAAGAATACCACCCCTGAATTGAAGTAACCCATTTCATCAGACCAGTTTAGCTTTTCTAAAAAAAAAGATTTATCTAGCTTCCACTTTATTGTAGATCCATAAACTGCAGCCAATGCAGCACCTTCAAAATCTAACTCTTTAAGAGATAGCACATCAAGTAAAATCACAAGATCTGCATCCAGGTACAATGCAGAGTCACCACTTACATATCTAGAGATTAGTAACCTGCCATAAGCTGTCCAATCTCCATGGAGTGCATTTAGATGTCCAAAGATTGCTTGAGCGTCAAAATCAATATAACGATATGATCCATAAAAATGCTCAGCTTTTAAAAGCCTGCCGATATTATTTTTATCTTTTTCATGAATCTTGTTGCAAAAAAACCAAATCTTCAAATCATCTTTATTTGAACAATTTCGTAACATTGAAGTTAGCGTTGCTCCAAGTCCTTCCAGCCCTAAATGATTAATATTGAAAATGATATTCATATTGAGTATTCTGTTTGGAGTTGATATTTAAAATAAACCTCATCCAGTTTTCCGTGTTTCTTAAAAAAAAGTATAAAAGTGATTTTTAATATCATAAGTAATTAACTCAATATCGTTGAGTAAATATTTGCCAAACGAATTATCTTATTTACTCCATACGCGGTAAATCCTGTAATGATCTTTTTATCCGGACAGATGGTGGTAACGAAATCGTATTTGCTCAGCTGCAACAAGCTAGGATCAATTCCATATTTGTGCCTTGAATATTTCAATTTGTTTGACAACAAATGCGTCTAGTTCCTTAAAAAACTGGCTTAATTTTTTAATTAGCAGTAAATAATGCGCCTACGCCTGCCACTTTAATGCGATGCGGCGGAAGTATTTCAATCATGGAAATTCAAATATTTCTTTTAAAAGATGAAGTTAAAAAGAAGTTACTGTTGGAAAAAATGTTGTTCAGTATGAAAAGTAAGCTTTACCATCTTTGAAGCTATTAATTGTGTTGGAATGATGAATGAACTTAAATACTTTTTAGAAGGATTGGTATTTGCGGCTCCGCTGGTTTGCTTATATTTTACATATACAGAGCTATTTTTATTGAAATAAAAATAGAAAATATACATCTGTTAATGCCTGTTTTACTAATTTGTCTGCATTGGTAACGACACCGATTGAAGCTGGGAATGAGAATTTGAAGTACCCCTTTTTATTTACAACATATAATGGCATTTACCCTTTGTTATAGAAAAAGACTGCAAGATTACTGCCCCCCGCTAACTTTATTTCGTTGATTCTTAAAAGAAGCGTACACATACCGGTAGTCAAAAAAAATTGCAATTGAAATTTTTATAATAAATGCAGGGATCTTTTTTTGATAATATGAAATCCCAGCCTGTTTATGATAATATGCTGAATAATAATAAAATTTCTTACGCAATTTTTTCAAAAACGGCTCATTTTTTTGGATAGTTAGATATTCCTCAAAAGAGACCTCCCTTAGTCCATTTACACGTAAATTTTGACAATAATAACAGTATTCCGCTTTCACAAAATCAAATTTCGATTTGATCGTAATAGAATTTTCATGAATTCTGTATTTCATTAAATAATCCTGGATAATAATCAGGATATGCCCTTTTTCAACCCACCGGTTCATAAAATCAAAATCTAATCCCGGCCAAAACTCAGACCTTAAACCACCCATTTCTACAAATAATTTTTTATTGGCCATGAAAGCTGTCCATGCGCAATTAACCAGCATTTTTGTTTCGAATGCCTGAATAGAATCTTCCCTTGTCCGCAATCCATTATAGGTTTGACTACCGCATTGTTGATCATCTCCATCGATATATATACAATGACCGGAGGAAGCCATAACATCTGGATTTGCATTGTGAAATTGAATTTGTTTTTCCAAACGATCGGGCATCATCAAATCATCGGCATCCATAAAAACACACCATTCGGATTTAGCAGCCAGCACCAAGTTATTGACAGCTTTTGCCTGCCCTGCATTTGATTGATACAACGCAATTATTCGGGAATCCTTCAGTGCGTACGCATTCATAATTTCGACAGAGTTATCTGTTGATCCATCATTCATTATCAACAATTCAAAATTTTGAAAACTTTGATTGAGCACACTGTCCAATGCCTTTTCAAGAAATTTTTCAGCATTGTAAACAGGAATAAGAACAGAAACAAAATTGATCATCATATGATTTTAAATCTTTTAAAATTCCACTAGCTTCCCATCGATGCAAAATTTTGTTCTTTTAAAGTATTATTAGATAAGGGTTTGATCAATATTTAGCGGTCAAACGATTTGAAAAAAAAGAGATTTTCTAAAAATGACAACCCGTCATAGCTTGTTTCATTAATTCATAAAATTTGTTTTTGCCCAATAAGTCTAAAATTTACTTTGCCATTATAATAACAAACGGAACGGTTAGAATTATGAAACAGGATTTAAAAATCATGCATTCTAACTAAGAAATAATACAAGTTGTCAACATCAGTTTTTTTAATTAAACCTCGCAAATTAACTGTCTTATAAAAATCAGCTACGATCTTACAAAGAACTAAATCCTAATCAATTGAATCCCTCTTCATTAAAATGATGTGCCAGCGATAAAATTCATAATTGAAATGATAAACGAAAATATTAAACCTTTGTTTTAGGTATAAAAGTTTAAACAGAGTGCTAATAGATTTAAGGTCACAATTGAAATGTTTTGATAAAATGCCCAACGAAACGGAAAACCACACAAATTATCTCAAGTTGACCACAACCAAAATGAAATGGCGTTAACCTGATAGTCACTTCCAATTAAATAAATTCAACAGAACCAGCATAAATATTTTCACCTCAGGTAATCTGTTTTAATGTTTAATTAATATCCGGAGTTTTCAATAAAAATAATAGGCTCTATCTTTATTTCGCTTTAGTTAAACCGGTATCTAAATGCAGTAATATATTATTTAAACTTTTGGCAGTCTCTGACTTAATTAAAGAATGAACGGGTATCCAACTGTAATGAATACGGCCTGCAATTAAAAGTGCAAAATTTTTTTAAACAGTGTCATTGTAAACATTTATTCTATGGGTACTTTATTGCTAAATAAAACAACTTAATCGTCTAATTAAGCAATTTCAACCTCTTTTTATAATTTGTGAAAATATAAAATGTACTACCAATTGAAAGCCTTTTTAAATAGAAATTTCGATCAATCCTACATTAAAAAAGCTTTTCGGTTGCTTTGTTTACACATTTATAACTTTATTGTAAACGTTAAGGACAAGTTATTATGCTTAAACCTTATCCTGAGAATTAGTTTGTGATATTAAAGAATGACCGCAATACTATTAATCTCGGCTAACTTTATTTTTTTGATTTTGAAAAGAAGCATGGACATACCGATAGTCAAGCAAAATTGCGATTGAAATTTTTAAAATAAATGAGGG
>Ga0105047_10016693_pt1 | contig 11495 bp, 10 predicted proteins | sample MAT04_FD_78384 | JGI IMG/M metagenome (GOLD analysis project Ga0105047, IMG submission 78384) | Freshwater microbial communities from Lake Fryxell liftoff mats and glacier meltwater in Antarctica - MAT-04 (megahit assembly) | ecosystem: Environmental > Aquatic > Freshwater > Ice > Liftoff... | reverse complement strand
CTTGGGTAGCGGCTCACCGGAGATAGACGACTCGGTGAGTAGTGAGCATAGTTCGCGCCATCCTTCATCATTGCGAGCGATGCCGAGATAGAGCAATTCATTATCCTGACGAAATTCTATGCCGAGTATAGGTTTAATTCCTTCATTGCGGCAAGCTCTTACAAACTGAAAAGCAGCAGATGTATTATTGATATCTGAAAAGACAAGTGCATCCACGCCAAAAGACTTAGCAATGCCGGGCAGATCTTCGGGTGCGAAGGTTCCGTATCGGAGACTAAAGTAAGAGTGACAGTTGAGATACATGCAAATGACGAATTAAAAACGACGAATACTCGAATGACGAGTGATTTTACCGTTTATATTTTATATTTTAGCAATCGAAATTAATGAATGTCGATTTATTCGTCAATTTAATGCCGATAAATCTGGCAAAGATAAGATATAAAATTGATATTGTCAATGTTGCAATAGAAAAAATGAGTGGATTTGGGTGTGCCCATACGGGCCGCTGTCTTTCGCACTTTGCTACCTACGATACAACATACCTAAGACCTTCTGTACTTTTGGAAAAGTTATATATTTAAGTGTCTGACTTGAAGTAACTAATATATATGTACTTCGATATAGGATTGAAACCCCTAAAATCTAATTATTTTCTAATCAAATATCCCCTTTATACACAAAGCTTACAAATACTTTTGTGTCATTATCTAAAACACCAAATCTGTATTTATGAAAAATAATTTTAAATTTTTAATCCTATTATTAATAACAGGCTTTGTAATAACCTCTTGTAAAAAAGATGTAGTTGATGATGAGCCTACCGCATTTAAACAAGTAGATGACTATAGCAATGAGGCAGTATATGAGTGGAATGAGACATTTCTTCAAGTAGAAAGATACGCCGCAGGTTATCGTCCCGGTCCTGCTCCAAGGTCAGTGGCTTATATGGGGTTATCGGCATATGAAGCTTGCATAGTTGGAATGCCTGATTTTAATTCATTTAACGAGTATTGGTCTGGATTTAAAGTGCCGCCTGCAGATGCAAGTAAAGAGTATCACTGGCCGTTGGTGGTTAGTGCCAGTTATGAGTATCTTATGCCCAGGTTTTTTAATAAAGTGCCTACAGCGCAAGATCAACTCATTAAAACAACGGCTAAAAGACTAAATGATAAGTATAAAGCTGAAGTTTCTGCCGAAGTGTATGACAGATCTGTCAATCGTGGCAAAGAAGTGGCAGAAGCAGTCTGGGAATGGTCCAAGACTGACCTAGTTGGTCATGATCACTTTCTGGATCCTTTTCAGGGATATGACTGGGTAGCAAAATATAAAAAAGCCGGTGACTGGGAACCAACATTCCCAGGACCAGGAAAACCAATGGGAGGAGTTTGGGGTAGAGCCCGTACTTTTTCTATTAAGGAAGATCAATTGATTTGTCGTAAACCTATTCCATATAGTGAAGATACCAAATCGCATTTGTATTCTCAAGCTATAGAAGTTTATGCTCAAAACACACCTACATTGTCTTATGAAGCGGAGTGGGTTGGTGAATTCTGGAGCGATGACCTTGTTAATCTAACATTTAGCCCAGGAGTTAGATTTCTGGCCATAGGAAATCAGGTACTTGTACGTGAAAAAAGCAATCTGGAGACTGCTGTATGGATGACAGCTTTGGTCGGAACTTCAAGTAACGATGCAGGTGTAGCTTGTTGGAATTCTAAATATTTCTATAATGTAGAAAGACCTGAATCATACATCAAAAGAGTTATTGATCCTTCTTGGGAGCCAAATTTATACAATCCTCTTACAGGTGATGAAGGCGTTACACCATCATTTCCCGCGTATCCTTCAGGTCACTCCACTATGGGAGCAGCAGGGGCAGAAGCTTTGGGTTATATTTTTGGATATAACTATGGTATGACCGACAATTGCCACAGAAATAGAACAGAGTTTGAAGGAACACCAAGGACTTTTTCAAGTTTTGAAGAAATGGCTCTCGAGAATGCATGGTCAAGAGTACCACTAGGGGTGCACTTCAGAATGGATTGTGAAGAAGGAGTGAGATATGGTAAAGAGATAGGCAGGTCAGCACACAGACTACCTTGGAAAAAGTAAATTGATTTCTATATTTAAAATCGCACTTAAAATATTTGAGAATTTTATATAAGGGGAAAGCTTTTCAGTCTTTCCCTTTTTTTTGCACATCTTTCGCGTGTTTAAAATTTTATTCAAAATTTTAAACTATTTGACGGCATTTATTTGATATTTGCACCCCTAATCATTAAAGTATGCCAATTTTTCCCAGTGATATAGAGATCGCACAAAAAGCAGATATAAAACATATCAAAACTATTGCTGCCAAAATCCAAATTTCAGAAGACGATTTAGAGTATTACGGCAAATACAAAGCAAAACTCCCGCTCAATTTACAAAGTACTGATCCAAAAGGAAAACTGATCCTAGTTACTGCACTTTCGCCCACTAAGTACGGAGAAGGGAAGACCACAATGACCATCGGATTGGTAGATGGATTAAATTATAATGGGAAAAATGCCATTGCCGTCCTGAGAGAACCGTCTCTTGGACCTGTTTTTGGGGTCAAGGGAGGTGCTGCAGGCGGCGGATATGCGCAGGTGATTCCTATGGAAGACATCAATTTACATTTTACAGGCGACTTTTCAGCCATAGAGAAAGCGAATAATCTCCTTTCCGCCATGATTGATAATAATATTCAGAATAAACAATTTAGTCTGAATATTGATCCCAGAACCGTAGCCTGGAAACGAGTCATGGATATGAATGACAGAGCACTACGACAGATTATCATCGGTATAGGAGGTAAGGCAAACGGCATCATGCGGGAAGATGGTTTCAATATCACGCCGGCTTCTGAAGTAATGGCCATCCTTTGTTTATCCAATGATATGAAAGACTTAAAAAGACGTCTGGGAAATATTTATGTTGGACAAACGTTTGATGGTAAACCAGTATTTGCCAGAGATATAAAAGCCGTTGGTGCGATGGCTGTATTGCTTAAAGATGCACTAAAACCAAATCTTGTACAAACATTGGAAGGTAATCCTGCCATTTTACACGGCGGGCCATTTGCCAGTATTGCACAAGGGACCAATACGGTCATTGCTACCAGAACAGGTCTTTCCCTTGGAGACTATGTAGTAACAGAAGCAGGATTTGGCGCTGATCTAGGTGCTGAAAAATTTTTGCACATCAAGTGTGTATTATCCGGATTAAAGCCAGATGCCGTGGTTGTTGTCGCAACAGTGCGTGCATTAAAACATCACGGCGGGGTACATAAAGATGAGTTGACCGTATCAAATCCTGAGGGAGTCAGAAAGGGATGCTGCAATCTGGAAAAACATATTGAAAATATACAAAAATTCGGACTGAATCCGGTCGTTACCATCAATGCATTTCCAACAGATACTGAGGAAGAACATAAAGTGATCAAAGAGTTGTGCTCCGCTAAAGGGGTTTCGGCTATTGTAAGCACTGCATTCGCTCATGGAGGAAAGGGATCTTCTGAATTGGCTGCAGCTGTGGTAGAAAGCATTGATAAAAATGAAAACAGCTTCAAGCCATTGTATGCTTTGACAGATAGTATTGAGCACAAAATTAAAACCATTGCCACAGAAATTTACGGAGCAGACGGAGTAGAATATTCATCAAAAGCAAAATCGCAGATATCTCAGATAACCAAACTTGGGTTTAATGAATTTCCGGTGTGTATTGTAAAAACTCCATTAAGTTTTTCAGACGATGAAAAAAAGATCGGAAGACCTTCCGGATTTAAAGTAATGGTTCGAGAATTTGAATATGCAGGTGGTGCAGGTTTTGTAATACCACTTCTCGGGGATGTTATGCGTATGCCCGGACTTCCGGCTATACCTAGTGCTGAGCATATTGATATAGATGATGATGGTAAAATCACCGGCTTATTTTAATGACAACCGTGTTACCTTCTTATCCATTTTTGAATCATTAGTTTCGTCGCAATATGGGATATTTTTTAAGCCATTGTCAAATGTGGAACATTAATCGTTAACCTCACTTGAAATAAGATTTACTGCTCAGTCAGAAGGACTAACTTTCTCAATATCTGATTCGATAGATCTCAATTTTGATTTACAGAATTCTGAGAGCTCAGCTGCTCTTTTGAGTTTTTCACTAAGGTCGTCAAGGCCTGTCTCGTCAGACTGAAGCGAGATAAGAATATTATTTAATTCTGCATAAGCAGTATCATAGGTCATTTTTTTACTCATTTTTTGTTCATTTTAATGATGTCATCATAAAATTGGATTTCGATCTCTTTTTTATTGTTCAATGCTCCAGCTCTTGATATGATTTTTTCTTCCTGTCGTATAATAGCGTACCCTCTTTTAAGTACATTTTTAGGATCCAAAAGACTTATTTGTTTGTCTGCCATCAGTAACAGTTCCTTATTTTTCTTTATATTATTTTGGGTAGCAACTTGTATTTGACGGGTATTTTGATCAAGGTTATTCATATGCTTTCTGATGATTTCCATCGGCAATAATCTGATCATTTGTGTAGTTTGCAAAAGCGTTAATTCATGATGACGCACAAATCTTTTTACCAGCTGGCTGATCCAGTTTGTTGCTTCGGAGATCCTGGTTTCAAATCCCAGATTGTGATCGATCAGAAAATCTGATACCGCAGTTGGGGTTTTAAGGGAAGTGTGCGCCACAGTATCCGCTACAGTTGAGTCAATATCATGACCAATACCTGTAATCACAGGCAACTTTGATTTACTGATACGGGCGCCGATATTAAAATTATCAAACCACGCTAAATCAAGTCGGGATCCACCACCTCGAATGATCAAAATGCAATCAAAATTTTCGCTATTTTCATTGATATCATCCAATGCCTGACATACTTCTCTTTCTGTATTTTGCCCTTGCATGGCAACCTGAAATAATTTTACCGCATATTGGTAACCATATCCATTTTGCAACAGGTGATTTTTAAAATCTATATATCCGGCAGCACTTTCTGAAGAAATTACAGCAATGTGTTGTACCACAGATGGCAGAGTTGTCAGCTTGTTAAGATGGGTTAATCCTTCATCAAGAAGTTTTTGTAATATTTTTTGCCGGTTCATTTCCATCTGACCAATGGTAAAAGCCGGATCAATATCCTCTATGATGAGCTTCATGCCATATCTTTCGCTAAATTCAACTTGTACCTTTAGCAATACATGAGTACCTTCTTTGATCAAAGAAGGTAATAAGGCTCCAAGCTTATTTTTTAGGAACAAAAAGGTTTTGTACCAGATATTGGCTGAAATCTGCGCTGTGATTTCATTGGATGTTTTGTCATGGTATACTAGGTCCAGATATACATTACCCCGCACTTCCTTTACCTGAGCTATCTCACAATCCACCCATATAGGTTCAGAAAAATTGAGTGCTACTACCCGTCTTATATATTCATTAAGTTCGTAAAGAGAGTATGACGCTGGCATATTAATATTTATTGGCCAATACAAAAAGCAGCATTACCTCTACATTCTGTTGTGCATTTTGAAATTATAAAAGCATTTAATTAAAAGGGAAAATCACGATATTTAACTGATCATCTTTTTAACTAAATCAGCCGCCTCCTGAAGTTGAATGGCAGAATGTACTTCCAATCCGCTATTGTCTATCAGTTCTTTGGCAATATCTGCATTGGTGCCTTGCAATCTTATAATAATGGGCACCCTGACATTTCCAATATTTCTGTAAGCATCCACTATACCCTGTGCCACTCTGTCACATCTTACTATTCCACCGAAAATATTGATGAGGATGGCTTTTACATTATTGTCCCTAAGTATTAGTCTGAATGCTTGCTCTACTCTCGCAGCATCCGCAGTTCCCCCTACATCCAGGAAGTTGGCAGGTGACCCACCTGACAGCTTTATAATATCCATGGTTGCCATAGCAAGCCCTGCACCATTGACCATACATCCGACATTTCCATCTAGATTTACGTAGTTCAGACCATAGCTTTTTGCTTCTACCTCTGTAGGATCCTCTTCATCCGTATCTCTCAGAGCTTCCAGGTCTGGATGTCTGAATAATGCATTCTCATCTAACGTCACTTTGGCATCTACCGCTATGATACGGTCATCTGCTGTCTTGAGACAAGGGTTAATCTCAAATAATGAAGCATCTGCTCCAATATATGCATTGTATAAATTGCCGATAAATTTTATAAAGTCCTTGTAAACGTTGCCTCTTAGCCCAAGATTAAAGGCGATGTTTCTTTTTTGGAAATCCCTTAATCCTACATGCGGGTCAATGTACTCTTTGTGGACCAAATGAGGAGTCTGCTCTGCTACTTCTTCAATATTCATTCCTCCTTCTGTGGAGTATATGATAACATTTCGCTTTTTTTCTCTATCCATAAGTATAGAGACATAATATTCTTTACACTTATCATAGTCTGCGTAACAATCTTCAGCAATCAATACCTTTCTGACTAATTTGCCATCTCCTTCCATTCCACCAGGTGTCTGTGGCGTTTTTAGCATCATACCCAAAATGTTTCCTGCGTGTTGCTTCAGATCATCCATGTTTTTGGCAAGTTTTACTCCACCACCTTTACCTCTGCCTCCTGCATGTATTTGTGCTTTTACTACACAAAACTGAGTTCCGGTTTCAGCTTTCAACTGTTCATATCCTGCTACTGCTTCTTCTACTGTATGCGCCAACTTTCCTCTTTGTATGGCTACCCCAAAAGAAGACAATAATTCCTTTCCCTGATATTCGTGTAAATTCATGATTAATTTTGGTTTGGGGCAAAATTAAAGTTAAATTAAGTAATTGCAAATAATAAGACAACAAATCATACCAAAGCACAGAAATTTATTCCCGAATCTTGATTACATAAAATTCAGTCATTCATATCTAACTCAATAATTACCCATTACTTTTCATCAAAAATTCAACCTTTTTTAGTTTTTTCTTGTTTAAATTTCATTAGCTAAACGGAAGTTTCTAAAGGTTTTTATTCCGAAAGTTCAAGAAAAGGTATTTTTCGCAGCCAAAACTGACAGTCAGAAAAAAATGATGAAATATGATACCTTGACTAAATATTGATATCAATCATAGATATTTGCGAAGGAAATATTTTGAAGGATTTAATTATAAACCATGGAAGTTGTAATTTTACACTTTAAATAAAATCCAATCAGGATTCATTTTGTTTAATTATTTTCAAATTAATAAAAAATAAAATAATGAGTAAAGTTACCGTAATAGGTGCGGGTAATGTCGGGGCAACCGTGGCCAATGTGCTGGCACATAAAGACATCGTTAAGGAAATTGTATTGGTGGATATCGTAGGAGATCTGGCAAAGGGAAAAGCATTGGATACCTGGCAACAAGCCCCGATTGACAACTACAGTACATCTTTATTTGGTACAAGTGATTATAAAGACACTGCAGATTCTGATATAGTAGTGATCACCGCAGGTATTCCTCGAAAACCCGGAATGAGCAGAGATGATCTTATTTCAACCAATGCCAACATAGTAACTTCAGTGGTGAAATCTGTTCTGGAATATTCAAAAAATCCGATCATTATCGTGGTGTCCAATCCTTTGGATGTGATGACTTATGCAGCTTTTAAAGCTTCCGGATTGGACAGAACGAGGGTTTTTGGTATGGCAGGCGTGCTGGATACCGCAAGGTACCGTGCTTTTCTAGCGACAGAACTGAATGTTTCGCCTAAAGATATACAAGCATTATTACTTGGAGGGCATGGAGATACGATGGTTCCACTTCCAAGATATACTACAGTGAGTGGAATCCCTGTGACTGAATTGGTGAAAGAGGATGTGCTCACAGCTATAGTGGACAGGACCAAATCAGGCGGTGGGGAGTTGGTAAAATTGATGGGAACTTCAGCATGGTATGCGCCTGGAGCTGCCGCAGCTCAAATGGTGGAATCCATAGTGAAAAATGAAAACAGAATATTTCCGGTGTGTGCTCATCTCACAGGCGAATATGGCTTAAATGACATTTTTGTAGGTGTTCCTGTAAAATTGGGCAAAAACGGAATTGAAAGTATCATCGAGCTTAAGCTTAACGGTGATGAAATGAAATTACTTCACGATTCAGCCGCGGCCGTTAAAGAAGTAATGGAGGTATTTGATAAAATGTAAGCTGATTTAAACTTTTAAGCAGGACTTTGGTTTACTTTGTCTTAAACAGATAGTAGTATGGTAATTAACAGACAAAATCTGTCATTAATTAAGACAAATAGAGGAAATAGTATTTCAGAACTCTCTGATCAAAGTCCTGTTTTATTGGTTTTTCTAAGACATTTTGGATGTGTTTTTTGCAAGGAATCGCTTCACGATATTTCCAAAAAGAGAGAAAAATTTGTTACAGAAGGTATTAAAATTGTTTTGGTACATATGTCTGATATTAAAACTGCTGAATCCTACTTTAAAAAATATGGTATAAATAATATTGAGCATGTTTCCGACCCTGAATGCAAATATTATGCAGTTTTTGGGTTAGTTAAGGGTTCTTTTAGCCAGCTTTTCGGACTAAAGACCTGGTTGAGGGGTTTTGAAATAGCTGCAACAAAACAGGTACTCCCGGGTACTACAAGAATCGGTGATGGTTTTCAGATGCCTGGTATTTTTTTATTGAAAGATGGCAATGTAATAGAAAGCTTTATCCATAATTCTGTGGCTGATAAACCTGATTATGAATCATTCATAGAAGTTTGTCATCTTGATTAGGATTTTTTAACATATTGTTTGTAATACATTCTTATCTCTGAGCGTTATCCAGAAATAAATACGTTATTCAAATGAAGTTAATCAGTTTTTTAAAAATCTTTATTTTTTTTATATTAACCAGTAGTACCAATGCTCAGGTTGATTTTGTTAAAACTGAATCTGAACTTGCCTTTCATTGTGATGTCATGGCCAATGCATCAGAAAATCGGCACCGAATAGTTGCTATGGAAAAGTTCAACAAAGAGTTTTATCATGTTTTAGGCGAGAAAGGATCATTTCTCCATCCTTTTGATTCTCTCAAATGGATATCCAAAAAAGTTACAGGGGATAAATTATTTCGTATTTTTACTTGGGAAGTTAAGGTATCAGAAGGAGATGTTCGATACTTTGGTGTTCTTCAGATGGCAAATGATAAAATATTTATATTCAAAGACCAATTTAAAAATGCGGAAGGATTGGCGGAAGAAGAGTTTAATCATGAAAACTGGTTGGGAGCTGTATATTACAACCTTATGGAAATAAAACCTTCAAAGGGAGAAAAATACTATTTACTATTTGGGGCAAATAGGTGGAACAGATACGAAAATGTAAAATTGGTAGATGTTCTTTTTTTTACAAAGGAAGGCATACCCTATTTCGGAAAGCCTGTATTTAAAAAGACGGAAAAGGATAAATCCGTACTGATATCAAACCGGCTGGTATTTAAGTATGCTGCTGATGGTATTATGACAGTAAACTATAATCCCGGTATGGAACTGATAGTGTTTGATAATCTGATCGTAAAGATGAGTCGTATTCCTGGGCAGGGCGAAACACTTGTACCGGATGGAAGCTATGTGGGATATGTGTGGGAAAATGACATTTGGAATCGAATTGACAAAATAGCAACTCAAGTCATGGATCAGGCACCCAGACCGCAACCCATCCTTGATAAACGTAAAGGAAAAAAAATATTTGGTAATTAATAAAAATTAAGAAAGTGATGAGACATATTCCAATCTTCCTGATTTTTTATATGAATGCATTATTGGCTTATTCGCAGAAGGCTAATACTGAAAACAGATTTGAAGGCTATATTATTTATGCTGACGGATCCAGAAAAGATGGTATCATAGAAGTGGAAGATTCGACTTTCCCCTGGACCTTTCAGGAAAGTATAAAGTTTTTTGATAAATCACTGCTTGCCGGTGGAAGGGTAAAAAGAGAGCAGAAAACAAATTGTGTTCCCGGTGAAATCATCGAATATGGGTTTTCAGACAGAAAATTTATTCATGTATCCTATTATGTGAAAGGGCCGGATGAAGACAATGTTCTGAAATCTTCTTTTGGTAAATTCAAAGGAGAAAAAAATACAGATTATTTTGCTGAAATCTATAAACCTGGAAAAGTTTCTTTATTAAAGTTCTTTATACCGCCTATCCTTACAGATGAAGATTATGACGATACAGAACTTATGAAAAAACATGCGGAGCAATCCAAAACGTCATTTGATATCCTGATTACAAGACAAGGTGAAAAACCCAAATCTATTGACGATATAAGCATTAAAGGATTTTTTAAGGATTGTACTTATGTTGTGGACAAGTATACTAATGGAAAATATAAAATAAAATCAGGTAAAAGTCTGAAAGCTATGTTTAAATCAGAAAAATTACCTGGAGTAAAACTTGAAGAAGCGGCAATTGATATTTTGGCAGATTACAATAAAAACTGTGCAGATTAGTAAGCAAGATACTAATTCCCTTGCATCCATTTATAAAGTTTCGATTACCTTATTGATACGCTTTATTAATATGTCCAGATCGCTAAACGTCATGTTTGAAAAATCGTAAAGTTAATGGACGGTTTTATTTTGCTCATCGAAGTGAAAATAGGTGAAATATCCGAAGTAAAACTTTTAATTACCCGGAGTACCGCGGGTCACTTTTTCTGATGACTTTTTTCGATGCGCTCCGTTGAATCATTGGTGACTTTATAGAAAATTCTATTATGAAAAAGTGGAACTGATGGCTCGATTCTTTTTCTACAATATCTAACCTTTTTTATTTCTAAAATCAATCGTTTTTTGGAAACATGCTATTAAAATTTATGAATCTACTTTATCTTTTTTGCGTCCATTTTTTGGCTACCTTGGATCAATATTAATTTTTCTACCTTTCCAGAAGTCCCTTTTATAAATTCCAGTTGTGCATCCATGACTTTTACAAAAAACTTGGTCTCTGACTCTGTAAATATTTCTATTTTGCCCACACCTGTGGCTTGAGTGACTATTCTGCTTCCCTCATTTGTCACCGTAAGGATGAAATTGGGCCCCAATTCATAATCCCCAACATAAGTATCTAATATGTTCTCGTCTACATCTATTCCCATGATCGCCGGAATGGGTTTGTTTGACTTAAACCATATCGTTGGCTCACGCCTACCCTTACATATCAATTTTTCAATTTCTCCTGGCTTATTTCTGACAAACATAATGGTATTCATCATACTTTCAAAAAAATATTTGTCCTTTTCGAAACACAATTTAAATATAACAAACCTTTCAACAACTTACGACTAAGTTGTCGTCCAACTTGAAATCGTGGCAAACTGTGCGCAGAACAACTTGTCAAGCTTTTCGTGATAAGATGAATTCTGTTAGTTGCCGGAACAGTTGAACCTTACTGAGTGTGGAGCCAAGAATTGTTTAATTTCATTGTCCTAATAGCGGAAT
>Ga0105047_10016691_pt1 | contig 11496 bp, 8 predicted proteins | sample MAT04_FD_78384 | JGI IMG/M metagenome (GOLD analysis project Ga0105047, IMG submission 78384) | Freshwater microbial communities from Lake Fryxell liftoff mats and glacier meltwater in Antarctica - MAT-04 (megahit assembly) | ecosystem: Environmental > Aquatic > Freshwater > Ice > Liftoff... | reverse complement strand
GACATCCAGCGCGAGCACGGCGTCGACGTCCGCGCGAAGACGCTCGACCGCACCCTGCCACCCGTGCTCGGCCACCCGTCTCACCTCTCCCCACCGTCTTCGAACAAGCGTACGGCCGACCACTGACAGTGATGATGGGAAGCGGTTCTCGTGGTCGTGGCTCTGCCACTGACTGACGCCCTGCTGGGCTGTCCACCGCTGTGATCTGTCCGGCCGCGGGGGCCGTTCCTCACGGCTCCGGCCGGGCGGACATGACCTCATAGGAGCCTGGGAAGAGGCCCCCCGTCACTGTCCTGTCTGCCCGCCCGGCCGGTGTCGACCTCCGAGTCGGAAGGCCTTCCCATGATGACAGTCCAGTCGTTACCCGTCGCCGTCGTCGGCGGTGTCGATTCCCACGCGGACACCGTTCGCGTCGCCGTCATCAGCGCTGACGGTGCAGAGCTGGGTGACCAGGAGTTCGCCACCACGCAGGCTGGTTACCGGGCGGCGCTGGTGTTCCTCGCCGGCCATGGGCAGGTCGACGCAGTCGGCGTGGAGGGCACGTCCTCCTATGGTGCGGGGTTCAGCGCCGCGGCCCGGGCCGCGGGCCTGCACGTGATCGAGGTGAACCGGCCGGACCGGGCCGAGCGGCGCCGGCGCGGCAAGTCCGACCCGATCGACGCCTACGCCGCCGCGCGGGTGGTGCGCTCCGGGCGCGCGACCAGCGCCCCCAAGGACGCCTCGATCGAGGCGATCCGGGCGCTGCACAACGCCGCCCGCTCGGCGGTCAAGGCACGCACCGCGGCGCTGAACCAGATCCATCAGATGCTCATCAACGCACCCGCAGACCTGCGCGCCAAGCACAGAGCACTGGCCGGTCCGGCACTGGTCACAGCGCTGAGCACCGCCCGGATCCCGGCCGACCCGCTCACCGGTCCGATCACCGTCGCGCTGCGCGTCCTGGCCCGGCGCGTCCTGGCGCTGAGCGCCGAACGCAAGGAGCTGCGCACCCACCTCGACGCCCTGGTCGCCCAAGCCAACCCCGGCCTGCGCAACGTCTTCGGCGTCGGACCCGACACCGGAGCGCAGCTGCTGATCACCGCCGGCAACAACCCCGACCGGCTACGCAGCGAGGCCGCACTCGCGGCGCTGTGCGGCACCGCACCCGTCCCGGCGTCCTCGGGCAAGACCATCCGCCACCACCTGTCCCGCGGCGGTGACCGGGCCGCGAACGCCGCCCTGCACCGCATCGCCCTGGTCCGGATGTCAGCCGACCCGACCACCAAGGCCTTCGCCGCCCGCCAACGAGACGCCGGCAGGTCCAACCCCGAGATCCTGCGCCTGCTCAAACGCGCGATCGTCCGCGAGGTCTACCGGGCTCTGGACGGGCAGACGCCCGTCGTCGACAACGCCGACCTGCGACCCGCCCGCCAGGCCAAGAACATCACCCTGACCGCAGCCGCCCACCACTTCGGCCTCTGGCCCTCGGCAGTCTCCACCCTCGAGCGCGGGCTCCGCCGCGACGACGCCTTCGCAGCCACCTACCGCGCATCGCTCCAAGCCGCTCGACGACCGAAAGGAGCATCACGCGGAGAGGCGGTCCCGCCCGCCTGTGGACGTCCGCACACCGACGGGACTCCGGCCCGGGAGCCCTCGTTCCGGCACCCGCGCTGGCGTGCGGTCGCTGCATGACGGATTCGTGGTCCGCGCCGCGAGCGCATCGGGGCGCGACGGAACGGCCGAGGCGCCCCGACCTGCTCGTACATCCACAGAAGGCGATGTGGCCCTTGATGTGGGCGCGCGGTGTCGGCCGGCGTCGGATGAGCCCAGGTGCTGTGGGGTGACCAACGAGCACCTGCACGACCGGCCCCGCGTCGCGGGGCCACGATCCTGCCGAGGCTCTTCGACGTGGCCTGCGGCCGTCGGGGTGTCACGGCCCGCTGACCGGCACGTTCGCGGACGCAAGCGCTCCGATCCGCCGTACCCGGACGACCGGCAGGGGAGTTCGCCAGTCGCATGCCGTCCGCACCGCAGTCGGTCACGGCTGACCCCGGTGATGGCTTTGCCGTGGTCTCGTGGGGCGGTCCGGCCGACCTCGCGGGTGGCGTCACCGGGTGCACCCTCTACTGCACGCCCGTCGCCGGCCCGGGCGCCGAGTTCGCGGTCGTGCCAGACTCGGAGATCACGCGGCGCACGCCGCAGGACCGAGGTGATTCCCGTCGAGGAGCGTGTCGTGACCGGCAACTCCACAGCTCTGCACCGCAACGTCGCTGTGCTCTCGCTCGCCACGAGCCTGCCAGGGCTGGTCACCACCTCGGAGCAGATCGACGAGCGGCTCAGCGACGTGCTCGAACGCCTGCGACTGCCGACCGGCCTGCTCCAGAGGGTGGCGGGGATCTCGGCGAAGCGGCACTGGGCACCGGGTCAGACGTTCGATGGCGCGGCCGTCGAGGCCGGCGACAAGGCTCTCGCCGAGGCCGGCGTCGACCGTGGCGCGGTCGACCTGCTCATCAACACCTCGGTGACCCGGACGCACCTCGAGCCCTCGGTCGCGGTGCGGATCCACCACGGGCTCGGGCTGCCGACCTCCGCCGTGAACTTCGACCTGGCCAACGCCTGCCTGGGCTTCGTCAACGGGATGACGCTCGCGGCCCACCTCATCGACGCCGGGCAGGTGCGCTACGCGATGGTCGTCGACGGCGAGGACGCGGCGGGGATCGAGGCCGCCACGATCGAGCGCCTGCACCGGGAGGGCCTGACCCGGGACGACTTCATGACCGAGTTCGCCAGCCTGACCCTGGGCTCGGGTGCCGCTGCTGCCGTCCTGGGTCCGGCCGACCGTCACCCCGCGGGTCATCGGGTGCTCGGTGGGGTGACCCGGGCCGCCACGCAGTTCCACGACGCGTGCGTCGGCGGTGTGGAGGGCATGCTCACCGACACCCGCGCGCTGCTCGAGGGCGGCATGGAGCTCGTGGTGGCGGCTTGGGAGGAGGCCAGGGCGGACTGGGACTGGCAGGCTATGGACCGCTACGTCGTCCACCAGGTCTCCCACGTGCACACCGCCGCGGTTGTGGCGGCGATCGGCATCGACCGCGACCGCATCCCGGTGACGTACCCGGTGCTGGGCAACGTGGGACCGGCGTCGCTGCCGATCACGCTGGCCGAGCAGGCGGGCTCCCTCGCCCCGGGGGACCGCGTGCTGCTCATGGGCGTCGGGTCGGGGTTGAACACGACGATGACTGAGATCCTCTGGTGAGACCGCTCGGCCCGGCGCTGGCTGCGTCGATCCCCCCGGCCGGGCTCGACGGGCTCGACCCGGCCTTCTCGCGCCTGGTCGAGGTGCCCTACCCGGACGACGGGACGACGCGCACCTGGCACCTGCTCGACACCGGGCCACGGCTGGCCGCGCTCGGTGTCGAGCCCGCCGGGACCCTCCTGTGCGTGCACGGCAACCCGACGTGGTCCTACCTGTGGCGTCGCCTCGCAAGCGCGTCCGCGTCCGCGGCCGCGGTCGGGGACGTCGCGTGGCGGGTGGTCGCTGTCGACCAGCTCGAGATGGGCTTCTCCGAGCGCACCGGCCGTGCCCGGACGCTGGCCCAGCGGGTGCGTGACCTGGGCGCCCTGACCGACGTGCTGGGCCTGACCGGTCCGGTGGTCACCCTCGGGCACGACTGGGGCGGGGCGATCTCGCTGGGCTGGGCGGTCGACCACCCCGACCTGCTCGCCGGTGTCGTCGTGCTCAACACCGCGGTGCACCAGCCCGAGACGTCGAGCGTGCCCGCCGTCCTGCGCCTGGTCCGCCGTCGCACCGCGCTCGGCCCGCTGACCACCTCCACGCCGGCCTTCCTCGAGGCGACGCTCGCCCTGGCCCGCCCGCGGTTGTCAGCTGGGGTGGCCGACGGGTACCGCGCGCCGTATCGCGATGCCGCCCGACGAGCCGGGATCGGTGCGTTCGTCGCGGACATCCCGGTCGACGCCGCGCACCCGAGCACCCCGGAGCTCGACCGCATCGCTCACGGCGTGCGAGCCCTGCGGGTGCCGGCGTTCCTGCTGTGGGGCCCTCGTGACCCGATCTTCGGTGACCGGTACCTGGCCGACCTCGTCGACCGGCTCCCGCACGCTGATGTGCACCGCGCCGAGCACGCCGGCCACCTGGTCGCCGAGGACGTCGACCTCCCCGCGGTGGTGCTCGGCTGGCTCGCGGAGCGACGTCTCGACCAGGCAAGCGCCGAGGATGGGGCCGACCGGGACGCGTCCGCGTCCGCCCCGCCCGCCCCGCTGTGGAGCGCGCTCGATGCCAGGGCGGGGAGCAGCGAGACCGCGCTGGTGGAGATGGCCCCGCCGACCGGGCCGGCGCCCCGGGTGGTGAGCTGGCGTCTGCTCGCCCGGCGGGTCCGGGAGGTCGGCGTGGGGCTCGTTCGCTCCGGGGTGGCGCCGGGCGACCGGGTGCTGCTGCTCGTGCCACCGGGAGCGGACCTCACGGCGGTGCTCTACGCGTGCCTGCGGATCGGCGCCGTCGTCGTCATCGCCGATGCGAGCCTGGGGATCAGGGCGCTGAGCCGGGTGGTCGTGGGGGCGACGCCGGACCACGTCGTCGGCGCCGTGCGTGGTCTGACGGCCGCGCGCGCGCTCGGCTGGCCCGGGACCCGCATCTCGACCGTCCGGCTGCCCCGGGCGCAGGCCGCGGCCCTGGGGGTGCGCGCGGCCCTCCCCGACCTGGTGGCGCAGGCCGGCCACGCCACCGAGGCCGACCTGCCCCCCGCCCCGGAGCCGTCCGACGTCGCCGCGGTGCTCTTCACGTCCGGCTCGACCGGTCCGGCGAAGGGCGTCGTCTACACCCACGCCCAGCTCGGCGCCATGAGGGACGCCCTGGCCGAGCACTACGGCATCGGCGAGGGCACCGGGCTGGTCGCCGGCTTCGCGCCGTTCGCGCTGCTCGGTCCCGCCCTCGGGGTGCGGTCGGTCACCCCGGACATGGACGTCAGCGCACCACGCACCCTCACCGCCCGTGCCGTCGCTGCGGCTGCGGCTGCGGTGGACGCGACCATGGTGTTCCTGTCCCCGGCGGCCCTGACCAACGTCGTGGCGACCGCGGCGGCCCTGGACCCGGCCGACCGCGCGGCGCTGGCCCGGGTCGAGCTCGTGCTCTCTGCCGGTGCCCCGGTGCCCGAGCGACTGCTGGCCGCTGCCGTCGAGCTCATGCCCCGGGCCACCGCGCACACGCCCTATGGCATGACCGAGTGCCTGCTGCTGACCGACGTCACCCTCGAGGGCGTCCGGGCCGCCGCCGCGCCCGGGACCGGGTCGCCGGGCGGGGTGTGTGTCGGCCGCCCGACGGCGCGGGCCCGGGTGCTGATCAGCGCACTGGACGGCGAGGGCCGCGCGACCGGCACCCCGGGCGACGCGACCGGGGTCACCGGGGAGGTCGTGGTCCACGCCCCGCACCTCAAGGAGCGGTACGACCGGCTGCACCTGACCGACCGCGCCGCCACCACCGGCGTCCCGGGACCCCGCTGGCACCGGACCGGCGACGTCGGCCATCTCGACGACCAGGGCCGGCTGTGGATCGAAGGTCGGCTCACCCATGTGCTCGTGACGGCCGACGGTTTCGTGACTCCGGTCGGGGTCGAGCAGGCGGTCGAGCGGGTGCCCGGCGTGGGCAGGGCTGCGCTCGTCGGCGTCGGGCCGTCGGGCACGGCGCAGCCGGTCCTCGTCGTGGAGACCCTGCCGCCGGCTCGGCGACCGGGCCTGGCCGACCCGACGCTGGCCGCGGCGGTGCGCTCCGCGTGCCCGCTCGCCCCGGCGGCCGTCCTGGTGGTACCAGGCCTGCCGACGGACGTGCGGCACAACTCGAAGATCGACCGGACCGCGCTCGCCGCCTGGGCCGACGGCGTGCTGGCCGGCGGGCGGGTGCGCCGACCGTGAGGCAGGGCCGTCCATGACTCCGGACCGGCCATGAAGGTTCTCGTCACCGGCGCCAGCGGGTTGCTCGGCGGCGCCGTGGCCGTAGCCCTCGTCGACGCCGGGCACCAGGTCACGACCTTCCAGCGGCGCCCCAGCGGCGTGCCGGGGGTGCGGGACGTGCTCGGATCGGTGACCGACGCCCCCGCCGTCGCTCACGCGATGCGGGGGGTCCAGGGCGTCGTCCACCTCGCGGCGAAGGTCTCCCTCGCGGGCGACCCGGCGGACTTCCGCCGGGTCAACGTGGAGGGCACCCGCAACGTCCTGGCCGGGGCGGCCTCGTACGGCGCCGACCGCGTGGTGCACGTCTCCTCCCCGTCGGTCGCGCACCTCGGGTCATCGATCGTCGGCGCCGAGGCACCGGCGGCCGAGCCCGAGGGTGCTCGCGGCGACTACGCGCGCACCAAGGCGCAGGCCGAGCTCTTCGCCCTCGCGGCGGACGGTCCCGCGCTGCGGGTGACCTCCGTCCGGCCGCACATCGTCTGGGGTCCCGGTGACCCCCAGCTCGTCGCGCGGGTCGTCGCGCGGGCCCGGGCGCACCGGCTCCCCCTGCTCGGCCACGGCGCCGCGCTGATCGACACCACCTACGTCGAGAACGCAGCCTCGGCGATCGTCGCCGCGCTGCACCGGCTGGGGGACGACGACGGCGTCGTGCGTGGCCGCGCCTACGTGGTGACCAACGGCGAGCCCCGCCCGGTGGCCGAGGTGCTCGCCGCGATCTGCCGCGCCGCCGGTGCGCCGGTACCCACCTGGCGGGTACCGGCCCGAACTGCGCGGGCGCTCGGCGGTGCGGTGGAGCGCGTCTGGCGGGTGTGGCCCGGCGCGGACGAGCCACCGATGACGCGGTTCCTCGCCGAGCAGCTCTCCACCGCCCACTGGTTCGACCAGCGTCGCACCAGGGCCGACCTGCGCTGGGCGCCTGGGGTCTCGCTCGACGAGGGGATGGAGCGCCTGGCGGCCTGGTACCGACGGGACGGTGCCGTCTGAGGGGTCACCCGGTGGCGGCCGCCTGGTCGAGCAGCCGCGAGCCGCTCCGGTGCGGTGATCATCGGCCAGTGCCCGGAGTCGACGTCCGACGTCGTTGTCGTCAGCGGTGTCGGGTGGCGGGATGCTGGGCGGGTTCGTCGCGGCTGAACCCGAACACCCATACGTCGGCGACGCCAACGACACCCAGCATGAGACTCTCCTTGCTGCGTACGACAGCTTCGACGCGGCGGCAGCGGACTTCGAGGGCACCTTCTCGGCGGCCTACGGCGCACCGCCCACCGCGTGGCAGAGGTTCACGGACTCCTATGCGGCCTACAAGCCGCTGGTCGACGGCGACTTCATGGACGCCGCCTTCGCGGACGACCCGATCTGGTGGGCCCAGTCCCGCAAGACGTCTGGACTGGCCGAGACGGGTGCGACTTGGGTAGAGAGCTTGACGACCGTCGGGGACGAGGTGGCTGCAGCTGCCGCCGTAGCGGCGGCCCAGTCCGCCGTCGAGGCGGACCGCACCGTTCGACTGACTGTGCGATCCTGCTCGTCGGCGTGGTCCTCGGGCTGTCCCTCGGCCTCTACTTCTCCCGCGAGCTGCGACGCGCGATCCGTTCGCTCAAGGTCACCGTGGAGGCGATGGCGCGGGGTGACCTGACGGTTCGCCCGCAGGCGTTCTCGGGTGACGAACTGGGCCAGATGTCGAGCTCGCTCGGCGTCGCCCTGGACTCGATGTGCGCGCTGGTCAGCGGGGTGAGCGCGTCGGTCGACCAGGTTGCGGCCGCCTCGCAGGAGATGTCCTCAGCGCAGGCGCAGGTCGCGGTCGGCTCGGAAGAGACATCAGTGCAGGCCGGGGTCGTCGCGGCCGCCGCTGAGCAGGTCAGTCGCAACGTGCAGGCCGTAGCTGCCGGCGCCGAGGAGATGGGTGCGTCGATCCGGGACATCGCCCGGCGGGTCGAGGCGATCCAGTCCGACACCACCGGTGCGGTCGCGGCGATCGGTGAGATCGCGGAGATCATCGCCTCGATCAACGACTACCAGCTGACTATCGCCTCGGCCGTGGAAGAGCAGACCGCAACGACGACGGAGATGGCGCGTGGGGTCGGTGCGGTCGCAACCGGCTCGGGGGAGATTGCCGCCAACATCACTGGCGTCGCCAGTGGCGCCGCCTCGGCCAGCCACGCACTGGTGCGGAGACAAGACGCCACCGGCGAGTTGGCCCAGATGGCGACGGACCTGCGCGCCCGCGTCGCAGCCTTCACCTACTGACCGCCGGCCGCTGAACTGACCCGCGACACTGTTGACGCGGGTAGAGGGGACGCTGGGCGGCTCGGCGGGGAGTCGATCGTCGGGGTCGGGCAAAGGGCGCCCCGCGTCCGACCTCAGCCCCCGGTCAGCGCCCTCAGGACTCCGTCGACCCGCCGTGCACGCGTCTCGGCGGCCTTGGCGCCCTCGACCGCGAGCACGTGCCGCTGGCGGTGGCTGTAGGCGAGCCGGTCCCACCCGGCCTGCGCCGCCGGGTCAGCTGCGAGCGCCGCTGCCAGGTCGGCGGGCACCTCGACCTCGCGCGGTGTGGTGTCGAGCTCGATGTCGACGTCCACCTCGTCCCCACCGCACACACCTGCGGCGGCGCGGTTCGCAGCGCTCAGGGAGAGCAGGTACCGCCCCGCGCGCGAGGCGACCGTCGTGCGGTAGGTGTGGCCGCCGAGCGTGACGACCACCGGGGGCTTGCGGCCCTGCCCGAGCGCCTCGACGACCTCGTCGGGCACCGGGATCCCGGTGTTGGTACCGAGGAGCGCGATGGTGGTGCGGTACCGCATCGATGACCTCCGGGTCCGTGAGCCTGATGCCCGCGAGGCTAGTCGCACCCTGCAGCGGTGGCGCGTCGGCCCGCCGTGACCGATGCTCACCCCGAGGCCCGCCGCGTGCGTGGGCGAGGGAGCGGACCATGACCGTCGTCGCAGAGCTCAACGGGGTAGAGGTCGCGCGCAGCGATCGCACGGTCGTCGTCGAGGGCAACCACTACTTCCCGGTCGCCGATGTCGACCCCACGGCGCTCACGGCGACGTCGACCCACACCACCTGCCCCTGGAAGGGCGTCGCGTCCTACTGGACCGTCACCGCGGGCGGGACGAGCGTCGCCGACGCCGCGTGGGCGTACCCGACCCCGTCGGACGCGGCTCGGCACATCACGGGTCACTTCGCGTTCTGGCGGGGGGTCGTGGTGCGCGAGGTCTGAGGGTCCGCTCGGGTCCGCGCCGGCACCCGCCCCGGCTGGGGACGACGCACGGGACGTCGGTGGTGGGACGTAGCCTTGCGGCGCGCGCCTGAACGGGCAGCGCAGCGGCGCCCCGTGCGTCGGCACCACCGAGCCTCAGGACGAGCACCCGACGATGACCAGTCCGGCCACCGCCCCACCCGCCGCTGCGGCCTCCCCGGCCCTGGGCGTGCTCCAGACCGTCTTCGGCTACCCCGCGTTCCGCGGCGAGCAGGCCGAGATCATCGAGACCGTCCTGGCCGGGGACGACGCACTGGTCCTCATGCCCACCGGCGGGGGCAAGTCGCTGTGCTACCAGATCCCCGCCCTGCTGCGGCCGGGCACGGGTGTGGTCATCTCCCCGCTCATCGCACTCATGCAGGACCAGGTCGACGCCCTGTCCGCGCTCGGTGTGCGGGCCGGGTTCCTCAACTCCACCCAGACCTACCCCGAGCGCACGGCGATGGAGCGGGCCCTGCTCGGGGGCGAGCTCGACCTGCTCTACCTCGCCCCCGAGCGGCTGCGGGTCCCGGAGACCCTCGCCCTGCTCGCGCGCGTGCCGATCGCCGTGTTCGCCATCGACGAGGCGCACTGCGTGTCCCAGTGGGGGCACGACTTCCGGCCGGACTACCTGCTGCTGTCGGTGCTCGGTGAGCGCTGGCCGGACGTCCCGCGGATCGCCCTGACCGCCACTGCCACCGCCGCGACGGCTCGTGAGATCACCGAGCGGCTGGGCCTGCACGACGCGCGCACGTTCGTCGCGAGCTTCGACCGGCCCAACATCGCCTACCGGATCGCTCCCAAGGACAACCCGCGCGCCCAGCTGCTCGAGCTGCTGCGCACCGAGCACCCCGGCGACGCGGGGATCGTCTACTGCCTGTCGCGGGCCTCGGTCGAGCAGACGGCGGCGTTCCTCGTCGCCCAGGGGATCGTCGCGCTGCCCTACCACGCCGGGCTGGACGCGGGCACGCGCGCACGGAACCAGGCGCGGTTCCTGCGCGAGGACGGTCTGGTGATGGTCGCCACCATCGCGTTCGGGATGGGGATCGACAAGCCGGACGTGCGGTTCGTGGCCCACCTGGACCTACCCAAGTCCGTCGAGGGGTACTACCAGGAGACCGGCCGGGCCGGCCGCGACGGGCTGCCGTCGACGGCGTGGCTCGCCTACGGGCTGGCGGACGTGGTCCAGCAGCGCCGCATGATCGACTCCTCCGAGGGTGATGCGGCGCACCGGCGGCGGCTGAACGCCAACCTCGACGCGATGCTCGCGCTGTGCGAGACGGTGGGCTGCCGTCGCGTGCAGATGCTGGGCTACTTCGGCCAGGAGTCCGCGCCGTGCGGCAACTGCGACACCTGCCTGGTCCCGCCGTCGTCCTGGGACGGGACGGTCGCGGCCCAGAAGGCGCTCTCGGCCGTGGTGCGGCTGGACCAGCGCGGGCAGCGGTACGGGGCGGGGCACGTCATCGACATCCTCGTGGGCAAGCGCACGCCGCGGGTCGAGCAGCTGGGCCACACGGACCTGACCGTCTTCGGCGTGGGCGCCGACCTCGACGAGCGGGCCTGGCGCGGCGTGCTGCGCCAGCTGCTGGCCCAGCGTCTGCTGGGCGTGGACCACTCCGGCTACGGCACGCTGCACCTCACGCCGGACAGCGCCGCCGTGCTCTCCGGTGAGCGCACGGTGCTGCTGCGCCACGAGGCGCCGTCGGCCCCCAAGGCCGCCCGGGCCCGCAAAGCTGGGTCGGCGGTCACGGCCGACCTGTCCGACGACGGCGTCGCGAGGTTCGAGGCCTTGCGCGCGTGGCGGGCCAGGGCGGCCAAGGAGCGCGGCGTGCCGGCCTACACGGTCTTCCACGACGCCACGCTGCGGGCGATGGCGCAACGCCACCCGTCCTCGCTGGACGAGCTGGGCGAGGTCAGCGGGGTGGGTGCGGCGAAGCTGGACCGCTACGGCGAGGCGGTGCTCGAGGTGCTGGGAGGCTGAGGTGAGCGCGATGGAATGCGCAGGGGCCCCCACCGGGTTCCCCAGGCGAGGCTCCACGCCCCCGACCCCGACCTGGAGGCACTCGTGACTCGGTCCACATCCCTGTCCACATCCCCGGCCCCACGCGCGACCGGTGCCCGAAGGGTGTTGTTCACCCGTGGCCCGCTCGCCCGCGCGGCCTCGATGACGCTGGCCGGCGCTCTGGTGCTCTCGGCCTGCTCAGCGGCTGCCGATGACCCGGACGACGCTCCTGCGGCGGTGGACGGAGCCGGCACGGACGACGCGTCGACCGACGACGCGTCGACCGACGACGCAGCGACCGACGACGCAGCGACCGACGACG
>Ga0105047_10016688_pt1 | contig 11497 bp, 7 predicted proteins | sample MAT04_FD_78384 | JGI IMG/M metagenome (GOLD analysis project Ga0105047, IMG submission 78384) | Freshwater microbial communities from Lake Fryxell liftoff mats and glacier meltwater in Antarctica - MAT-04 (megahit assembly) | ecosystem: Environmental > Aquatic > Freshwater > Ice > Liftoff... | reverse complement strand
GTGTCCGTCACATTTCCTGAAATGGTAGCAGTGCCCATCTGCGCGGACAGTGGTCCTACAAAGATTGCAAGTAAGAAAACAAGACTTAGAAAGATCACCCCAAAGCGGTTCATCGTACTCTCCCCTATTCCGCGTTTACGCATAAAGGCGCCATGATCTGCCGGGTCGCGTTCCGAACTCGGTAACGCGGCGATTCGTAGATTTTGCGCACCTCTCGACCCGAAGACCGGGCCGGACCTGAATCCCAACCATACACCGTGCTTGGAATAGGCAGATCATATCTCCTGTCTTGCGGCCACGTCAAGCACAAAGCAGCCCATAAAAGCAGTGAGGAATGCGTCCCTGTTTTCATGAATATATATAATTGCCCGTACCGGGCCAGGCTGGCCCCGGATCCGCCGATAAAGTCAGGGTGCAGCGCTGGGTTCCTCCCCATCTGACGATTCAGGCTCACAACCCACCCGGACCCGCCTAGCATCACCCATGATGCTGATATGATGCGTGAGGAGCAAGCACGATGATCGACGTGACCCAGGATATACATTCCATGACTACGTTCAAGCGCAATTCGGCAGGCTTGATGAAGCGCATACGGAAAACCGGCAGGCCCCTGATTTTAACCGTTAACGGGAAAGCCGAAGCGGTGCTCCTGGACGCTGCGTTATATCGGGAAGTTGCCGAACACCTGGATTCCGTGGCGAGTATCCGTCGCGGAATGGCCCAAGCAAAGAAGGGTATGGGCCGCTCCGTTGACGACGTGTTTGACGACCTGGAACGCGAAGCATAAAGCCAGGATGAAGTACCGCGTTATCATCACGCCGGAAGCCGAAAACGATCTCCGAACGGCCTCCGGCTATATTCGCCGGCAAGGTGAGCCGCAGGCCGCCCGTGCCTTGCTCGCGGGTGTGCGAAAGAAGATTAAAACACTCGCCGAAAATCCGGAACGCGCCCACGCCGCTTCCGAAAGCGTATCTTTTCAGGAACCTATTCGCGAGTTGATATACGGCAGCGGCAATCGTGGGCTCTATCGAATTCTTTTCGCGATTATCGACGACGCTGTTTTCGTTTTGCATGTTCGTCATGGCTCTATGCTTGCGAGGGAGCCAGTAGGATGAAGATCACAATGAGTGCATGCGTCTACGACGACCTTAATGGAGCAGCGGAATGAAGCACAGCCGCCAGAAGCCGGAGGCCGAGAGGGCCGAACTTCAATGCCAGTCACTTCAACGCCAGTCAGTGGCGCCGGCCGAAGATCAGGATGGCTCTAACGGGATACATGAACTCATCTTGCGTGCGATCGTTGCCTGGGTGAGACCTTCCGCGGCCTATCGGCTGGGCCGTGTTGAGATCGAGAAGGCGATGGCCCGGCGGGCAACCGAGGAGGCGGCGCCGGCTTCCAATTGTCTGCGACATACAACCTGCTCCTGCGTACCGTTTAACCTTGTTATCTCGCTGCCGTTTTCGGGGTTCCCTCTTTCGCGCAGGAGGGCAGCGGCCAGGCGAGCAAAGGTTGATGGGTGATCCATTCTAAAAACTTCGATGCCCCGAGGCGGCCCCGGATTCTAACTCAGGATTAGCCGCAGCGGAGAGCGCAGCAGAGCCACGATACCAGCGAGAAAGCGAGCCGCCGCGACGCCATCAATCACACGGTGATCGACAGAGACCGATAGCGGCAAGGTGAGGCGCGCCATCACCGCGTCGCCTTCGACGAACGGACGCTTGGCGATTCGGCCCGCGGCGATGATGGCGCTCTGCGGCGGGTTGAGGATTGCCTGAAATCGATCGACGCCGAACGGCCCGAGATTGGACAATGTGACGCTGCCGTCTTCGAGGTCCGACACTTTCACCTCCGACCGGCGGCACCGGTCAACCAGATCCCGACGGGCGGTGGCGATCTGGGCGAGACTGAGCCGGTCCGCATCGCGAATCACCGGAACCAGCAGGCTCTCTTCGGTTTGCACCGCCAAGCCGATGTTCACCGCGTTCCTTTGCACGATCTCACCCTGATTCCACGAGCAATTCACGTTCGGCATGGATCGCAGGGTCATCGCGATCGCCTTGATCAACAGATCGTTGTAAGTGAGGCGGACATTGTGCCGCTCTTCGAGAATCGGCAGCAACTCTTCGCGCAGGTGAGCGAGCGAGGTGACGTCCAACTCGTCATGCACGTAGAAATGCGGCGTGCGGAAGCTCTCTTCCAGGCGTGCGGCGAGGATCTGGCGGGCGCGGCTTGCCGGCTTGGCGGACACGGGCGCGGCGGCAACGGGCGTCGATGCCGCCGCCGGCGCCATCTGCTCGAAGGCCCGCCGTACATCGGCTTCCACGATGCGATTGGAACCTTCGGGGCAGGCTACGCGGGCGATGTCGATCCCGAGACTTTTGGCCATGGCGCGCGCACGGGGACTGGCGGGGCGACGACCATCGGAGACCGGCATCGTCGCAACAGGCGTGGGCGCGGGCGCGGTGTGCGCGGCCTCGCCATCCACCAACAGAAACCCAAGCGTTTGCCCGACGGCGACCACCGCGCCTGTTTCGGGCGCGTTGGCTGGAATGTCGAGAACGCCGCTATCGAGCGCCTCCACTTCCATCGTGACCTTGTCGCTTTCCAGGGCGAACAAGGGTTCACCAGCGGCGACCCTATCGCCGGCGTTCTTCAGCCACCCGGCGAAGATACCTTCTTCCATTGACCAGCCCAGCCGGGGCACAACGATGGCGTTCATTCTTTGATCAAGCTCCGTATCGACTGCGCGATGCTATCCACGCTGGGGAGCATCGCGGCTTCCAATACCGGGCTGTACGGCGTGGGCGCGAATGCTCCGTTAAGGCGTTTGATAGGCGCGTCGAGGCTGTCGAAACCGAATTCGGCCACTTGCGCCGCAATGTCAGCGGCCAGACTGCAGGGACCGAATGTTTCCTCGGCGATCAACAATCGCCCGGTCTTCTTCACCGAAGTCAGAATCGTTTCCGTATCGAGGGGTGAAATGGTGCGCGGGTCGATGATCTCGACGGAGAAGCCCTCCGTGGCGAGTTGGCTCGCGGCGGCCTGGACACGGTGCAACATCATTCCGATGCCGACCACGGTGACCTGCCGGCCTTCCTGCACGAGGCGCGCCTTGCCGAATTCGATCTCATAGGGTTCGGCGGGCACGTATCCCTTCACGGACATCAACTCCCGGGGTTCGAGGAACAGCACGGGATCATCGCTACGCAAGGCATGGGTGAACAATCCCTTGGCATCATAGGGTGTCGACGGCACTACCACGCGCAGCCCGGGAATATGGCTGTAAATGGAGTAGTAACTGCCGGAGTGGTGCGTGGCCGCCGAATGGCCTATCCCGATGCAGCCTCGCAACAGCACGGGCATTTTCAGACGGCCGCTGCTCATATACTGCATCTTGGCGATCTGATTGACTAACTCTCCGAAGGCGTCATTCAGGAAATCGACGAACATGAAATCGACGATGGGCCGGGAACCGGTCATCGCCGCGCCGCAAGCGAGGCCGACGAATCCGCGCTCGCTGATCGGCGTGTCGCGAAGGCGCTCGGCGCCGTACTTGGCAAACAATCCGGCCGTAGTGCCAAAATTTCCGCCGCGCACGCCGATTCCCTCCCCCATCACGAAGATGCCGGGATTCGACGCCATCTCATTGTCGAGCGCTTCGAGGGTGGCGGCCACGAAGGAAATCTCCCTCCCCGCGCCGCGTTCCGGACCCGTTGGCGCACGGTGTCCGGCGCCATTGGTGCGCGCCGGGGCGTACACATGCGTCTTGGCATCCTGCACTGAGGGCCACGGCGCCTTTTCCGCCTGTTCACTGGCGGCCGCGACTTCAGCGGTGACGGCGGAATCGATCGCATCCAACTCGGCCGCAGTGGCGTGTCCGTCATTTAATAGCTGGGCACGAAATCGCTTGATGGGGCATTTCTCACGCCAGGCGGCGACATCTTCGCGCGTGCGATAGGTGTAGTCACCCATGCCTTCGGAATGGGGACGGGTGCGATAGGTCTTGCATTCGAGCAGCGTGGGTCCGCCTCCAGACCGCGCGCGCTCGATGGCGTCCCCCGCGGCCTTTGCCACGGCCGCCACGTCATTGCCATCCACCTGAATGCCGATCATGCCGTAAGACTCAGCCTTGCAAGCTACCTCGGGATTGCCGGCTGCGTAGCTAAATGGCACCTCGGTGGCGAACTGATTGTTCTCGCAAACCATCAGTACGGGAAGTTTCCAGATGCTGGCGAGGTTCAGCCCTTCGTGGAACGCGCCGTTGTTGACCGCGCCATCGCCAAAAAAGGCAACGGCAACCTGGGTGCCTTTAGCGAGCTTGAACGTGTATCCGGCCCCTGCCGCCTGCAGGATGCACGGGCCGACAATACCGCTGGTGCCCATCATTCCGATTTCAGGCGAGAACAAATGCATCGAACCGCCTCGTCCGCGGGAGCAGCCTGTGGCACGCCCGAATAACTCGGCGAACAGTTCGCCGGGAGGCAGTCCTTTGGCGAGCGCGTGTCCGTGACCGCGGTGCGTGCTGAAGATGGCATCGCCGGTTTCGAGGCGGGAGCAGACGCCGGTGGCGATCGCCTCCTGCCCGACGTAGGTGTGGCACGCGCCATGAATTAATCCACGCGCATGGCAGCGCGCCAGTTGCTCTTCGCATAAGCGAATGAGCTGCATGGTTCGATAGAGATCAGTGAAGTCCAGACTCATGACCGATGCCTCACAGAGCCACCGGAATTCATTGCGAGATTTCCACCATCCATCGGGATCAAAGCTCCTGTAATCCAACTGGAGGCATCCGAAGCCAGAAACACGGCGAGACCCTGGATATCGGCCGGCGCTCCAAACCGGCCTGCCGGTATGCCTCCGAGAAACTTTTCGCGCAGCCCCGGGGTTGTTGCAATCCGCTGTTCGAGCCCCGGGTTTAATACCTGCGCCGGAAGGATGGCATTGACGCGCACGCCGCCGCCGGCCCATTCCGTGCTAAGTTCGCGCGTCATTTGCGCAACCGCGCCCATGGCCATGCTGTAGGCGATGTGCCCGCGGCCAAGCGCGGTGACGCTCGCCAGCGATCCAATATTGACGATGCTGCCGCGGCCGAGCGCCAGCATGCGGCGACCCGCTTCCTGGCAGGCGCAAAACCGGCCGAGCACCAGATTGCGCCAGACCTGCTCGACGTCTTCGAGCGAGATCGTTTCCGGCGGAGCCAGCATCGCTTCTCCCGCAACGTTGCCAAGGAAATCGACGCGCCCGAACTCGGCATCGACGCGTTGAAACAGATCGCGGATCTGAGCCGGGTTGGCAACATCGATCGCGGCGACGGCGGCGCGCCTGCCCATTTGCTCGATAGACGCCGCAGTTTCGGTGGCGCCGGTTTCGTTGCGGTCCACCAGCATCAGGTCGGCTCCGGCCGCGGCCAGCGCGATGGACATTGCCCTGCCCATACCTTGCGCCGCGCCGGTTACGACCGCGACCCGGCCGGTGAGATCAAACATTTTAGAAATCATGGAAGTCATAGCTATACGGCCGGAACAGAGGACTGTTTTTTCGTTTGTACTTGACTAACAATTATTGCGCCCACCAGATAACAGCTTGCTAGAAAAACGAGGCAGGCGCGGTCCGTGGCGCCCTGGCCCCTCATCCAGCCTATCAAGTGATTGCCGAGGTAGCCCGCCAGATTCGCGAAGATGTTAATGAACCCGATAGCGACCGCCGCTACCGTGGATGTGAGGCTGATCGTTGGAAGCGCCCAGAATGGCGGTGGCCACGAATAGGCGGCGAGGGCCGTGAGACACAGCCACATCATCACTACTCCGAACGATTGACCGGGAATTGTGGAAATGGCGAGCAGGACGGCGGCTCCGGCCATGCCGGCTACCGAATGCCACTTGTGGTGTCCGGTGTGGTCGGAGGCGCGCCCGGACACAATCGTGCTCAGCAGACCGCAGGAGTAAAAAAGGCCGCTATACACCAGCGCCGATTGATCAGACCCGCCTGATAGGCCCTTCACGGTGGTCGGCAGCCAGAAACCCAGTGCGTAGCCTCCGGTGTTGGTGGCAAAGATGCCGAGAGCCAACAACCACACGTTCCGCATCTTGAGCGCCTGGAGCACGGAGATCTTCCCAGTGCTGTCTTTGGCGCGCGCTTCGGCCGCCAGTTCCTCGGCGAGGTAGGCGCGCTCGTCCGGAGTCAGCCATTTGGCCTGATGCGGGCGATCGGTGAGCAGGAACAGGACGGCAATGCCCAGAAAGAAGGCCGGCAATCCCTCCAGGATGAACAGCCACTGCCAACCTTGCAGGCCGAGCCAGTTCACATCGAGTAGAAGCGCGGAAAGCGGGGCGCCCAGGGCGAGACTGAAGGGAACGGCCACAATCAGCCCGGACATCGCCGTTGCACGGTGTTTATACGGGAACCAATGGGTGAAGTAGACGATGATGCCGGGAAAGAACCCTCCCTCCGCTACGCCCAGTAGAAAACGAACTAAGTTGAACTCCCCCGGCGTTCTCACAAACGCCGTCATTGCCGAGATCAGGCCCCATGTGATGAGAATCCGCGAGAACCACTTGCGCGCGCTCCACCGCTCGACCAGAATAGCGCCAGGGATTTCGAGGGCGACATATCCTATGAAGAAGATGCCGATGCCGAGCCCGAACGCCTCGTCGGAGAGATTGAGGGCCGGCGCCATTCGCAGCTTGGCGAAGCCGACGTTGGCTCGGTCCAGGTAGGCCAGCAGATACATCAGGATGACCAACGGAAGGAGCCGCCACGAGACTTTTCGCCGCATCGCGGAGATTTGATCGGCGGTGAGGGTCAATCGGGACTCCGTTCCGGCAGGCGTGGATGGACAAACGCAGTCCCTGAGTTGAGCGGCACAGTAATATGGTTTAGACCACGGGAGTGGCCGGCTTGTCAACCTACAATTGACGATGTTGAGGGCTTGCTAACCAGAGCTGGCGCTTGTCGCAGCTTCCCGAGGATGTTCCCATATTTTCCTGTAGTCGCGCGAGCCTGGCGTACCTGTATTTTCTTTAGTGCTTCGCTTGTGAATTCCGTCGATTCCATCCAAAGATTTATACCAGGACTTTTTGGCGTTGTTCAGCTTGTCAGGCTAATCCGTTGCATTTAGATGGATTTTGTAGAGGGGCAAATTCATCCTGGGGGCAAGGCGGGGTGGCGAAGCTCTGGCCCAAAGGTAAGGGCAAATCATGTATACTCTTTCCAGTCGATTTTTAGCGGCTTGGCTGATAGGGCCGGGCATGGCTTGGGGATTGGCAGGTTCGGGTGCATGGTCCTGCCACGGTCGTTTTTAATTCACATTGAGGTTAGGTCACTTCCATGAAGAACTTTCGCTTGTTCTTTCTCGCGGTGTTGTCGCTCTTCGCCGGATCTTCCACGCTCTCGGGCCAAAGCGTTACCGGCCAGATTTCGGGTACGCTTGTGGACCCCACCGGCGCGGTCATCGCCGGCGCCGAGGTCCGGCTCACCCACGTCCTGTCCAAACAAGTGAAAAGTTTCAACACCGACTCGGGCGGCGCGTTTATGTTCACGGGCCTTCTGCCGGGGGATTACGATCTCCGCGTCGCGCAGGCCGGCTTCAAGGCCTACGATCAGAAAAATATTCAACTCGCCGCGCAGGAGCGCCTCGATTTGCACGAAATCAAACTCTCCGTCGGCGAGGTGACCAGCACCATTGAAGTCCAGGCCAATACCGTCCATGTGGCCACCAACAGTTCGGACCGTTCGATCTCCATCGACACCCGCCAAATTGAAGACACGCCCACGCGCGGACGCAATCCGCTTTCCCTGATAATGACGCTCCCTGGCGTGCAGACACTCGCCGGCAACGATTTCCGCGGCTGGTCCGGCGGCGGCATTCCCGCCGTGAATGGCGGTCGCACGGGTCAGGTCGTGTTGAGCCTGGACGGCGTGGCCAGCCAGGATTCCGGCAACCTGAATCCCGGCTACATGTCGCCCAGCATCGACGCCATCGCCGAAGTGAAGCTGCTGGTCTCCAACTACACCGCCGAGTACGGCGGACGCACGGGCGGCCAACTGACCTTCAGCGTGAAGAACGGCACGCCGCAATATCACGGCAGCGCGTTCTATTACTGGCGTCATGAGCAGTTCAACGCCAACGAATGGTTTAATAACAAACTCAATGTGACCAAGCCGAAATACCGGTACGCCAATCCCGGCGGGACCTTTGGTGGTCCGCTACTGATTCCCGGTACGGACTTTAACAAGGACCGCACCAAACTCTTTTTCTTCTTCTCCATCGATTACCTCCGCAACGCCAACGTCATCAACAACACCTACACGATGCCTTCGGCGTTGGAACGCGCGGGCGATTTTTCGCAGACAGTCACCACGCAAGGCATCCCGGTCCCGGTCTATGACCCCGCCGCCAACCAGGCCGTCTTCCCCGGCAACCGCATTCCCGCCAGCCGCATCAACCCCACCGGACTGGCGATGTTGAACCTGTTCCCGCAGCCCGACGCGGCCGGTTTGTCGCTCGATCCCACCGGCCAGCGCCGCTTCAACTACCGTGCGCTGCTCCCCCAGTTCCGCCCGAACATGAACAAGATTCTGCGCATCGATTACAACATCAGCCCCAAGCTGATGACCTTCGTCCGCCTGATCCAGGACTACCAGGCCGTGGATGGCTATGCCGGGACCGTGGGCCCTCCCGGCGGCGCGTGGGGCCAGTTCCCGCATAGCTATCATGTGCAAGCGGCCGGCGCCGTGGCCACCGCGGTTTACACCTTCTCGCCGACGCTAATTAACGAATTCACGTGGGGCGTCAATCGCGGTAAGCAGGGAGTCAACCCGCTGGATCAAGTAAGCTCGACGGCCACCGGTGGCACTAAGACTTTCGCCGATAATCTCCTGCCGCTGAAGGATGCGACGGGGAAACCGCTCACGCTCCCGCGAATCTTCAAGGACAGTAACGTCCTGAATCTGCTTCCGCAGGTGAACTTCGGATTCCCCGCCGGATTTGCGGCCCAGTCCTCCGGCCAGGCGATCACCGGCGTTCCCACATTCGGGCACGACAGCCGCTGGCCCTTCACTGGAACCGACACCGTCCAATCCATCACCAACAAGGTGACCTGGATCAAAGGCGTTCACAACGTGAAGGCTGGCGTCTACTTTGAAAAAATGGCGCGCAATGTCAGCGTGTACTCGGTCTTCAATACCGCCGGCACGTACTACTTCGGATCGGATCGCGCCGCCGCTTTGGACACTGGTTATCCCTACTCCAACGCGCTCCTCGGCAGCGTTTTTGCCTATGGCGACGACAACAAAAAGCAAGTGAATCACGCCCGCTACAATCAGTTGGAATGGTTCATCCAGGACACTTGGCGAGTCAAGCGGCGATTGACTCTCGACTACGGCATACGCTTTCACCGCGTCGGCGATCTTTACTCCGACGGGGCCACACTGGGGCTGTTCAGCGAGTCAGCCTATGACCGCTCCAAGACTGGCCAATTGATTTTCCCAACGCTTATAAACGGCCAGCGCGCCGCCATCAACCCCGTCTCCGGCGCCACGTTCCCCTACGTGCGGCAAGGCACTTTTGATACCGCAACTTATCCCGCCAATGGCATGCCTTATTCGGGAATAAAAGAATACGACAGCCACTTCTTCAAAACTCCGCCCATCCAACTCGGACCGCGCTTGGGCTTCGCGCTCGACGTTTTTGGCAACGGCAAAACCGCCATGCGCGGCGGCTTCGGCATTACTATCGGCCGTAACTGGACAGTCGACTCGATCGGCGCACAAGGCGCCGGCACCGGGCCGATGATGGCTCCGCCCAACTTCCTGGCCCCCGTGATTCTTTACACCAATTTCGACAACCTGGCGACGGCCCAAGCCAACCTCACGCCGCAGAACGTATTGGCCGGCTCGCAGGATCAGAAAACGCAGAAGACCTACAACTGGAGCTTCGGCATGCAGCAGGACTTGGGCAAAGGCATGATCCTGGACGTCTCCTATGTCGGCAACGCGCTTCGCCACGGTTACGGCCAAGTCAGCGACTTCAACGCCATCGCGCCCCTGACGACGTGGACGCCCACCGGCGGCGCCGTGCAACGCTTCCGCGATCCCACCAGTTCCGGCTTCTACTCCACCAACCTGATCCGTTCCATGGTCGGCTTCAACAGCTTCGGCCAAATGCCCACCTGGACGTACAAAGGAACCAGTTCCTACAATGCTCTGCAAGTCCAATTGAATCGCCGCATGGGCCGCCTGCAGTGGAACGCGAACTACACCTGGTCGAAGACTATCATCTATAACTTCAATCAATGGGTGGATGACAGGCTCGGCAAGGACGTCGTCAATCGGCCCCATGCCGTTAATTTCAACTACGGCTACGAACTGCCCAACGGCAGCAAGTTCGTGAACAACGCTTTCGGCAAGCTCGCACTCGATGGCTGGAAGGTTAACGGCAACGGCGCTATTTATAACGGGACACCGTTTGGCGTTGGCTGCGGCGTGCAGAACGCGCCCGCCGGTTACTGGACGGGTACCCCCACCGGCGGCATTCCGTTCCGCTGCCAGATGGGGAATGACATCTTCCTGCCCAGCGGACAGTTTCCGTCGGCGACCGAAGATCCCAAGCTGCAGTGGGCTCTGAATCGGGCTAACTTTCAGTTGCCCCCCGTCAATTCGCTCGGCATCGGGAATGCGCCAACAACACTCTTCTACGGTCCGGGCGCGGTTAACTTTGACCTCTCCCTGGCCAAGGAGTTCCGGATCGGCAAGGAAGGCAACCGCATTCTGGAGTTCCGGACGGAGGCGTTCAACACGTTTAACCACTTCAATCCGAACAACCCGAATGCGTCGCTGGTCTACAACTTCACGAACGGCGCGCAGACCAACGCGAGCTTTGGCACGATTGGCGGCGCGCAAGTCCAGTCCCGGCGAGTGATTCTATCGGCGCGGTTCAAGTTTTAAATCAAAGCCACAGTTTGATGACCGTCAAACTGAAGGCCGCCAGCGCGAAACACGCAGCCAAACCCCTCAGGAATGCCGGCCGCCTGACAATTTTTGGCTGGGTCAGCAAAGTAGAAATGTCCCCTTGACACCCCCACGCCTGGGGATGAAAAAAGGAAAGCTGGTGGTGACGCAAGTCGAGCGAGACCGGCTGGTGGCATTGCAGAAAGCTAAGAAAAAGCTAATCACGCAACGGGAGGCAGCGGAGGAACTGGGCTTGAGCGTTCGGCAGGTAAAACGGCTGCTCTATGCGATGAAAAAACGAGGGGAGGCGGCGGTGATTCATGGATTACGCGGGAAGCCGACGAACCAATCGGCAATGGCTTTGAAGCCGCGCAAGCCGCACAGGGTAGCGCCCGCCGCGATGCTCAGCACCATCGGCAGGCGATGGCGCCGCCCCTGGCTGCGGGGCGCGCCGCCGGCAATTCTCCAAAGTCGCCGCCCCGCATCCGCAATGTCGGCAGCGTATTGGCGATCGTGCTCGTCTCGCGAATCCGCGTCCTCTCAAAATCG
>Ga0105047_10016687_pt1 | contig 11497 bp, 14 predicted proteins | sample MAT04_FD_78384 | JGI IMG/M metagenome (GOLD analysis project Ga0105047, IMG submission 78384) | Freshwater microbial communities from Lake Fryxell liftoff mats and glacier meltwater in Antarctica - MAT-04 (megahit assembly) | ecosystem: Environmental > Aquatic > Freshwater > Ice > Liftoff... | reverse complement strand
TGAGTTTTTGAGCCATATTTCCTCCTAAAAGATATGGGCTGGCGGCGACCAACAATCGCCGCCAGCATGGTTTTGACTAATTGAGCCGGGTCGCGACCAGATCGGTGAGGCCTGCCTTGAGAGACACTTCCGGGTCGTAATCGGGCTTCAGCATGTCGCCGAAAAGCCGTTCCTTGATGGACCCACGGATTTGATCCGCCAACTCGGGGTGCTCGTTCAGAATGCCGTCGAACAATTCGTGCGTCAGCTGATCGCGGAATCCGACCATGAACGCATCTTCAGCATCGCTTGGCGTCTGGTCTGCATCCTTCTCGTCGCAGCCTGTACGAATTTCATCCTCGATGAACAGGTTTTTATCCTTCGAGGACTGTTCGACATACATCATTGTCATGGCTTTCCGGCGATCCACCGTAATGCCAGTGACAACGAGAGCCTTATGCTCTTTGCCCGGGACCGTGAATTCTTCTCCATCGTGTTCCTCAACAGTCCCATCTTTCACGATCGCAGGCCGAACTACGAACACGAAGGCTGGCAAACCAGCTTCGGCTTCAAACATTTCTGAGCCGGTCTGCATGAAGAATGCCTCAACTTCAGCCGGACCAGAGGGAATATCCTCAATCTCCCGGTACATCAGATTGATTTTCGGCTCTGGATCGTCCTGGTCTTCGCTCGGTACGAAAACCCCCACAGCCATGTGGGGGGTAACAAATTTCACTCCGCCTTGATTGATCCGATCCCGAATGCGCCCGACAACCGCATCCATCTGATCATTGAATACCTTGTCTGGGAGAATTTGCTTGATCATATCTTCCGGCGACATGCCATCGAAAGGATCCGACGATTCGTCATACATAGTAGCCTCCTTATAGTTTTGAATTACCAGTTATGTTTTGCGTCGATGATGCTGGACCATTGTTCTGGCGAATCCCGCAAGGTACTCGCCACAGTGAGAGCCAATGCTTGCGCATCAGCTTCATGGTCAGATTTTGGCCAGTAATCTGTGAGGGTATACAAGGCCGCCATCACAAAGGCCTTTTGCTTTACCTGATCTTTCGGAACCCTTTTCAAGTGATGACTCCGAGCTTCTTCCACGAGTTCTTGGGGAACCATCACGTTGCTTATGAGATTTCCTTGCCACCATTTGGGCAATATGGCCCCCATCAGTGGCTCAGGCTTTGCACACGGCGTGGCAACGACTTGCGCCAAGACCGAGCGCAGCATGCAGAGCGACTCCGCGTAGCTCATCACCGCTGGAGCGGATTGAATACCTTTGCGATGCTTTGCCATCATAAATGGGCGGCTCTCGTAAACCAGATAGACCGGAGCTTCACAGTTCTCGCGGCGCGCATAATAGAATGCGTAAAGCAGCCAAGCTTTGGCTTGCTCGGTCCACTAAGCCATCCTGGCAACTTGCTGCATTTCACGGTTCTCAACTCCCATGTTTTCAGGGCTGTTGACTGAGAATCTACCGCTGTAAATGATATTGCCGTCGATTGTGCTGACGGCAATACCAGTGTGAAGCAACGATAGATCAATACCGATAATCCTAGCCGTCACGGTGTCCTCCTTCTTTTGTTGACAGTGCCTCAGCAAAAACACCTGCACCGAGTTGCGTCAACTCTTCCATGTTGTCGGCCCGGATATTCTTGAGATATACATCCAGCAGCTGGGCTGGCGACATACTTTCGATGCCGACATCGGGGAGGCGAATACGCTGTTTTGCCTCCGCCCGCTTGCTGAGATGGAACTCTAAGGCTTCTTTCGCGTGCCGGCGGATGGCCTCTTCATCGATCTGCGCCTCCATGTCCTTCGGGAAGTTGATCGTGAGCCTGACGACCGCATCCTTTAGCTTTTCTGACGCTCCGAGCGCTTTCAGGATCTTGGAGTTTGGATCTTCGGTTTCAACGTTGATGGTGACACTTTTGTCGATGAATGGCCGCGTGTTGATCTTGCGCCAATCTACGGTCGTCGAACCGCGGTTGACATCAGCAATCACAAAGAACTTGTCATCGCCAGCTTCGCCGAAGTTCATACGTTCGATAGATCCAGGGTAAATTACTGGCGGGTGAGAGCCCTCGTTCAAATCCTGGGCCAAGTGAATATGCCCAAGAGCGACGTAATCTATCTTGTCATCGACCAGGCTGTTGAGGTTGAGGGTCATTTCAGCACCCAACGACAGTGACCGTTCGGCTCCAAGTTTCGCCCCACGTACAGCTGCATGCGAAGCCAAAACCGTCGGTATGGCGGGGTCAAGCCTTTCAACCAACTTTTGAACGAGCTTTTCGAGTTGATGCTCCATTTGGCTGAGCACCTCGTCGATATTGGCCGATTCACCGCCCATATTCGTCATCAGCCCCGCCTTGCTGATCCAAGGCAGACCGAGCACCTGAAGTGGAACGCCAAGATCCGCTGGAGTGAGTAGCATCGGCCGATCGATTACCTTGACGTTCGGAACTTTCAAGGTCGAGAACTCCTGGAGCGTGTGCGCTCTCGCAACCGAAGGACTGATGTCGTGATTTCCTGTCAGAAGCAGAGTGGGTATCCCAGCCTGAGAAAGGCGAACGATTTGGCGCCCCCACTCGCGCTGATAAGTTGGATTGGGCGAGCGATCCTTGTAAGCATCGCCCGCGAAGATGACCATGTCGACGCGCTCATTGATCGCGGCGTCCACAATACTGCTCAATGCGCTCAGGAAGTCCATCGCTCTAACTGGTAACCCTGTGACGGGATCTTGTTTACCCCCGGCGCCCGCTGCGATATCTATGTGCGCATCAGCAAAATGTAGTATTTTCATAATACGTTTACCTCCTCGGCGTCAATCGCGATAACATCGCCGGCTGGATGAATTGCCCGATGATCACGTACCAGCACGGATGATCGATCGGAACCCGTCCTTTCAAGAAGTCGAATGCGATCGCATTTAATTCGTGCGTCGGGATATCGCGCTTCTTCTTCCCGCTGTTCAAGCGGTTCTCGGTAGAACCGTTTGAGTCACATTCAACATGAAGGCTGTTGCCACCTGTGACACTGCACGGCCAGGCTTCACCTTCCTTTCGTGCCCAGGCCCGCGTCTCACGCCTGGAAACCCATAAAGACACGCTGCTTTGCCCAACAATCACTCTGCACATTCTGACCTCCTTTCTAGGGCGTTGGAATAAGAACGGCTGTTGGCTGCCCACTGATGGCCGTGTTGATTTTTTGATCCAGGTCGCGGGCTTCCAGCCTGGCTTCTTCACAAGCAGATTTCACTTCACGAACCGCTTGCTCAATCCGCGACTTGATCGACGCCAGTACATTCGCGCTGGTGGTAATCTTTGCAAGCGCGGATAACTGGTAGGTGATGTCGTTGGCTCCCTTCTCCATTTCTTCGACAGCCCTGATGATTTCAAACATCTCCTTCCTCATCTCGCTCAGGTTGCCGGACAGAAACCTCATTGCTTCGGCTTCCAGGTCGGTTCGGATCGAGCGTGCATCCAGGCTGTATTCGCCGTACTCATAAGACTCGTAATCGCAAAGGTCGCCTTCATGTGAGAGACGGATTCCAATGACACCGGTCCAGAACTCTTCGTCAACTACGCTCAGAAAACCCTGCGGCGTCCCGGCAAAAACGATTGCCACGTCGTCATTGATGTCTGGATGATCATCGATGTCCGGAATATCCCAACCAGATCCTTCCAGGTTAATGAGATATTTGACCGGTCCCACTCCATCCACTACGATTGAGTCGGCCATCGCTAACCAACGATTGTGGCCATCTGCGCGAAGGTTCGTTATTGCTATGTTGGTCGTGACGCCGTCGGCCAAGATCGCCGGGATGTTCTGGTTGTTGAGCGAGGTGGCCAAGAGATCACTGTCTGTACGCACGATATTCGCGCTACGAAGGAAATACTTGTGTTGGTCGCAATCAAGATCCAGGTAGTCGCCATCCCCTTCATTCGCGTTAAAACCGTTAGCCGTCTCCGGCAAGGGGTAATCGATCATTACATATCCGGCGAATTCCATAACCCGGGCAAAGGCCGAATTGTTATAAGCTAAATACTCGTCCAACCACTCCATTCCCTTCGGAAACGTGATTTTGCCCTTGGAATGATTGGCTTCGGTCTGGTCAGACCACGATTTGGCGGAATCCGTGATCGCCTTGGTGCAGCGCTCATAAACCTCCTTCACGATTGCCAGGGCTGCTGCCTCCAGATGCTCATCAGCCAGTATTTCGTTGCGGTCGGGCAATTTGGCGCGCAAGCCGGATTCTGTGTCGACGAAGAAGCGCACCTTCAGTGGAATCATTTCGGAGGCGAGCCCGGGAGCGGCCATCTGTTGCGCAGCATTTGCCAATGCATTCGCGAAAGCGGATGAGTGAATTGGAATGCATTGCCATACCGCGGTTTTTTCCGACGTTTGAGAGTAGTGGCTCGACCTGTCAATATAAAGCGCTTCCAACTTGCCAACCCCAGGAAGATCGAAAGTCAGAACAGGCTCCCAGGACTTGAGCGTCTCGAGCTTGTCGACATCACCCGAGTCGTTATCAATCCAGACCAAGTCGAATGGATAAAAACCTTTCGCTCGGCGCAACATGTCCTTGGTTACCTTTAGCTTTTCGTTCAGCTGAAGGGTAATGGTCATCCCTTTCTTCGCAGGATTGTCCTGAAGGGGAGTAACAACGACCGGGGCGCCATTGAGAGAGTCCTGGTTGAGCGTCATGGTCCAGTTGTGCTTGCCGTGGCTTTCATAATTGACAGATTCCACATACTCCGGACGGAGCAGGGAAAAGGCGCCAATCCCAGCAGGATCTTGCGCCACTTTTGGGTTGTCCCAGCCAGTTTCACCTGCGGTCAGCAGGCGGTCTGGTTCGCAGCCCGGACCATTGTCCGAAACAATCAGGATGTGTTGTGATTCTGAGTAGGATACGATCACCGAATTTGCTTCAGCCCGATAGGCATTTTGAAACATCTCCCCGATCGCTGTCTCGAAACTGCCAAAGAACCTCGGGAGTTCAGCCACGATCCGACTCGAAACTTTCATGTATAAAGTCTTTGGTTGTGCAGGCATTTTTTGTTTCTCCTGAAATATGCAGTGAGACGCGCTTGCGCGCGCCCCACTATTAGTAACTGCATTTCAAACCATCTCTAAGGTTCGAGAGGACTGAAATCCAATTGCTCGATATCTTCGTACTGGTCAGATCCGCCCCCAAAATCACTGCGGTTTAACTGACGGTCAAGCCTCATGTTGACAATCGTGAGGACTCGCCTCCAATCCACCGTCCGCTCAATTTCCCGAACGGGAATATCGCCGCGCAGGAAAATCTTCCCGGTCTGCTTCGCGCATACCTGTTTGAAGCAGAGCTGGCATGATACCGCCGTGCGATTTTTGGTGACGAAGATACTCCCAACCGGAAAGTTGTTGCCTTCTGCCAGATGCGGTACCGCATCGCCAATGTTCACATAGAGGTCGCAGAGCTTCAGTTGCTCGTGCTCGAGTGGCGGCATTGGGCCGGTGCTGCACTTGCAGTTTTCACCGTGACAAATGATGCAGTACCTGCTGGGAGCGATGTGGATGAGCATCCATGTCGTGGTGTCAATGTATTTCTCGATTGAACGGACGGCTTCGGCCATGATATCGCGAGCCGTCGTTGTAACGGATAATCCCTCAAGAGCGAGTTGCATGACTCCGCTCGGAGGGGCCTTTCTATTTTTCTTAGCCATATTGCCTCCAAATTAAAACCGGGGCGCAGAACATGCGTCCCGGTTTACAAAGGTTGAACCGACGCGGTTTACTCATTCACTTGCAACTCCGCCACTTCCAACGCCTTGGCATAATCAGGCGAAGAGACGGTCGCGTTGCGGGCGGCCTTCTGTAAATCCAAAACCTGCTGCGCCCATTGACCATTGGCGAACTGGCCGATTGATAAATCGCCAGCGTTGTCGACTAACGCCCACGTCACCATCGGGAAGGAGAAGATGGATGTCAAGAAGCTGTCGCCGATGCTCCCCCGCGGATTGAGAAAGAAGCTCAAGCTCTTTCCCCCGGACCGGCAGATGCTGGTATGAACAACTGGACCGTAATCGGTCTTGATCAACCGCATATAACCTGGTTGGTCCGGATCGGCATTGGCGAGCGCTTTCATCGCTGCGGTTGACCGCTTGATTACGATTGGAGCGTACCGGATAGCCGCGATTACTCTGCCCAGGTTGCGCTCCGTATTCGGCCCGCCGTACAGGCCAAGGATGTTCTGGATTCCGAGGGCGAAATCGGCCAGAGTGGGGTTCATCTGGGCCTGAGCGAGAAATGACAGAACACTCTCTGCCAGCCGCCCTTCTTCACGGACGATCTTTGTCAGATCCAATACGCCCGGAAGCACCTGCCCTGGCCTCAAATTCTTCCCAACCTGGATAACGTCTTTTTCTGTTTCGTAAGTAGCCATTGTTTTCTCCTTGTTTTGATTTGATCCAAAATTGCCTGCCCACAAGCGTGTCAGGCTGCTTGCGTGACTGCGCTTGTCCTTTTAGAAAGGGAGTGTTTCCCCTGGCTTAGGCCAGGCATTGAACTCGGTTTCGAATACTTGGATGATGGAGTGTATCCACCCTTTCATCTCTACCTTGTCCGCACCAACTAGATACCCGCCATCTTGCTTGGTTACAAATGCTTTTTGGTTTGCACCGTTGACGCGCACAACCGCAAGACCCCTGACCAGGTTGTTGTCGTCGTACATTACGGCAACGCCATCAAGCCCAAGGTTCGTAATCCTGCGATTTTTCAAGGCGAGCAGATCGGGGTCATTAGCATACAACGTTCTGACCAGATTGATTTCCGCTTCCCCCGCCCTCGGAGTACGCTGCGGGGGGGCGGGCTGGGCGGCCTTGGCTCCATCATCTTTCTTTTTAGACGGGCTCGAATTCAGCATCTCGGGCCTCATGTTTGAATCTTTCCTTTGCCGAGATAGGTGTTATCTCGCCAGTGGCTGCCATGTATGCCAACTCGATCCGTTCGCGTTGTTCTTCGGCTACCGAGTTATCGATCTTGATCTCGTTGTGAGCCCTTTTCAACGAGTACGGGTAACCGTCAAGACAATCAGCCAAGATGCTCGCTTGGATCTGCTCGACCGCAACCGGATCCTTGGCTACCCAGGCTGGAACCTCAACTCGGAGAATTTCGCCATTGACCTTCAAGAAAAAGAAGTAAATCTCGCCGTAGGCGGGGAGATCCTTGTTTTGCGGGCTGCCGTGCACAAACAATGCAGACCGTTCACCTTCTTCAAGTAAATGCCCAGCAATGACAAAGTCGGGGACGCCGTTACCCCAATCGTCAATCGCTATCCGGATCAGGTTGATTAGATAGTTCGATTTGGGCATGGCCACGACACTTGCCACCAACGCTCCCTGAGTTTTCAGATAGTTGGTTTTATGGTCGCGCGCGGCATCTTCCAGATGCTTCCCGATCGCCCATGGCAGCAAACTGCCGTCCAGAAGGAAGGCATGATCCTGCCAGCCTGGCTCGTCCACGGCCGCCGCCAATGCTTCCATTTCGATCGTTTCGCGCCATGAATCTGTCGCGTTCTTGAGAAGATATCCATCTGCATTGACCAGCTGGCTGTAGCTCAAATAACGTCCGCGCCGGAGTGAATGGAGATCGTGAGTCGCAAAAGCTCCGGCCAATGCGTAGGCCCAAATCGGCTCAGTATCCTCCGGGTAAATCTGTGATCCGTCGACCCCAACTGCGGGCAACGCTCTGCTCGGATTAGGCTTCACCTTGAGGTTGACAGCTTCTGATGTGGGGATGGCGGCTACCGTCGATCGGCTGTTCGAGGCCGCGGCGATCTTTGGGATAAGAGCCTGGCCATTTGCTCCAATGTTGTCGAGTACTTGCAACAAGGCCGGAATACCGCCTTTTTCTACTTCAACCTGTCGCCGGCCGAGAGCTTCTCCGACGATATTTTGCGTTCTAGCTACGATTTCTTCGAGGTAGATCATCAATTCTCCTTTCGGTTACTCAGTGGATTTTTCGGCCTTCGTTTCACTTACAGGGCTTCCCTCACGAAGGGTTAGTCGATGCCGTAACCCGGTTGCATCCAAGTTGGCTTTGCAATGGGTACAGGTCACAGTTTTGACTGCCGAATTCAGATAGTTGATTTGCCCACATTGCGTGCACATGTATGAGTAGCTTGCTGGTGTTAGGACCAGTTTCTTCGGATGGGAGGCACCAATCTTGTGAACCAGCGCCTCCACCTCAAAGCTCTCGTGACATTCTTCGCATTGTGCATATCTGACGGCGTATGCCATGTAGTTCTCGTGTTTGCAATCTGGGCAAGTCCAGGGATACCCGGATGCAATCAACGTTACCGTTTCACCATCCATGAACCCTCCTTATGGAAGTTCTAAATCATCCGCCGACGCCTCATCCATTAGAGGCGGCTCGTTTTCTTCTTCTGGAATATCCCGGGACTCCTCCTGGCTTTCATCCGCTGTTTCCCCCTGACTATTCGATTGTCCTTGCAACTTCTTGATCGCCGCGATGGTTTCATCCAGCGTGTAGAAGTTCCCCGCCGACGCCATTACTGCTTGAAATTCGACCGGATCCATATGGACCAAATAAGTCCCGTCCGGCTCCTTCTTCTTTCGTTTAGGAAGCCATGCAGCATATAAAGGCGTCCCCGGCAAGATTCTCATTGTGAGAAACGGGCGAGGCCGTTTGTTGTCGTTCACTGACCCAGTGCGGTTGCACAAGCGACTGTGGCGTTGGAGTAGCGGAACTGCTGCACAGAATAGCAGCTCCAGACGTCAGGGCGCGTTTCACCAACCGAAGTCAAGTAAGCGCGCGTCTCCGGGCTGACCAGGAAGATTACGCTTGCGGCCGGCTGGGGCAGGGGGCCGGTCAAGCCGCAGTTGCGGATGCGAAAGGCGCGGATGCGTAACGGGCTGGTCCTCAATTGCTCCCGGTCGCGCTCCACCCGAACTGCGTATCCGCAAGGCTCGAAGGACACGATATCGTTGAAGCGCTTATTCGCCGCATCGATCTGCCCAAGCATCAGGTTATAGGTTTCGTTATGCAGGTTGATAACGACGGTGTCGTCGATTACGTAGCCCAACACGGTCTTGGTTTCGATCTTGCCTTCTTCGCCCTGAATGGTGATCTCGTATTTGATAGTCGTCATAGTGACCTCCTAGTCATCGTTGACGTTTTTGTCCAATCCGTTTTCGATGAGCATGTTTTGCCCACCGATTTTGGCTGCGATTTCTTCAAGCGTCTCAAGCGTTCCCATCGACTCTTGAAGCTTGGCGCGTAGTCCCCAGATCTTGCCCATAGCTTCCGAGGATTTGCCACTGCGCATCAGAACCCAAAGGGCATCAGCCTTCATCGAAACAGAGGCGTTTTTCTCGATCTCCGCCAGAGCGCTTTGAACGGCAATTTCCGCCGATTTGACATCGATGTCTGTTGTTTCAGTGGATTCCGAAACTGATGAGATGATCTCGAGCGCTTTCTCGAACTGCTCAGTGTCGGCCGTATTGAGCGACTGAAGTTGAGCGATCGTTTGTCTCCACGCCCTCCTTTGAGCTGCCGAGATTTTCTTGCCACTTCTTACATGATCAAGAACCTGCTGAGACAACCGCATGAAGGAGCTCTGCATCTGAAGCACAAGGACTTGCGTACGCTGGATTTCTGGAGCGATCTGCTTCTTGAGCAGTTCGGCGCGTAAAGCTCGTTCATCAGCTTCTTTGTTTCTTGCAGTCTGCAAACTAATTTCCTTCATCTGAACCGCGATCTCACCAATGCGTAATTGCTGTTGGGCTAACTGCGCGGTTGCCTCTGCTTCTTGCTGCAAACTCAGCGCGCGTTTCCGCAGCGAATCACGCACGTCTGTTACCGTTTGCTCAACTACATCCGGAAGCGCGGCTTGCACCGGGAAGTACTGCATTTGAATTTTTCCCATCACTTCGTTTTCGGTGGGGAACTGCGATGCAAAAAACGACTCGTTAGAGCTGACAAACTGCTCCTTTGTCATGTCGTTCGTTTTTCCTGCCGCCGACAATTCAGTCCAGGTTTCCTCGACGCCTTCCATGAAAAGCCGGTGAGACTCGGCCCTGAGAGATTCATACTGGTTGATGATCTTTTCCTGAACATAGGTCTGGAACTCGGACGTCAGAGTTTCGATCGCCTCAACGAAAGTCGATGTTGCGTTGACCGGGACCCACCACTGCTTTGACCGATGATCATCGCCCTGGATAGGAATGCCGCCTACTTGCTTCGCGACAGTATTCTGCTTGGCGGCGATATTCCTCATCTCGTTGACCAGCTCCTCGTCGATCAGGGAGCCCTTCATGTACTTGAACATCTTTGACCGCGGATCACTCTTCGCGATTCCGGCCTGCTCAAGCATCATCTTTGTGTCGAACATCGTCAGCCCTAAAGCCCGTATCCGGAACATAGTTCCATCGACCCTTGAGAAAAGGGCGGCCGGCGGGATCAACTCCTTGAGCATTTGCATGATGTCTTCACCCGGCATTGAGCTCAATCGGGCGTAAAGCTCACCGTACATGTCGTCGTAGAGTTTTTGCTCAAGCACGGCGCCGATTATCTCCTTTCTAACTTGTTCGTCAACCATTAGGTCCATTTGTCCTCCTTAAATTTATGCGGGCGGCCAATTTCTTGGTCGCCCGCATAGATGGTACGTTCTCAATTTTCCAGAAACTTACATCGTGATCCCTACCTCTTTTAGTGCCGAGGTAATAACCTGGCGTGTTTCTTCTTTTCCTCGCTTCCCCGGTCGGAACATATCGTTGACATCTTTTTCAAATTCGTCGCCTCCTTTGTAAGGTATGTTCAGTAGCCTGGCCTGGGGTAGAAGAACCTTCCATCTCTCAACAGCCTCTCTTCCGGCATCATCGTTTTGAGGAAGGATACAGATGATAGGGTACTGTTTGAGTCGTTCGATCTGATACCAGGCGATCCCTGTTCCGTTCGCGCCAACCCCCTGAAAGCCCATTTGCCACAGGTTGGCCGTGTCAACCATCGACTCGGTCAAGATGATCGGCAGATTTTTGGAACAGGCATCCAGTCGATACAACGTTTTCGGGATACCCGGCAGGCTCAAGTACCGGTAATTCGACTGGGCAGCAGTGTCGCGTCCAATCATTCCAAGGACCTTTCCCCCTTGTCCAAGATCGGGGAAGACAATCCGCCCGGAAAGAAACTCGCGAACGATTTGAGCTTCTTCGTCTCGATGAAAGAGACCCGTGCATTCCGCCGCCTGCCTGACAGAAGCGGGGTATTGGGCGAGTGCGCTGGACAGCATTCCCGGGATAACGTAACCGAGTCTCAGCATCCTGATCGCTGGCAAATCGATCCCACGCTCTGCAAGGTAATCCCTCACAAATTGTGCTTTCGGATGACTAACCATACTCAGGTAGTAAACTCGGCTGGCAAAGACCAAAACGTTACTGACTGCCGCAGCTACTTCTTTCGCGACGGGAGGCGGTGCCGGAGCGACCGAAACCTCCGGGATCTG
>Ga0105047_10016686_pt1 | contig 11498 bp, 8 predicted proteins | sample MAT04_FD_78384 | JGI IMG/M metagenome (GOLD analysis project Ga0105047, IMG submission 78384) | Freshwater microbial communities from Lake Fryxell liftoff mats and glacier meltwater in Antarctica - MAT-04 (megahit assembly) | ecosystem: Environmental > Aquatic > Freshwater > Ice > Liftoff... | reverse complement strand
GAAAGTGCAATTTGCACAATCATCGCCAACATATAAACTACAACTCTTAAATTTCTCGATTTGAATTGAAACATCAAACGCTCGTAAGCAGGATATAAACCCAGTAACACAATTGGAAAAGCAGGGAGTAAAAGTCTTAGTTCCTGCGTGGGTAATCCTGCAATGAAAATTAAAAATAAACCCAAACTTACTAACCATAGTTTAGGCAGTTTAATGCCTGTTTTAATGCTGTATATAATGAATACAATTCCGATGATGCAATAGGCAGGATGTAAGACAATGCTCAATGCATACAATATATTTGGAAGGGTGTAGTGAAACTGATTACTGCCGATTTCAAAATGGTTTCTGAATAAATTTAACAAGGACCAGTTTTCAAGTAATGGATTTAAAATGAAATCAAAACTGTCTTGCCCTTTTAAAAAGATGGTGGGGGTAAAGGTCATGAGCATGGCGAAAATTGTAATTAAGAATAGACTAAATCTGGTTTTGATGGCGTTCCACATCATGGGGAATAAAGGAAGAAACAATAACACAACCGAATAGCGTGTTTGTGCTGCTAATATGGCCATGCAAATAGAAATAATCATGGAGCGACTACTCTTGGTTTTTTGCCAATGATGATGTGCTAAGTAAGCCCAAACCAAGAGGGCCATCGAAAGCATGTCAGGTAATGCGACGAGCGCAGATCTGAAAAATAGTGGTGATAAAAATAAAACAAGAAAGGCGTAACGTTGTCTTTGTGTGCCTTCCGGATACAATGAATTTAGTAGTTTGCAAAAGCTGATGTAACAAATGCCGGCCGCGGCGAGACTAACAAATTGCAGACTGTAAAGGTCGGGAATTACGAGAGAGACAATGGATCCTAAGAGTGGATATAATACTGGTGTATTTTGTGAGATAGGCGCAGTGCCTCCGACTAAGTATTCGAAAAGTGAACTCATATATCGAAAAAGATCGTGAGGTTCCTGTCCGTATAAGCCGTTGAATTGTGTCCAAAGACATGCCGCAAAAGTCAAGGGCAATAGTAAAATTATGACCAACCAATTGAATTGGACATTCTTTTTATTGCCGAGTCCAGATTCTATTTCCATGGATTTGCTTTAACGAATGTACAGAAAATACTTTAAAAGCTCATGTTTATTCCAAGTGATGGAAGGAATGGGAGTTGGTTCACACGTTGGTAGCGTACGCGATCGAAGTAGAATATATTTTCCCTGTTGTAAACGTTGATGGCACTTGCCGTAATTTCTAAGTTGGAATTTTTGCTAAGTACGAATTCTTTTTTCAAGCTGAAGTCGAGTCGATGGTAGGAGGGAAGTCTCTTTTCATTCAAGGGTCCGTAAACAATTCCTAAATCACCGTTGTTGGCGAGGGGATCAGTGTAGAGTCCGTCCGAGAAATTCTGGTATTCGTAAAATCCTTGTGTTCCGCTGAATGGAAATCCGGATCCGAAATTCCATCTTGCATTGAATTCCCAATCAAGTTTTTTTCCGAAAGTATAAGAACCTACCAAATTTACATTATGTCTTCTGTCGAAGTGCGGACGATATTCTCTAATTCCATCGTTACGTTCAACGAATGTCAAGGAATAAACGGCCCATAAATAAATGCGTTTGTATTCGTATTTTACAACTAAATCTGCTCCATAAGATTTTCCTTCTTCCACAATAAAATCTTTGGTTAGGTAATCGGGTTTGTCTTGGTAAAATCCATTGTCGGGATATACTTTATCACGATTGATGTTCGATAATTGAGTGAACTGTTTATAGAAGGTTTCCACATTCACAGAAAAATGTTTCGCAATGTCAATTTCAGCTCCGACAATAATGTCTCTGGCTTTTTGTAACCTGGAGTTGACTGTTTTTCCATTGAATTCATCCGGTAAACTTTCAGGTCCCGATAAAAATCCGTAAAATAAATTTACCACATCTCTATCGGATACTGCAGCAATTAAATTCTGTGCATAAATTCCTCCTGCTAATTTGAAACGTAAATTTTCAGATGCATTTATTTTTATACCGATGCGTGGCTCCGGAGAAAATTCACTGAGCGATGCGAAGTATTGTAAACGAATACTCGGTTCTATAACGATGCGTTCTCTGGAGATGCGATAACGAAGGAAAGAGCCAAATTCAGTGGTGTTTTCAATTTGCTCGTAGGTGAGCCCTGTAATGGTGTTGGTGCTTAATTCCGTTCTGAAACCTAAAACTTCTAATCCGATTTTCAATTCATCTTTACCAATAAAGCTAGTGAGATTGAATGAAAAGTTAAAACCATTGATTAAACTGCTGCGCGGTGGCTCGCTGGATTCGGCCTGATTGATTTTATATTGTGAAAATGCAAATACGCCATCAATAAGTGTGTTGGATCCTTGGGGTACTAAAATAAAATTACTACCGAAGCCATTCGATTTCCAGTTGATGTCGGTTACATTTTTAAATTTTGCATTGTCTTTAAAATCAAAACCAAAAATATTTAGCTGCGATCCATTTTCTCCATTGAGTGAAATCTTTCCGTAGAAATCAGAAAAGCTAAATGGCAATCCGTCTTTGTCTACATAATCGTAAATTACTTTTGAGCTTTGATCGAGATAAGAATTTTTATAGGAGATAAGAAAAGAACTACTACCTCCTCCATCTTCTTTTTGTTTTTTGATGGGTCCTTCAAGCAATAATTTACTCGAGAAAGTGGAGCCACTGATCTTTCCACCATACCGACGTTTGTTGCCGCCGCGTGTGGTAATGTCCATCACCGAAGAAATTCTATCGCCGTAGTCTGCAGGAAATCCACCCGTGTACACATCTGCATTTCGCAAAATGTCGGTATCAAAAACCGAAAATAATCCGATGGAGTGAAAAGGATTGTAAACGACCATACCATCTAACAAAACCTTATTCATAATGGGTGTACCACCGCGAATGTATAATTGTCCGCCCTGATCACCGCTAAATACTACGCCCGGTAATACTTGTAAGTACTGCGCTAAATCCGGCTCGCCACCAATGGAAGGAACTGATTTAATTTCTTTCGGTGTAATTTTATTGACCGAGGCACGCACTTCTGTTCTTCTAGCTTCACGCTCTGCAGAAACTTCTACCGTTTTTAAATTCACCGATCCTTTGGCAATAAAGATTTGTTTATTGAGAACTTGATCCGGTGCAATGATAATATCAATTAATACACTGTCATAACCTATAGCGCCAACTGTTAAAATATAATTGCCTGTAGGGATATTGGTGATGCTGTAAAAACCATTTACGTCGGTGATGCTACCGAATTGTGTTCCTTTGATGAATACCGGTGTGTATAAAACGGGTTCGCCATTTTCTTTGTCGTATAAAAATCCGCGCACACTGCCGGTCTTTTGAGCCAAGGCAATTGTAGAGATGAGAATAAAAAAGAACACTATCTGTAAACGTGTATATGTCGATTTCAATTTGTTTTCTTTTAGATGTAATACTCTTAATCTTTTTAGATGGTATTCAGGAAAAATGATTTCCTTTTAGCATAAACTAGTTTCCTATGGAGAGTAGATGATCAAATTCTTCTTGTTGTAACTCCACTACTGAAAGGCGATTGAGCCGAAGCATTTGTATGTTTTTTAATTTTGGATCCGCTTTGATGGCTGCTAATGTCACCGGATTTTTTAATTTTTTAAAAGGCTTGAGATCTACAGCGACCCAATTTATATTGTCTGTTGTAGGATCTTGATACGCTTCTTTTTTCACTTTAGCGATGCCCATGATACACATCCCTTCATTGCTGTGATAGAATAAAACCATATCTCCTTTCTTCATGTTCCGCAAATTATTTCTTGCTTGATAATTGCGCACCCCATCCCAGCAGCAGGATCCGTCTTTCACGAATTGCTCCCAAGAATATTTAAAAGGTTCTGACTTAACGAGCCAGTAATTCATAGTTGATTTATAAAGGGACTCCGAAAATACAGAATGAAAATGAAAGAATGTCTTTGCTTTTTACAGAATTACTATTTTTACAAATAAAATACCCCTCATGAAACGTTTACTGCTGACATTCATTCTATTGAGTTTTTTCTCTTTGAAATCTGCAATCGCTCAATCTTCCATTGAGCATTCTTCCTGTTGCGAAACTCCATTGGGTGAAGCACTCTCCTTTGCAGATTTCGGAAATGATGAAAAGTTCATTTCTGCGCATCTGCCTCCTGCGCCCTTGGAATTTGAACCGAAAGTGGGTCGCATGGTGAGTATTAAAATTGAAGGCGGAAAAGAAGCTGCAGTTTTTGAAGTGAAGTCGGGGAAATCAGATGGAAGTTTGATTTTAATGTTTCACGAATGGTGGGGATTGAATGAATACATCTTAAGAGAAGCCGAGCGTGTACATTTCGCCACCGGTGCCACCGTACTCGCGGTCGATTTATACGATGGAAAAGTGGCTACCAATGCTGAGGATGCGAATAAATACATGAAATCTGTTCAGCCGGAAAGGGCAGAGGCAATTATCAAATCGTTATTGGACTACGGCGGAAAATTCTCTCGTGTACAAACCATCGGATGGTGCATGGGCGGAGGCTGGAGTTTGCAAGCTTCCATTTTGGCCGGACAACAAGGTTATGGTTGTGTTGTTTACTATGGAATGCCCGAAACGAACAAAGATAAATTGATGCAATTAGGCGGACCGGTACTCGGAATCTATGGAAAGAAAGATGCTTGGATCACTCCTGAACTGGTTCAAGAATTTGATCAGAACATGAAAACCGTGAAAAAGGAATTCACCGTACTTTCTTTCGACGCCGATCATGCCTTCGCGAATCCGAGTAATCCGAAATACGATAAAGCGGCCACGGCCAAAGCAAATGCCGCTGCTTTAGCATTTATTAAGAAGAATTTTTTGGTGCCGTTTAGAAGGCCGGCAGTAAAATAGTTGTGAGCTATGAGCTATGAGCTTTGAGCCGCAAGCTGCACTTACCCTGGTTCCCCTGCTTGCCCGGAGCGAAGTCGATAGCTATCGGACGAAGGGAGCCGCAAGCTTTTAATTGGGGAATTGGCAGAATGGTAAATTGGTCGATTGATAAATTATTGTTCCAATAGCTTTTCGAAAGGTGGTTGCCCCTTATTTAATAGGATCCTAGCTTGGTACTTAAGAGCGATGGAATGTGGAGGTTTTCAAAATATGCAATTATTAACGTTTGCAAACGTTTGTATTCGACTGTAAACGTTTATCTCCCGACTAATCAATTTTTTTTCACGTTTTTCGCGCCGGGGTGGGGCTACTGTTTTCCCCCGCATGGCGATAGTGTTTTTTTAATTTATGTTCGTAATTGCAACTCAAATTTTATTGGTCGGATTCTTTATTTCAATCCAATTAAAATAATATCTAGCCCGCATTATTAGTCTGGAATTTTATTCAGAAATAGTTCTGAATTTTGTAGCTTTGCAATCCTCATTGACGAGGAGTATTCATTTGTTTTTATTGGTCTTTTGGGACTGAAACATTCCTTAAAGAACTAATTCTCAAACTAAATGTAGATACTCTGAGCTCATAGCTCTCGCCAACGACTAACGACCAACAACTAACGACTAACGACCAAAAAAATGGTATTCGACCTCGACATGATTCAAAAAGTGTATGCTGCTTTTCCTGCAAAGGTGGCGGCTGCACGTGCCCTTACCGGCGGACCTTTAACTTTATCTGAAAAAATTCTTTATACTCACCTGAGTGAAGGCTTGCCACAAAAAGCTTTTGTTCGTGGCAAGGATTACGTTGATTTTAATCCCGATCGTGTGGCAATGCAGGATGCGACGGCTCAAATGGCTTTGTTGCAATTCATGCAGGCAGGTCGCCCGAAGGTGGCTGTTCCCTCTACGGTGCATTGCGATCACTTGATTCAGGCGGAGTCGGGTGCTGTTGCTGATTTAACAAAAGCTTTGGATAAGAATAAGGAAGTTTTCGGATTTCTTGCTTCTGTTTCAAATAAATATGGAATCGGTTTCTGGAAACCGGGAGCAGGAATTATTCATCAGGTGATTTTGGAAAATTATGCTTTCCCGGGTGCTTTGATGATTGGAACAGATAGTCATACCGTGAATGCCGGCGGATTAGGTATGGTGGCAATTGGTGTTGGTGGTGCCGATGCCTGTGATGTGATGGCGGGTCTACCTGGGAGCTGAAATTTCCGAAGTTGATCGGCGTGAAGTTGACCGGAAAGATGAGCGGATGGACCTCTGCAAAAGATGTGATTTTAAAAGTTGCAGGGATTCTTACTGTGAAAGGTGGTACCGATGCAATTGTAGAATATTTTGGTCCGGGTGCAGATAGCATCTCCTGTACAGGAAAAGGAACCATTTGTAACATGGGCGCCGAGATTGGTGCTACGACTTCTATTTTCTCTTACGATGAGAAAATGGCGGAGTATTTACGCGGTACTAGTCGTAAAGCCGTTGCTGATTTGGCAGATGGTATTCGCGAACATTTGAGAGGCGACGATGAAGTATACAACAATCCTGAAAAATATTTTGATCAGGTTATCGAAATTAATTTGAGCGAACTTGAGCCGCACATCAACGGACCATTTACTCCGGATTTGGCATGGCCGATTAGCAAATTTGCTGCTGCAGTAAAAGAGAACGGATGGCCATCAACGTTAGAAGTCGGATTGATCGGTTCTTGTACCAATTCATCTTACGAAGATATTAGTCGTGCCGCTTCTTTAGCAGAACAAGCCGTAAACAAGGGATTAAAAGCGAAGAGTGAATTTACCATCACTCCAGGTTCTGAATTAGTACGTTTTACAATTCAACGAGATGGTTTCCTCTCTACCTTCGATAAGATGGGTGGTGTAGTGCTTGCAAATGCTTGCGGACCATGTATAGGACAGTGGGCGCGACATACGAATGATCCCAATAGGAAAAATTCCATCATCACATCTTTCAATAGAAATTTTGCAAAACGCAATGACGGGAATCCAAATACACATGCCTTCGTAGCATCTCCCGAAATTGTAACAGCATTGGCCTTAGCGGGAGATTTAACTTTTAATCCTCTTACAGATTATTTAACCAACGCAAACGGCGAAAAGGTAAAACTCGAGGAGCCAAAAGGTCATGAGATGCCACCGAATGGTTTCGCAGTTGAAGATGCCGGGTATCAGGCGCCTGCGGCAGATGGTTCGGATGTAACAATAGAGGTAAGTCCAACGAGCGATCGTTTGCAATTGCTCGAACCATTCGCAGCATGGGAAGGCATCGATTTAAAAGGATTGAAATTACTCATCAAAGCAAAAGGAAAATGCACCACCGATCATATTTCGATGGCAGGACCTTGGTTGAAATACAGAGGACATCTGGATAACATCTCCAACAACATGTTGATTGGTGCTCTTAATTTCTTCAATGAAAAAACTGACAATGTAAAAAATCAACTCACCGGTGAATACGGAGCAGTTCCTGCTGTGCAACGTGCATACAAAGCAGAAGGCATCGGATCCATTGTAGTAGGTGATGAAAATTACGGAGAAGGATCTTCGCGCGAACATGCAGCCATGGAGCCTCGACATTTAGGAGTGCGCGCCATCCTTGTAAAATCATTCGCACGAATTCATGAAACCAATTTGAAAAAACAGGGAATGTTAGGTCTTACATTTGCAGACAAAGAAGACTACAACAAAATTCTCGAAGACGATAGCATCGACATCTTAGGATTAACATCTTTCGTACCTGGAAAACAGTTGACCGTTCAACTCAATCATAAAGATGGAACATCGGAAACCATTTTGGTGAATCACACCTACAACGAAAACCAGATTGAATGGTTCAAAGCCGGCGGAGCGCTCAACATCATCCGTTCGCAAGTAGGAGCATAAAATTTAAGAGGCTGTTATTAAAAGGCAGCCTTTTTTAATTATTCTTTTTTTACCACAGAGTACACTGAGAAGTCCGATAGCTATCGGACAAAGAGAACACATTATTTTTGCTAAACAATAATTATAGCTAGAAAAAATAGTTTTTAAATTTCTTTGTGACCTTTGTGAAATTTTTGAGTTCTCCGTGGTAAAAGGTGGATTTTTGTTGGAAGAGGAAACCTGAACTTACTAAATTATTTATTGCAATTGAAAGACAATTAAACCCTTATTTTTACAACATGAAATTACATCTCCTTCTCTTCAGCACATTCATCCTCCTCCTTACATCTTGCAAGAAAGATAAAGAAGATCCCACAGCTCCCAGCATCTCCTTCACACAAACGTCAGGTTATACGCTCAATTTGCCGGCTACCATCACCTTCACTGCCAGTTCTCCGGGTTCCGATAACATCACGTGGGATTTCGGCGATAGCACCACAGCACAAGGATTCAATGTGATGCACACCTACACCAATTACGGAGCCTACAAAGTAAAAGCTACCGCGACTAAGAGTGGATTAAGTTCAAGCAGTAGTAAAGATGTAGCCATCACATTTCATCGTCGTGCCGTCATCAAACGTATCGATGTATTGCAGCTACCCATTTATAAAGACGGCGGGCTCGATTGGGATCCGGGCAATTTTCCTGACCTCACCTATAAAATTACTTTTCCAGGTGATACCGTTTACGAAGCAACAACAGTATTGAATAATGCAGAAACCGGTTCCTTCAATGTGATTCCATCCAGAGGAACATTCATCCTCAACGAAGATATTCGCTTCGATATTTACGATCAAGATGTAGGCAATGTCCCCGACAAAGAACTCATGGGTTCCATAAAATTCATATTCACCGACGTATTACCCACGACTACCACCTACATTGACAGTGTTCAAATCAGCAATGGTGCAGTACGATTGCAATTGAAATTTGAGTTTCAACTGTAGATATTCAGAAAATTTTATTGATTCTAATATTTCACGCAGGTCCGTATAGATTTCTATGGATAACACTTTGTGATCTTTGCACCTTTGCTCCTGATAGTTATGTGGATTGCGGGAAATGGAATTACAGTTCAATGCTAAATTATAATTTAAATTGGATAATGTTAATTAGATAGCAAATTCGCTTTTTTTAGGCAGATTTATTTAGATCATATTGATGGAAATGATTTAGATAGAATATAAATCTCCTTTCTCGCAAAGGCCGATAGCTATCGGCCGCAAAGTAGCAAAGGGCGCAAAAGATATATCACAGAATGAAAAGCCTACATTAATACTGCAATGTCTTTTTGCAGCGATTCCGTAAACCTAAAGGCTATTGGGAGCAGAGGCACAGTTTTGAACTGATTCGCAAATACTAAATTAGCAGCAGTATAAATTATTGTTTTCATTGCAATATTACTGTCATTGATAAATTAAATCACTCAAGCAATTATTTTTTTGAATAAGTTTTAAATTGCGACTCTGTATGAAAAATTGAAAATTAATTAGTAGCAACGCTCTATTTCACATTTAAATGTTTATTTCAAATAGAAATCTATCGGGATCTGCGCACAAAAAAAGAAATCTTTTTTTACTATCCTATTATTAGGCAAAGGAAAAAATTTTCCGAAGCCAAGTAGTTTTCCTGATTTTTTGTAATTTAGATTTTTGAATTTGCGTTATATTTGAATCTTGAGTATGAAAAAAAGAATTAAAAACATTCATCTCGGAGAAATTTTATTGGACAAATTTCTTCTTCCTTTGGAGATTTCTGCTTATCGACTTTCAAAAGATATTGGAATTCCTCAAACTCGAATTTCTGAAATACTCAAGGCTAATCGTCGCATCACGGCAGATACTGCCTTAAGGCTTTCAAGATACTTTGGTAACTCAGCAAAATTCTGATTGGGTATTCAAGATGATTTTGATATAGAGGAGGGATGAATGGCGAAGGAAGATCAATTAGATGCAATACAACGATTTAAGAACAACGTAGCCTAAGTTATTTCTCTTTGAATTTTCTCAAATCATCCTTTGTTTCACTTCAAATCTATACTTTCGTTACGAATTCAAGATGGAGCAGAACATCATAGGCAATAAAAAAATTATCCGCGCCTGGACCTTTTACGATTGGGCCAACTCGGCCTATTCGCTGGTGATCAGCTCCGCCTTATTCCCGATTTATTTCAGTGCCATTGCCGCTGGAAATGGAACCCATGAAACCAAATTTTTAGGTCGTACCTACAACAGCGAATCCCTGCAGAGTTATGCCATCTCCGCCGCTTTCCTGATCATCGCATTCATCTCACCCATGCTTTCTTCCATCGCCGATTACAGCGGGAAGAAAAAGCGTTTTATGTATTTCTTCTCTACGCTCGGCGCCATCGCCTGTTCCTGCCTCTGGTTTTTTGACGGCATCGATACGCTCGGCATCGGAATTCTTTGCTCCATGTTCGCTGCCATCGGCTATGCAGGTAGTATTGTTTTCTACAATGCTTATCTCCCCGAAATTGCATCTAAAGAAAACCAAGACCACATAAGCGCCCGCGGCTTCTCGATGGGGTATATCGGTTCTTCTTTACTCTTGATTTTTAATCTCACCATGATCATGTTTCCCGAATGGTACGGAAACATCAGCAGCGGCTTCGCCATGCGTTTCTCTTTTTTGACGGTTGGTATTTGGTGGTTTGTATTTGCTCAATACTCGTTCAACCATCTCCCGAAAGATCCTGTATCACGACCCATACAAAAAGATATTTTAAGAAAAGGTTATCGTGAATTGAGAAGCGTTTGGAAAGAATTGCAAGATTTGCCCTACCTCAAAGCATTCCTCATTGCATTTTTCTTTTACAACATGGCCGTGCAAACGATCATGTATCTCGCAACACTTTTCGGAGTACAAGAAGTGGCTTGGCCCGATGAAAAAAGCAAGCAAAGCGGACTCATCGTTTGCATTTTGCTCATTCAATTCGTCGCTATCGGTGGCGCATTTCTGTTCTCTTGGTTGAGCAGCAAATTGGGAAACATCAAAGCAATTATCGTTTCCATTACGATGTGGATGCTCATTTGTATCGGTGTTTATTTTCTTGTTTATCTCCCCTTAGATTTTTACATCACTGCTGCCTTCGTTGGATTGGTGATGGGTGGAATACAATCTTTAAGTCGCTCCACATACTCAAAAATGCTCCCTCCTACACAAGATCACGCATCCTATTTTAGTTTTTACGATGTATGCGACAAAACTGGAACTGTTTTAGGTACTTTTGTCTTCGGCTATGTGAATGAAGTCACCGGCAGTATGCGTGATTCCATCATTGCCCTCGTAGTCTTCTTCTTCATCGGCATTGTGCTCTTAAGAAGGGTAAATAAATTAAATTGGCACTCCTTAAATCTGAATAAATAATCGTGATTGTAGATTTATACATTCCTTGTTACATCGACCAGTATCAACCTGCAACGGCTCGTAATACACTCAAGTTATTGCAGAAAGTTGGTTGTGGTGTAAATTATAATATTGAACAAACGTGTTGCGGACAACCTGCTTTTGAAGATGGTTATAGAGATGCATGCAAGGAAGTAGGCGAGAAGCTTATTCGCGAATTTCAGGACGAGCGTTATATTGTTTGTCCGGG
>Ga0105047_10016684_pt1 | contig 11498 bp, 10 predicted proteins | sample MAT04_FD_78384 | JGI IMG/M metagenome (GOLD analysis project Ga0105047, IMG submission 78384) | Freshwater microbial communities from Lake Fryxell liftoff mats and glacier meltwater in Antarctica - MAT-04 (megahit assembly) | ecosystem: Environmental > Aquatic > Freshwater > Ice > Liftoff... | reverse complement strand
GCCTTGCCGCCGCACAGCGACGCGCCGTCGGCCTTCCACCAGCCGGCCGCGATCGAGCCGGGCGGGCAGGCGTTGGCGCCGGCGTTGATCGTGGCGCAGAAGACGGTCCAGCCCGAGGTCGAGGAGGCGCCCGGGCCGCAGACCGCGGCGTACGCGGTGCCGGGCCGCAGGACGTAGCCCTTGGGGTCGACGGCCAGGGCGGTGCCGAGCAGGCCTGCCTTGACCAGGAACCCGCGTCGGGACGTACGCCGCCCGAGCCAGCTGGTGGCGCGGTCGACGGCCCGCTGGGCGATCGACGGTGACAGGGTCGAGGCGCCGACCTCGCCCGGCTCGAGCGCGAGCAGGGCATCGCGGGTGGAGGTCATGCGCGCTCCTTGACGGTGGTGGCCGCCAGCAGCCGCCCGACGGTGGTCGCCCCGGCAGAGCGTCGGCTGTGGCTGCCCAGGACGACGTGCAGGCAGAAGGCGCGGCCCGCGGCCTGGAAGAAGAACTGCGCCCCGCTGTGGTCGAGCTGGGTCCGCTGCAGGACCGCCGTCGAGAAGTCCGCGGGCCGGACGACGGGCAGCCCCTTCTCGGCGAACAGCGCCTTGGCGGCGTCCTGCTGGTCGTACTCGAACAGGGACACGAAGACGTCGTCCGGGCCGAGGGTCTCGACGACCCCGCTGCCGAAGTCGCCGCGGGAGGCGGGCAGGGGCACCGTCGCGGCGTGCAGCAGGAGGTTGCCGGTGCGACCTGGGGCACTTGACGGCTGGGTGCGGGCGCGGGCCTCCCACCCGGCTGGGAGGTCGACGACGACCCCGGCGTGCTCGAGGATCACAGCGTGGCTCCTGTCAGCAGGACGGCGCCGCCGAGGACGAGCGAGCCCGCCGTGGCGCGGGCGACGAGGGTCGCCCGTCGTTCGAGAGCAGCCGCCAGCACCCGAAGCTCGCCGTGGCTCTGGGCCCGGCCGAGCACGAGCGCCGGCAGGGCACGGGCGAGTCCGAAGGCCGCGCCGAGGGCCAGGCCGACGACCGGCGAGCCGGACAGCACGGCGAGCGCCAGCAGCGCGTACGTCGCGGCGCTGGTGACGACCGTGACGACACCGAGACCGAGCTGGTAGCCGAAGCCGAAGCCGTAGACCCAGCCGCGGTAGCGGGTGAGCCAGTCCTCGTCGACCTGGCGGTGACCGCCGGGCAGGCGCCGCGGCCCGAGGTCGGCGACGGCCGCGGCCAGGCACACCAGCCCGGCCAGCAGCAGGACCGGGAGGGCCGGCAGGAGGGAGCCGACGGCGCCGAGCACCAGCCCGGTCGTGGCACCGCCCAGCAGGGAACCCACCGCGTAGGCCGTCATCGTCACGGCCCAGCGGTTGCCCCGGCCCCGCTCACCGAGCGGAGTGATGCTGGTCAGCATCGACTCACCTCAAGGGCTCCAGGTGGAGCGCAGGGCCGCGGCGACGCCGAGGGGCAGACCGACGACCAGGACGAGGGCCGAGGTCATGGTCGGCCGAGCGACGGGTCGCCGGCGATGATGCCCGCGGCGGCCAGCGCCGCCTCGTCGCGCTGCTCGCGCGTGCGGTGGCGGTCGTCGCCGTCGGCCTGGTCCATCAGCGTGGCGACGGCAGGCCAGGTCGCGGCCGACCCCTCCCCGATGATGCGCGCGCCGCCGTCGACGAGCACGAAGTAGGGGGAACCCGGCACCTGCAGGGACTCCCATGCCTGGCTGCTCGCCAGCAGCGGCACCTGCGCGGGGGCGCGCTTGGCGAGGGCGCTCGGGCTCTCCTCGTCGAGCGACTTGCTGATGACCACGAGGCGGGCGCCACCCGGCACGACGAGCGCGGGCTCGGCGAAGGCCTCCCAGAAGCCCTGGCAGGTGGTGCAGCCGCTGGACAGGAAGGCCAGCAGCGTCGGGATGCCCGAGCTCAGCGACACGGCCACCGACTCGCCGTCGAGCGTCTGGCCGCTGATCGCGTCCGGCGCCGTGGCGCTGCCGGCGCGAGGCGGGCGCACCCCGTCGATCGTGACCGGGACGGGCCCCTTCTCCCGGTCCAGCTCCAGTCCGGCCCCGAGCTCGTGCAGCGCCTTGAGGATCTCGGCGTGGCTGCGCAGCAGACCCGCGACCAGCACGGACAGCAGGAGCACGGCGACCGCGAGCGCCACCACCAGCGCCGTCACCGGGCCACCTGCACGAGCGGCAGCAGCGCCAGGACGAGGTAGGCGGTGGCGGCGACCGCCGCGGCAGCCACCAGCAGCGGCAGACCGCTGCCCGGCTGCCCGGCCAGCAGGTCGCGCAGCGTCCCCAGCGGGCGCACCACCACCGCACCCGCCACGACGGCGAGAGCGCCGGTCACGACCACGTGGGTCGCGGTGGGGGGCGTGTCCGCCTTGCCGAAGCACCCGCAGGAGGCCAGGACCCCGCCCCGGCGGCCGGCCAGCAGCACGAACCCGGTGAAGGCGGCGTAGGAGAGCGCCACGGCCACGGCAGCGCCCCGGGAGCCCTGGAGCACGGCGGCCGCGCCGACGACCACCTCGATCGCCGCGACCGCGCGGACGACGTGCCGGGAGGCAGGGAGACGGGCGGACCGCAGCGCGCGCACGAGCGGCAGCGGGTCGATGAGCTTGCCGCCGCCCGCCGCGACGAGCAGGGCAGCCGACGCGAGGTACGGCCCGGCGAGGGCGTCCATGGGCGGCATGGCTAGACCAGGGATCCCGTCAGGGTGACAGGAAGCGTCCGCGTCCTTCTTCCTGTCGAAACGGGTGACACCGGCGCTCGTCGCTCAGCCGCGCACGCCCCTGACCGATGGGGGACCCGTGGGGGTCACCACCAGGGAGGGGGTCGAGGTGTGGGTGCACGTGGGCCGGCAGGCCATCGTGGACGCCGCCGGGACGCCGGCCGCCTACGAGCTGCTGTTCCGCTCGGCCGCTGACGCCGCCTCCGCGCAGGTCGAGAACGGTGACCAGTCCACGGCGCAGGTGCTCGTGACGACGTTCCTGGAGTTCGGGCTGCACGACGTCGTGGGTGCGCTGCCCGCCTTCGTGAACGTTCCCCGGGCCTTCCTGGTCGGCGAGCTCCCCCTGCCCTTCCCGCCCGGCCAGGTGGTGCTCGAGGTTCTCGAGGACGTGCCGGCCGACGAGGACGTCGTCGCCGGGGTGGAGCGCCTCGTCGAGCAGGGCTACCGCTTCGCCCTGGACGACGTCACCGCGCGGGACTGCCGCGAGGAGCTGCTGCCCCTGGCGCAGTACGTCAAGATCGACCTGCTGGCCACCGATCCGGCCGAGCTCCCCGAGCTCGTCGCGGCCTGCCGTGGCAACGGCAGGCGCCTCATCGGCGAGAAGGTCGAGACCCCCGAGCAGCTCGCGCGGTGCCAGGAGCTGGGCATCACCCTGTTCCAGGGGTACCTGTTCTCACGGCCCCGGACCCTGACCCGGCGAGGGCTGAGCCCGAGCAGCATGGCGTGCCTGCACCTGGTGGCCCTGCTCGCGACTGCGGAGGTCAGCACCAAGGAGGTCGTGCGGACGGTCACCGACGACCCCGCCATGACCCTCAAGGTCCTGCAGGCTGTCAGCAGCGCGGCGGTCGGCCACGTCCGTCGGGTGAGCTCCGTGCACGAGGCGGTCGTGCTCGTGGGCCGAGAGTCCCTGCAGGCCTGGGCCGCGCTGATGGCGCTCGGCGGAGTGCTGAGCCCCGTCCCCCTGGCGGCCGCGCTGGCCCGCGCCCGGATGACGCAGCTGCTCGCGGTCGAGGTGGCCGCCGACCCGTCCGCCTGCTTCCTGGTCGGGCTGCTGTCGGGGCTCGCCGCTCCGCTCGACCTGACCCTGTCGGCGCTGATGGACACGCTGCAGGTGACAGAGGACGTCTCGCAGGCACTTCTGCACGAGAGCGGCCCGCTGTCCCCGGTCCTGGCCGGAGCCCTGGCGTACGAGCGGGGCGAGGCCCCCGCACTGCCGGGGCCCGGTGGCGGGCAAGCGAGGCGGGCCTACCTCGACGGGCTCTGCTGGTCCGAGCGCACGCTCAGCGCATCTCACTCGGCCTGAGCCGGCCCGTCGGAACCCGCGGGGTAGTCGAGCAGCGGGACCGAGCCATCGCTCCAGGCGGCCAGCACCGGCGCCACGATCCGCCAGCACTGCTCCGCCTCGTCGCCACGGATGGAGAGCGTGGGGTCGGCCAGCAGCACCGCCTTGAGAAGCAGGGCGTAGGCCGACAGCGCTCGCTGCGGCAACGGCAGGGCGAGCTCAGCCGCCTCGAGGTCGAACGGGTCACCAGGGCCGTTGACGTTGAGCGCGAGCCGCACGCTGTCGGGCAGCATCCCGAGCCGCAGTCGGTTCGGCGCCACCGGTCCGGCGAACGGGCTGCCCTCCGCCGCGCGAAACGTCACGACGACCTCCTGACGATCGTCAGCAAGGGCCTTGCCGCTGCGCAGCACGAACGGGACGCCCGCCCAGCGGGGGTTGTCGACCTCGAACCACACCTCGGCGTAGGTCTCCGTCCCGCGGTCCCGGTCCACACCGTCCTCGTCGACGTAGGCCTGGAGCGCCCGCCCGCCGACCGCGCCGGCGGTGTAGCGACCCCGGACCGTGCGGGTGGCCATCTGCGACGGCTCTGGAGCGCGGACCTTCCTGAGCAGCTGCACCTTCCGATCGCGCAGGTCGTGCTCATCGAGGCTGGTCGGCGGCTCCATCGCCACCAGGGCCAGCACCTGGAGCAGGTGGTTCTGCAGCATGTCGACGAGCGCGCCCGCCCTGTCGTAGTAGCCCGCCCGGCCCTCGAGCGCGAGCGTCTCGTCGAACACCACGTCGACCCGCTCCACGTGGTCCCGGCTCCACAGCGGTTCGAGCACCCGGTTGGCGAAGCGGAGGCCGAGCAGGTTCACGACCGTCTGCATGGCCAGGAAGTGGTCGACCCGGAACACCCGCTCCTCCGGCACGACGGCCACGACCGCCTCGTTGAGCTCGCGGGCGCTGTCCAGGCTCGTGCCGAAGGGCTTCTCGACGACCAGGACGCTGCCCTGCGCGAGCCCGACCTCTGCCAGTGCCCGGCAGGTCGGCAGGAACACCGCGTTCGGCAGCGCCAGGTAGACGGCACAGGCCTCGCCGTCGGGCAGCGCCTTGGACAGCTCGGCGGAATCGGTGACGTCCGCACGGACGTACGAGATCCCGTCGAGCAGCTGCCGCCGGGATCTCAGGGGCAGGTCCGGGGCGAACTCCGCGAGCGCCTCCTCGCACTGTCGTGCGAACTGCTCGTCGTCGAGGTCCACCCGCCCGACGCCGATGACCTGGAAGCCGGGCGGAGCAGCCCCGGCCTGGACGAGCGAGGCCAGCGCGGGCAGCAGCAGCCTCTCGGTCAGGTCGCCACCGGCCCCGAGAAGCACCAGGCGTGCGAGCATCACCGGCCGCCCTCGTGGCCGCTGTCGCGCGTACGGCAGTGTGCCTGGGTCATGGTGTCTCCTGAGGGCGGGCGGTCGAGGTGCTCGGTGTCGACGAGCGCCCCGCGGTCCTGACCAGGGAACCAGACGGGCTGCAGCTGTCCATGTTCCCTGGCAGACTCGTCCCCGGTCCGTCGGCAGCGGCGGCCTGGAGGGTTCGCATAGTGGCCTAGTGCAGCCGCCTTGAAAGCGGCCAGGCGGTTCATCCCGTCTCGTGGGTTCGAATCCCACACCCTCCGCCACGAGGTCCGTCCCGGGCGTCCTGCTCAGCGCTGGTGCGGCACGGCAGCGACCACGAGCTCCTCATCGGCCGCTGCGCGCAGCCGGTGCTGGTCGAGCAGGACCATGGCGTGGGCCGCAAGCACCCGCATGACCCTGCGCTGGGCCTCGGACAGGACGCCGGGGACGTAGCCGATGACGCACAGGCTCCCCAGGACGAAGCCGGCGGGGGTGCGCAGGGGGAACCCGGCGTACGAGCGGATCGCGAGCTCGCCCGTCACCAGGGGGCTGTCGGCGAAGCGCGGATCTCGGCGGGCGTCCTGGACGTGCAGCTCGTCGTCGAGGGCCACCACGTGCGCGCAGAACGACCCGTCTCGGGGGGTCTGCTGGTCCTCCAGCGCGCACCGCGCCTTGAACCACTGGCGGTGGTCGTCCACGAGGCTGATGAGCGCGGTGGGGACGTCGGCGACCAGCGCCGCGGCCTGGACGAGCTCGTCGAGGGCCTGATCCGCTGCGGTGTCGAGGACCCGGTGCTGACGCAGGGCCCGGAGGCGCCCGTCCTCGTCCTTCGGCAAGGGGGCGGGGGCGGCGAACCTGGGGCGGCCTGACGTGCGGGCCCGCTTGCGCTCGTACATGGCCCGGTCAGCCTGCCGCAGCAGCGTGGCCGGGTCGACACCGGGTTCGGCGATCACCGTACCCACACTGACACCGACTTCCAGGGACTGACCGGCGTGCTCGACGACCTGCGCCACCACCCCCTCGAGCCGGGCACCCAGTGCGGCCGCGAAAACCTCGGCCGCCGCGCCCGGGCGGACGGCGTAGGCCAGCACGAACTCGTCCCCGCCGACCCGGACCGCGAGGTCGTCCGCGCGGCTCAGCCCCAGCAGTCGCGTCGCGACCGCACGCAGGACGGCATCGCCTGCGTCATGTCCGTGGTCGTCGTTGACGGCCTTGAAGCCATCGAGGTCCAGGTACGCGAGTACGACGGTGGTGCTGCCACCCGCCTGCAGCAGCTCTGCGAGACGGTGCTCGAGGACCTTGCGGTTGCCCAGCCCCGTGAGCGCGTCCCGGTGGGCGACATCCTCGAGGGCCAGCTCGTGCAGCTTGCGAGCATGGACGTCCAGGACCTGCACCAGGACGTGTGTCGGGGTCCCGGGCACGTCCACCTGCGTGCTCGTCACCTCGCACCACAGGGCACTCCCGTCCGCCCGCTGGAGCCGCACCTCGACGGCCTCGACGCTTCTGCGCGCCTGCAGGGCGAGCGCGAGCCGGTCGCGGTCCTCGGCCACGGCGAGACCGGCCAGCTCCGCGCCGACCAGGCGCCGGCTCGGCAGGGACAAGAAGCGGCGCATCGCACGGTTGGTGTGCTCGACGACACCCTCCGGGGTGAGGCGGGCCATCGGGGTAGGCCCGTCCTCGAAGGCTGACCGGAACCGCTGCTCGCTCGCGCGGAGCGCCGTCACGTCCGTCTGCACCACGACCGCCCCCAGCAAAGTTCCGTCGACGTCCAGCATCGTGCGGCCCTCGCACCGCACGGTCCGCGCCGCACCGCCCGACGGAGCGATCGTGATGAGGGCCTGGGACACCCGTCCCTCACGCAGTGCCTGCACGAGCGGGACCTCGTCCGGCTCGAGCTGGGTGGTCCCATCGGGACCGAACAGAGCAAAGCGTGCCGGCCACTGCGACGCGTGGACGTCCTCCTCCCCCGGTCCGCCGTGGAACGCCCGGGCCGTGCGGTTCATGAGCGTGATGCGTGCCTGGGCGTCACAGGCCACGATCGCCACGTCGACGGTGTCCAGGACCGTCTCCAGCATGGCCGCCTGTGCCGCGCTGCGGTGGCGCTCCTCGAGAAGCCCGGCGACCAAGCCGGCCCGGTCGTCGGCCGACAGGGCCAGGGTCAGCGCGACAAGCCCGACGACGATGACGAAGGCCTGCGCGAGCAGGATGCGCTCGGCGACCTCCTGGGTGGCGAAGGGTCCGCGGCCGGCCGCGGTGAGCACGACCACGAGGACGCCGACCAGCAGGACGTGCACCGACGCGACGGTGGTGCTGCACCGCAGCGCCACCCACATGCTCAGCGGGAGCAGGGCGAAGCCCAACGCGGACGGGTGGACCGAGCCGAAGACCAGGACGTAGCCGAGGATCACCAGACCGGCGACCAGAAGCTGTTCGGCGCGGGGGGCGGCACCGGGACGCAGCACGGGGTACGGCCGGTCCGCGAGTCGCAGGGCGACCGCGCCGAGGACCACGGTGCTCGAGAAGTTGCGCAGCAGCCAGACCGCCGCGGTGTGCAGCAGGTCCACGTCCGCCGTGAGCCACATCGCGAGCGGGGCCACGACGCCGCTCGCGGCCGAACCGGCCACCGCGGCGCACACCAGTGCCACCAGGTCCCGCGGGCAGCGCAGCCGGGCGGGGCCGGGCTGCCACCAGCGCAGCACCGCGACCGTGCCGACGGCGTGCAGGCAGTTCGCCAGGCCGAAGGCCAGCGAGATGACCACAGGCGCGCCGGTGGCGATGTTCACCAGCACGGTCGTCGCGAACAGCGCCGCCAGGTGGACGGCGAGCGACCCCCGCGTCCAGGCGTACGACAACCAGAGGAACGCCACCGCGGCGCCTGGCCAGACCAGCGCCAGCTGGGTCCCGTCGAGCCGGGTCGCCCGGCCCAGCACGACCGATGCGGCATAGACCGCGGCCAGGGTCAGCAGCGCGGCCCACTGGGGCGGCAGCCGGTCCTCGGGTCGGCGCAGCAGGGCGGACAGGGTCATGCCATGCCATCGGCAGGAGTTCGACGTTCGTGAGCCTCGGCGCTGGTCAGGCTCCAGGGTTGAGGGACCCTTGCGACGGGCACTCCGTCGAACGTCCGTTCGCACCGATTCGGCAGGAGCAGCCATGACCGAGCAGCAGGGACCCACCGGACCGATCGACCGCAGCGCGGAGAAGGACCCGGAGCAGTGGGTCACCGGCGACGAGCCGCCCACCGGACCGCAGCTGTCCTACCTGCAGACGCTGGCGCGCGAGGCCGGACGCGAGGTCCCGGAGGGCCTGACCAAGGCGACCGCCTCAGAGCTCATCGACGAGCTGCAGGCCGCCTCGGGCCGGGGCACGACCTGACGCGGTCAGCGCTCAGCGCCACCCGGGTTCGGCCACCAGGACAGGGATCTCGCGGTCCGTCTTGACCTGGTAGTCCGCGTAGGGCGGGAACGCGGCGACAGCCCGTTCCCACCACGCGGCCCGCTCGTCACCGCTGAGCTCGCGCACCGTCATGTCCTGCGTGACCCTGCCGTCCTGCAGCTCGATCTGCGGGCCCTCGACCAGGTTGCCGTACCACGCGGGGTGCTCCGCAGCGCCGCCCTTCGAAGCCACGACGGCGTACGCGCCGTCGTGCTCGACCCGCATCACCGGCACCTTGCGCAGCTTGCCGGACCGGGCGCCGCGCATCGTCATCACGACGATCGGGCGGTCCATCACCAGGACGCCCTCGGTGGTGCCGGTGCGCTCGACCTGCTCCACCTGACCGCGCACCCAGTCGACGGGGCTGGGCTCGTGCTCACCGTTCAGAGGCATGTGCGCATCATGCCCGGTCTGCTTCCGCGGCCGCCGGACGGGGCAGGGGCGGAGAGAAGCCACGGGAGGTGGGCAGATGAACGGCGCACAAGCACTGATCCGCACGCTGGTCGACGCAGGGGTGGACGTCTGCTTCGCCAACCCCGGCACCAGCGAGATGCACTTCGTCGCCGCGCTGGACGACGTGCCCGAGATGCGTGCCGTCCTGGCGCTGTTCGAGGGCGTCGCGACCGGCGCAGCCGACGGCTACGCACGGATGGCCGGCCGGCCGGCGGCCACCCTGCTGCACCTGGGGCCGGGGTTGGGCAACGGCCTCGCCAACCTCCACAACGCCCGTCGGGCCAGGACCCCGGTCGTGAACGTGGTCGGCGACCACGCCACCGGCCACAAGCGGCTGGACGCGCCGCTCGAGTCCGACATCGACGCCCTCGCCGGCGCGGTGTCGGGGTGGGTCCGACGGTCGCTGACGACCGCGGACCTGGCCGCGGACGCGACCGACGCCGTCAGCGCGTCGTACGGCCCGCCCGGCTGCGTCGCGACCCTGGTCCTGCCCGCCGACGTGTCCTGGGGCGAGGGCGGCACCCCGGCCCCCGCACCCCGGCGACGACCGGCGCCGCACGCCGCACCGGCCGTCGTGGATGACGTCGCGCAGGCCCTGGCCCGCGACGGTGCGGCGGTGCTGTTCCTCGGCGGCAACGCCCTGACCGAGCAGGGCCTGCTGGCCGCCGGCCGGATCGCCGTTGCCACCGGTGCCCGGCTGCTCTGCGAGACCTTCCCCGCCCGACTCCCGCGCGGCGCGGGGCTCCCGGCCGTGCGGCCCCTGCCCTACCCCCCGGAGGGCGCGGCGGCCGCGCTCGAGAGCACCGAGCACCTGGTCCTGGCAGGGGCGCGGTCGCCGGTGGACTTCTTCGCCTACCCCGACCTGCCGGGGCACCCGGTCCCGGAGGGGTGTGCGGTGCACCTCCTGGCCAACGACGGTGAGGACGCGACGGCGGCCCTCGTCGCGCTCGCGGACCGGGTCGCGCCGGACACGCAGGCCGAGCTGGCGTTCGAGGGCAGGCCCGATCTCCCCACCGGGCCGCTGACCCCGCGCACGCTGGCCGACGTCCTCGGCGCGCTGCTGCCGGAAGGTGCGATCGTCGTCGACGAAGCGCTCACCTCCGGCGGCCACCTCGCTGCGGCCACCGCCGGCGCCCCGCGCCACGACTGGCTCACCCTGACCGGCGGCGCCATCGGCCAGGGGCTGCCCTGCGCGGCCGGCGCGGCCGTCGCCTGCCCCGACCGCCCGGTCATCGGCGTCCAGGCCGACGGCAGCGCGATGTACACGATCTCGGCGCTGTGGACCTACGCCCGCGAGCAGCTCGACATCACGACGATCGTCTGCGACAACGGGGCCTATGCGATCCTGGACGCCGAGCTGCAGCGGGTGGGCGCGGCACGCGACGGCCAGCGGGCGGGCGAGCTGCTCTCCCTGGACCGGCCCGACCTGGACTTCGTCGCCCTCGCCACGGGCATGGGGGTCCCGGCAACCCGCGCCCGCACCTCCGAGGAGCTGGCAGAGCAGCTCGAGCGGGCCCTTGCCGAGCCCGGGCCGCACCTGATTGACGCCGTCCTGCGCCGGCAGTAGCCGGCGCAGGAACCGCACGCGCGTTCAGCTCGTGTGGTGCACCTCCTGCAGCCGGAAGACGGGTGTCTCGATGCTCTCCTGCCGGGCCTTCAGCTGGAGCGCGAGGTAGAGCGAGTAGTAGCGGGACTGGTGCAGGTTGCCGCCGTGGAACCACAGGCCCGGCTGCTGCGTGGGCTTCCACATGTTTCGCTGCTCGCCCTCCCAGGGCCCTGGGTCCTTCGTGGTGTCCGAGCCCAGGCCCCAGACCTTGCCGACCGTGTCCGCGACCTGCTGGCTGACGATGTCGGCGACCAGGCCGTTCATCGAGCCGTAACCGGTGGCGTAGACGACCAGGTCCGCCGGGAGCTCGGTCCCGTCCTCGAGCACGACGGCGTCCTTGGTCAGCTCCCGCACCCCGCCGTGGGCCAGCTTGATGCTGCCGTCGGCGACCAGCTCCGACGCCCCGACGTCGATGTAGTAGCCGGAGCCGCGACGCAGGTACTTCATGAACAGGCCGGAGCCGTCGTCGCCGTAGTCCAGGTCGAAGCCGGCCTTCTCCAGGCGCGCGTAGAAGTCTGCGTCGCGCTCGCGGATCGCGTCGTACACCGGGATCTGGAACTCGTGCATGATCCGGTAGGGCAGCGACGCGAAGATCGTGTCGGCCTTGTTCGTGGTCACCCCGGCAGCCAGGGCGCGCTCGGAGTAGAGGTC
>Ga0105047_10016683_pt1 | contig 11499 bp, 7 predicted proteins | sample MAT04_FD_78384 | JGI IMG/M metagenome (GOLD analysis project Ga0105047, IMG submission 78384) | Freshwater microbial communities from Lake Fryxell liftoff mats and glacier meltwater in Antarctica - MAT-04 (megahit assembly) | ecosystem: Environmental > Aquatic > Freshwater > Ice > Liftoff... | reverse complement strand
TCGGACGTCGTGGACGTCATCGGGCGGGCCGGCAACCCGGAGCAGGCCCGTGACGTCGCCAACGCCGTGGCTGAGTCCTACGTCGCCCAGCGCCGCGAGCAGTCCGCCGCCAGCGTCGCCGCGCAGGTCACCGCCGTGGAGGAGGAGATCGCTTCGGTCCAGGCGCAGCTGGCGGACTTGCCCACCACAACGACGACCGTTAACCCCCAACAGCAGGCCATCGTCAGCCAGTACGAGCAGCTGCTGCAGCGACGCCTGAGCCTGACGGCTCCCGGCGCCATCCGTGACCAGAGCGCCGTGCTGGACCCCGCGCGCCTGCCGGAAGATCCGCAGCGACTGTCGCGGTCTCTCGCCGGTGCCGCGGGCGGGCTCCTCGGCCTGCTGCTCGGGACAGCCCTCGCCGTGCTCCTCGAGGGCCGGCGCCCCCTCGTGACCAGCCGCTTGCAGGCCGAGCACCTGCTGGGCCGCCCCGTCCACACGACCTTCCCGGCCGGCAGCCGAGGCGGCGGGCACGACGCCGCCGACAGGCATGCCGCCCGCTTGCTACTCGCCCTCGTCAACACCCAACCGGTCCAGGGCCGCCGGACGATCGCAGTCTGCGCCACGGGTCCTTCCGCTGCGCTCGAGCGGCTGGCGGAGGTGCTGGTCGACGTCGAGGTGGAGCGGGGGGCCGCGGCCCAGCTGGTCCCGATCGGCGCGGCCTACGGCACCGACGTGCAGGACAGCGCGCGTTCGCCGGGTCGCGGCCGCGAAGGAACGGGCGGGGACGGCCCCGACGCCGAACTCGCATCGCTCATCGTCGACTCCCCCCCGACCCGGCGCAGGTCCGGGACGGTGGAGGTCCTCGCGTCGCTGCCGCGCGACCTCGACGTCGCGGTCGTCGTCGTCCCGGACGTCCTGGACGACCCGTCTGCCTCCGACGTCGCGCAGTGGGCCACCGACGTCGTGCTGCTCGTGCCGCTCCGTGAGCAGAGCGAGTCCGAGCTCTCGACGGCGCAGGAGCTGCTGACCGCCGGGCCGGCCCGGGTGCACCCCGTGCTCGTCACGAAGAGCGCCCGAGCCCGTCGATGACCGTCGGCTCGCTCGCCTCGGCACGCGGACGGGCGGGGACCGCCGTGCGGTCGCGACCGCCGGCGGCGGCGCTGCTGCTGACCGCCACGGTCGTGATCCTGTTCCTGTCCGACTTCGGCTTGGCCCGCGCGCTGGCGCTCCTCATGCCGGTGGTGGCGGTGGCGGTGCTCCTGAGACCCCCACCGGCACGGCTGATGACCGTGCGGATCCCTCTGGCGGTCATCGGCTTCGTCGCCTGGGCAGCGATGTCCTGGGTCTGGAGCGCTGACCCGGCCGCCACCGTGAGCCAACTGGCGGACCTCTTGGCATTGGCCGTCCCCGGCCTCGTCGCCGGGATGCTGCTCACCCTCGACCAGGTGCGCCTCGCGGTCACCCGAGCCGTCAAGGTCATGCTTGCCGTCTCGGTGACCGCCCTGCTGGTGGCTCCCGGGTGGTCGACCGCCCCCAACCCTGGCGACCCGGTCGCTGGCTGGTCAGCCACATTCGGGCACAAGAACGCCCTCGGCTTCTTCTGCCTCTACGCCGCCGTGGCGCTGTTCTTCGACGCCTCCCGACGCCGCTGGGCCTGGCTGCTCGCGACCGTTGTCCTCCTGGTGGGAAGCCAGTCGTCGACCGCACTGGCGCTGGTGATCGCCGTGACGGGACTGCTGCTGTGGCGCAACAGCACGCAGGCCTTCCTCGTGACGCACCAGAAGTCGGCCTACCGCCTGTTGTCGTTCACCGCCTTCGTCCTCGGCGTGGCGACGCTCGTCACGCGCCCGAGCCTGGCCACCGACGCCTTCGGAAGGGAACTGACGCTCACGGGCCGCACTGAGATCTGGGCGCCGGTGCGGCGTCAGATCCGCCAGAATCTCGAGGTGGGCCTGGGCTGGGGTGGCGTCTGGCGGCCCACCTCCCCTCCGACTCTGGAGATGTGGCGCGAGGCCCGCTTCGAGGCCTACTACGCGCACAACGGCTACCTGGACGTCATGCTCCAGCTCGGCGCGGTCGGTGCTCTGCTGTTCCTCCTCATCGCCGGCGGAACGCTGTGGCGCCTGGCCCGGATGCCCGCGGCGGCCGGTTCACTGTGGGGCTTCTTCCTGTTGATCGTCCTCGCGCTGGCGGCCATCACGGAGTCGGGTCCGTTCACGAGCGGGATCGGCCTGCTGAGCATCCTGGTCATCGCAACGAGCGCCGTGCAACGTCGGACCGACTCGCCAGCCAGCCGGGGCGCGCCCGGCTGAGCCGAGCCGAGCAGGACGACGGCCCGCTCAGAGCGACGACGTGCCGTCGGCCTCGTCGTCGGGGACTGGCGAGCGCAGCAAGGCCGGGCTGGTATCGCCGCGGTCGTGCCGTCGCTGCGCGCGGACCACCGCGACCCACACCAGCACGATGAGGAACACCTCGGTGATCATCGTCGAGATCACCGCGCCCCAGATCGACAGCGCCGGGATGAGGACCAGGTTGAGGGCAACGTTCAGCACGGCGGCCGCGGCGATGATGGTGAAACGGGTGCCGTAGCGCCCAAGGCCCATCAGCGCGTTGAGGGGGAACAGGCTGACGCTGCGCAGCAGGACAAGCGGTGAGAGCGCGACCAGCAGCGGCAGCGTGCCGTCGTAGTCCGAGCCGAAGAACGCCGGAACGACCGGCGCCGTGACGATAATCCCGACGAGTGCCACGACGGAGTACAACGCCGTTGGGCGGGTGTAGCGGACGGCGCGGCCCAGGTGCTCGCCCTGCTGTCCTGGCGTGTCGACGAGGAAGCGTGGGTGGGACGAGGCGAGGAGAGCGCGGATCGGGATGAAGCCGAGCTGGACCAGGCGGTAGGCCGCGGCGTACAGCCCGGCGTCGACGTCGTCGGCGAAGCGGACGAGCAGGATCTTGTCGGAGTCCTCCTGAATGGCGAGCGACACGAGCACGCCGGCGTACGGCAGCCCGTCGCGGACGCCGGACCGGGTGAGCCGGCCCGGCAGAAGGCGCAGGCCCAGGCGGCGCACCGTGCGCAGGTAGACCACCAGGCCTACCGTTGCGTAGGTCGCCAGGAGGGCGGCACCCAGCGCCGGGAGGTCGAAGGCGCCCAGCAGTGACAGCACCAGCACGACGAAGAACCGCGACAGGGTCTGGACCAGCCGTAGCCGGGTCGCCGCCGGCAAGCCGTCGGACACCTGAACCGCCGCAGCGCTCACCTGGATGAGGACGCCGGCGAGCAGCTCGCCGCCGACGAAGGCCGCGACGACTGCGAGGGACAGCCCGGGCAGCAGCAGGCGGCTCAGGCCGAGCCCAAGCACGAAGGCGAGCACGCCGGCCCAGAACGCCAAGCTCAGGGCCTCCCCGTGCGCTTGGCGCAGCGGGCGCCGCTGCTGAAGGCCCTGCTGCAGCAGCACCATGACGACCCAGGTCGAGGACAGCGTGACCAGGATCGCGGCCAGGGCAGCGATGGCGACGTAGCGGCCGTAGCCGACCGGGCCGAGCGTGCGGATGAGCACGTTGAGGATGAGAAAACTCGTGACGAGGTTGACGACCTCGGCCGTGCCCGTCCACCCGGTGTCCCGCACGATCGAGGTCAGGCGGTGTCTCACCGGGACCACGTGACGGTGCTCCTGTGCTCCTGGTGGGCGGGTCAGGTCGGGGGCCGTGGCCGACGCCTCGACGCCAGGACGAGACTAGCGGAGGATACTGCGCTGCTCACCGGGCGCGACCGGTCCCCCACCGACGGTCCCCCACGACGCGGAGCGGCCCCAGGACGTGTCGTCCCGGGGCCGCCCCACTCGGTGCGCGCCTGGCTACTTCCAGGAGCGGACGTAGTCGACGACCATGTCGCCGGGCTCGTACTGGCTCGGGGAGTAGCCCTGGCCGGCCCACGGCCCGCCCACCTCGAGCGAGAGGCGGACGTGCATCGGGTCGTCGAACAGCGCGCCGCCGGCCGGGATCGGCTTCGCGTAGTCGGGCACGAGCTCCCCGGGCGAGAGCTGCATGACCTGGACGCCGTCGATGTAGAAGCGCAGGAAGTTCGACGTGCGGTGCAGCGAGAAGGTGTGGAACTGGCCGTCACCCCACCACGGCGAGGCTACGGACTTGCTCGATGCGTAGTGCGAGGCGATCGAGCCGTTGACGATGTCGCCCCAGTGGACCGAGGAGTACATTCGCCCGATGCCGCCCGAGGCGTTGTTGACGTACTCGAAGATGTCGATCTCACCGGTTTTGGGCCAGCCCGACGCACCGGTGCCGTTGCCGATCAGCCAGAACGCCGGCCACAGGCCCTTGCCCGTCGGCAGCTTGACCCGCGCCTCGACGACGCCGTGGGTGAAGGTGTTGTACTTGTCCCGCGAGGTCATCATCGCGGTGGTCATCGCAGCGCCGTTGCTCGTCGCGAGCGCCTCGCGGCGGGCCTTCAGGGTCAGAGCCCCGTCGGCCACCGTGAGGTTCGTGGAGGTGGCCGGGTAGGGCAGCCAGGCCTCCGAGTCGTTGACGAAGCCAGGCGAGCCCTGCCATGTCTCCTTGTTGGACCACTTGGTCGTATCGACCGACGAGCCATCGAACTCGTCGGACCACGCCAGGGTGAACCCGCCCGGCACCCCGGGAACGGGGCCCACGCTGCTCGGCGGCGGCGTGGTGGGCGTCGTCGTGGACGGCGGCGGCGTGGGGCTGGTCGTAGGCAGCGGCGGCGGGGTGGTCGGCGTGGGCGAAGGCGCCGCGACCTTGCTGAGGTTCGCGGGCTGCACGTTGACCTCGTCCACGTACTGCACCTCGCCCTTAGCGGCATTGATGAATTTCACGTACACCTGGACACGGTCGGCACCGGGTGGGGGTGTGACGGTCCCCGTGAGCTGCTGCCAGTTGCTCCTGCTTGTGGTCACCTGCGGCGTGCTGCTCGTGCTGAGGTAGCCCGCGGCGTTGCGCCAGTCGGCCTGCAGGACGGCGTTGCGCGGTACGGCGGCGGAGCGGACCCAGGCAGAGACAAGCAGTGGCTCTCCGGGAGCGAACCCCGAGAGGTAGTTCGTAGCGACCAGCGCCATGTGGTCGGCGGTCGAGGCCCTGACGGAGAAGGCGCCGGCACCGCTCTGGACCGGTCTCGTAGACCGCTTCACAGTAGCGTTGATGCCGGTCCAGCCGGAGGCGTTCACGTCGGCGCCGGGGTTGACCACGGGAGTCATGGTGCTGGTGGAGACGAGGACACCAGCGGCTTGCGCAGGGCTGCTTGACAGGACGGGGGTGGCGCCCGCAAGGAGGGCCGGGACGAGGGCGGCGAGCAGGAGGCGGTGGGAGGGTGAGCGCGACATGCACAGGACTTCGAGCCCGGAAGCCACACGCTGTTCCCCCAGACAGGTGAACAAGGCGACCGTCCCATCGGCGCACGCACCCGTCCGGGTGATGACGACGAGCCGGGAGCGGGCGGCGATGTTGACGCCCGGCCCGGCCCCACGGTGCCTCAGCCGTCACCCAACGGCTCCTGCGCCCTAGATCTCGGCACGCAGGAGCGTTCAAGTCAGCCCTGCCGCCGTCACTGCCAGGCGCGGACGTAGTCGATGACCAGCTCGCCCGGCTCGTACGTCGCGGGCTCATGTGCTTGGCCCGCCCACGGACCGCCGACCTCCAGCGAAAGCCGGATGTGCATCGGGTCCTCGAAGAGTGCACCGCCGTCGGGGACGGGCATGGGATAGCCGTCTACCGGCTCGCCGGGCAGCAGCTTTATCACCTGCTCACCGTCGACGTAGAAGCACAGGAAGTCCGATGTCCGGTGCAGCGTGAAAGTGTGGAACTCATTGTCGCCCCACCACGGCACCTCGACGGACTTGCCCGTCGACTGGTGCGAGGCGACAGCGCCGTCGACGATGTCTCCCCAGTGGACGGAGGAGTACATCCGGCCGGTGCCGCCGCTGCCGTTGTTGACGAACTCGAAGATGTCGATCTCGCCCGTCTGCGGCCAACCCTCGTCGTCCGTGCCGTTGCCCATGAGCCAGAAGGCCGGCCACAGACCACGGCCCGTGGGGATCTTCATGCGGGCCTCGACCACCCCGTGGGTGAACGTGTCGTAGCGCTCCCGGGTCGTCAGCATTGCCGTGGTCATGACGTGGCCGCGGTCCGTCGCCTCCTGGTCCCGGCGGGCCTGCAGCCGCACGACACCGTCCGCCTGCAATAGATTCTCGGACGTCGCAGGGAAGGGAAGCCACGCCTCGGAGTCGTTGACGAAACCCGGGCTGTTGTGCCAGCACTCGCGGTTCGACCACATGTGCGCGTCGACCTCGTCCCCCTCGAACTCGTCGGACCAGGCGAGTTGCACGTCCTCCCCTTCCAGGGCGGGGGTGGGTTCCACTAGCGCGGAGGCACTGTCCAGGCGAAGACCCACCGCGGAGGCGACGGTCTCGTCGGCGTCGCAGATGTCGGCGGATGCCTCCGGGCGGGAGGTGGAGGGATCGTTGCCGTCCCTCGTCCCCATGACTACCGCCACCGCGAACAGGAAGACCAGGACCAGGAGGAGGGGCAGAACCAGGGCTCGACGGCGGGTCAAGCTGCGGTCGTGACGGCGCGCGCCACCAGCAGTCGGCTGACGCCGAAGCGCCGCAGGACGTGCGCCCAGCGGTCCATGAGAGTCAGGCGGCGCTGCACGTCGAACGTAGCGCCCGTGCTCCCGACACCTGACACTTTCACCTCGTACGCCATAGGCTCCCCTTCTGGCCTGTCTGGACTCTTTCCACTCTAGGGGGCGGTGTCATCGGTCGAGAACCGGTGACGGCCCGGCCTGCTTCGCGCCCGGTGCGTCAGCGGCGCAGCCGCTTGCGGACCTCTTGCGCGACCACGGGGAGCAGGTGCACCGGCTCGACAAGGTAGCGCCGCCACAGCCGGCGCGGCTCGGTGACGAGCCTGTACAGCCACTCGATCCCCAGCCGCCCCAGCCACCTCGGCGGCGTCGGCCGCTCTCCGCCGACGAAGGAGAGGACACCGCCGACCGTGATGATGACCGCGGGCGGCAGGTCATCGAGATGCCGGTCGAGCCACAGTTCCTGCCGGGGCATCCCCATCCCGACGAGCAGCACGGTCGGACGGGCGCGGGAGATCTCCGCGAGGACGCCCGTAACCTGATCCTCATCCTCGGCGTCGAAGAAGCCGTCCACGGTCGTGAGGTCGAGGGCCGGGTGCCGGTTGTGGATAGCCTGACGGGCGCGCGCGAGCCCAGCGCCCGTCCCTCCCACGTGCACGAGCGACCAGCCGCGTTCCTCGGCGCGGGCGCAGAGGGGCCAGATCCAGTCCAGCACAGCTACCCGGTGTTCCCGCCGTAGCCGCGCACCGGCGACCTTGGCGACCATGAGCGCGCCGACGCCGTCGAGGAAGATGCGGTCAGCCCGAGTGAAGAAGCCGCGGAAGTCAGGGTTCCGCTGCATCAGGGAGAGGCTGTTCACATTGTGGTTCGCAATGAGCCACTGCTCCCCGGTGGCCGCGGCCGCTTCGACGTCATCCAGCAGTGTCGGGACGGTGTAGGCGTCAAGATAGGAGTCGAGCAGGTGGTGTCGAGGCAGCACGGGCCGAGCTATGCCCGGGGTCACGTCGGCACCCCGATCGCAGGTCCCACCGCCACGACGGTCCCTCCTTGCTGCACGTACGACGGCCTTCACGGACATCGAGCTCATATGGGACCAGAACGTGGTCGAGGCACTCGGTAGGGCCTTCGGTCTTCCACGCGGCCGAGGCGCATATGCCCTGGACGTCGTGCACGCACACCACCTCGACGTCGCCGAATGGCCTCGCTGCTCCTGCGGGTCGTCCAGCGGAACGCGCGACGCGCGCCGCGATCCAAGGCCGCGCAGCCACCTCGCGTTGTATGCCCTCGTCTCGTCGGAACGGGCACTGCTGCGGGCCACGCCGCGATCTCGGTCACCGTGGCGACCTCCTTCGCCACGACCGACAGATCCTGGCTACCGACCGTCACCGCCGGCAGAAGCGTTGCGAGCATCAGGTGCAGCGAACGGCTGCTCGCCCGGCCTGGCGTTCCCTAGGAGGCTCCGCCGAGCGCACACGGCGTTACCCACTCGTCGATGCGGCGGGCCCGCCGTCCCAGGGCGATAGAGCGCTCCCTAGACTTAATGCGTCGGCCACGTCAGACGTAGCTCAGTTCAAGCTGCGCGTCCTCAGGTCGCGGCCTAACCCAGGAGAAGCATGCCTGACGGACCCACCGCTGATCGCCAGGCCGACAGCCACGGCCCTCTGGGTGTAGAGGTGTTGGTCGCCGTGTGCACCTTCCGTCGCCCGGCACAGCTGTTGTCGCTGCTCGACAGCCTCTTGGAACAGCGCCTACAGGACGGAGTGCGAGTACGGGTCCTTGTCGTGGACAACAGCCCAGGTCTCGAGGCCGAGAGCACCGTGCTGCAGTTTGCGACCCGCGCGGCGCTGCCCGTGATGTACGTCCCGCACGGGGCTGGCAACATCGCCAGCGGCCGAAACGAGGCCCTACGGCGCATCCCGGACGACGTCGACCTCGTCGCCCTGATTGACGACGACGAGCTTGCCGAACCGGACTGGCTGGCGCGACTGGTCTCGTCCCAGCGCAGGACGTCCGCCGACGTCGTGACAGGGCCGGTTCTGGCCAGCTACCCGCTTGGGACGCCCGCCTGGCTGCAGTCAGACGACCTCTTCTCCGTGACCGGCACCAGCGGTTTCGTGCAGGAGGCCGTGACGGGCAACGCCCTCCTACGGGCCGGGATCGTGCGCGATCTGGGGCTGTCCTTCGACACGAGCCTCGGCGCTTCCGGTGGCGAGGACCAGCTCTTCTTCCGCTCCGCATCTGCACAGGGCGCCCGTCTGTGGTTCGAGCCGAGCGCGGTCGTCTGCGAAACCATCCCTATCGAACGCCTCTCGTTGCGCTACCTCCTCCGCCGCGAATACCGCAAGGGCAACACGCTCGGTCTGCTGGACCGGTCGCGCCCCGGTTGGCCGGCGGGGCAGCCCGGGCGCCGGCTGCTCAAGACTGCCTTCTGGGCGATCACGGGTCTGACGGCAGTCCTGGCCGCAGGAGCGGCTCGAGACCGGACCGCCCTGACCGTCGGCGTGATGCGGGTCGCGCGAAGCCTCGGGATGGCAGCCGGGCTCACCGGGGCGACCTTCCAGCACTACGGCGTGTCTCCCGACCGGGGGCGTGGTGTGCTGGCTCTCGTCGTTCAGGAGGATCCGGCCTATCAGCAGGCCGGTCACTCCCACTTTCTGCGCGGGTTCATATCTCACTACGAGTCCCTCGGGCTGCGTGTCGTCGTCGTCGTCACCGAGGGCCGGCTGGGCTTCCTGATGCGTCGGGCCGGGACCACGGTCTACCGGTCCCCCGGCGTGCTTGACCTTGCCGGTCGTCAAGTCGCCGTCGCCCCCCGGCTCGTGGCGCGCTGGGCGGCCTGGAAGATCTTCCGCGCGGCGCCGCGGACGGCGCAGGGCGCCGTTGACCGCCTGCGTACGGCAGCGCGCTCGGGGCGCAGCGTCGACCATCGGCTCGGGCAGGAGCTCGACGCTGCGCAGAAGGCGCACCTGCGGCAGGTCCTGTTCCGCGAGCTACCGGACGCCGTCCTGTTCAACGGGGTCTTCTCGGTCCCGTTCCCTTTGGAACTGCCCGACACCGTGCGGGCCACCGGGCTGGTCTGCCAGGATGTCGTCCATGAGCGGGCAGCGGCGCTGCGCGAGCGCGGCTATCGGGTGACACCGGTGGACTTCGACGAGGCCCGCGAGCGTGCCGCCATGTCAGGCATGTCTGCGGTCATCGCGATCCAGTGGGATGAGGCGGAGGTGTTCCGTCGCATGGTGCCCCAAGGCACCGAGGTCGTGGTCTGCCCGGTCTCCGTCACGGCGAAGGCGGTTTCGCGCACCCCCCAGCCCGGACGGTGCCTGTTTGTCGGCAGCGGGTCACTGCCCAACGTCGACGGGCTGCGCTGGTTCCTCGACGACTGCTGGCCGGAGGTACGTCGTCACCGCCCCGACGCGCAGCTGCACGTCGTCGGCACAGTGTGCGCACGCACCGGTGCCGTTCCGCCAGGCGTCGTGCTGCGCGGCGAAGTGGCTCAGCTGGGGCCCGAGTACGCCACGACTTCCGCTGTCGTCGTCCCCCTGCGGACGGGCAGCGGCTTGAAGGTGAAGATCATCGAGGCTCTCGTCCACGAGACGGCCGTGGTCACAACGTCCGTAGGCGCACAGGGTTTGTCCGGTCTTAGTCCCGTGCCGTTCCTGCGCGCTGACGACGGCAAGGCTTTCGCCGCCGAGCTCCTGCGGGTCCTGGACGACGACGAGGTGCGCAGAGGTCTCGAGCGCGCCGCGGCGACGGCCGCCCCGCGCTTCGCCCCCGACCGCGCCTTCGCCGAGCTGGACGACCACCTCGTGAGCCGTGGCGCCCTGCGCCCGGGAAGGTCGCCGGGCTCGGGCCGCAGGGTTGAGGGCTGGTCAGGGCTCGTTCCGCTCCCCGTCAAGGATTGAAATCAGAAGAACGGGCAGGCATCCGGCACGGGGCGTACCGGGCAAGCGTCTGGCAGCCGGCACGCGTGCCTCGTCATGCCGTGGAAGTGCAGGAGCGCGTCTGTACTCGTCGCCGCGAGAGCCAGCGTCGCGGCGCCGCACACTGCTGTCACGACACGCCCGACTGTCCTGATGTGGCTTTCTTGCTGCTCGGTTCTGCAGCCTAGACACCTCCCGGCGGAGTCTTCAGAAAGATGCGCGTTCCCCAGTCGATCACCACAGAGGGCGACCCGGCGTCAGCCTCGACCTCGGCGCGTCAGCACGCGCTGGGTCTTCAACCTCCCCATGCTGTGCCAGCCGAGGCCTGTCCCCAGGACGTGTCCCAGGCGAACGGAAGCGCGCATGGAACCTGGCCAAGAGTTTCGTCCGTGGGTGTGGTGTACGTGTCGATGCGGTGGTGCATGATGACCGACAGGCAAAGGCTGGACCCGGGAGCGGTCACGGCGAGGCACAACAACGGCACGAGGGGGCGGCGTCCATCGACGGAATGCCGCTCGTGACCGTGATCATCACGAACTACAACTACGCGGCCTACGTCGCCCGGGCGGTCGGCTCAGCGCTCGAGCAGACCTACCGGTCCGTCGAGGTGGTCGTCGTGGACGACGGCTCGACCGATAACTCCCTTGTGGTACTGGGCCCCTTCGCCGGAGCTGTGACCCTGGTCAGCCAGTCCAACCAGGGGATGGCCGCAGCCATGAACGCCGGTTACGCGCGGGCTCGTGGGGACCTGGTGCTCTTTCTCGACGGCGACGACTTTCTACACGAGGACTGCGTAGAGAGCGTGGTCCTGGCGGCGACCACCTCGTGCTCGAAGGTGCACTGGCGGCTGCGATTGGTCGACGAGCAGGAGAGGCCTATCGGCCTTAACCCTTCTGCTGCCTGGAAGCTGGCGACGGGCGATGTGAGCGCTGAACTGTGCCGGAACGGTAGCTACTCCACCGTCCCGACCTCGGGCAACTGCTACAGCAG
>Ga0105047_10016682_pt1 | contig 11499 bp, 7 predicted proteins | sample MAT04_FD_78384 | JGI IMG/M metagenome (GOLD analysis project Ga0105047, IMG submission 78384) | Freshwater microbial communities from Lake Fryxell liftoff mats and glacier meltwater in Antarctica - MAT-04 (megahit assembly) | ecosystem: Environmental > Aquatic > Freshwater > Ice > Liftoff... | reverse complement strand
TGGAACCGACGGCGAAGACGGACCGACGGATGCAGCAGGCGCGATCCTTTCGACAGGCGTTTGGCAAGCTGCACGGGAGCAGACGCTTGACCCCAAAGATTACCTGATGCGAAGCGACTCGTACACATTTTTCAAGCTAACCGGCGGCCTGCTGATCACCGGCGCCACTGGCACCAACGTCTGCGATATCCGCGTGGTCCTAACGGAAAGTCCTTCATCGACATGGAAAACAAGATGAGTTTGAAAAGGGGTCTGACCCTCTCCGGGCGTTGGAAAAACGCGGGCGAAACGACTCGCCCTCCAAAGGGTCAGACCCCTTTTCAAACTGAGCCTAACCAGAACGCAAGTTTCGTCACCAGAAAATGGTCGCCACAGATTTCTTTTGGCTTGTTGTTGATCGTTGCCGTAACGCTTGGATGCACCGTTTCGCTGGGGTGTAAGAGGCAGGTCGCAACAGGTTCGGCGAGCTCGGCAATTCAGAATTCGTCGCCAAGCGAACTCGTGGTGAGCGATCGGATGCAGCGAGAGGTTCGTTTCTCGTCGACTCCGCAAAGGATCATTTCATTGACTCCTGCCACGACCGAATTGATGTTTGCCATTGGTGCTGGCTCGCAGCTTGTTGGCGTCACTGCGAACTGCAACTATCCAGTTGAAGCGTCCACGTTGGCTCGGGTTGGCGGTGGGACGCTTGAGAGCCTCAGTCGTGAGACCATCGTTAGCCTGCGGCCTGATCTCGTGTTATGCAAATGGGACAACCATCAACCATTGATGACGATGCTTGATCAATTTAAGATCTCATCGCTCGCCATTGGTTCAGAAACGCTCGATGAGTTTTTTGTGGAGGCGACGATGCTGGGCCGGGTCACGGGCCATGTTGCTGAAGCCGAAAAACTTGTGACTAATATGAAGCAGAGATTGGATGCCCTGACCGCGCGAGTCAAGTTGATCCCAGAATCGCGGCGGCGGACTGTTTTTTACGAAGTTTGGGACGAACCACTGATGACCGCCGGACCGGGTTCATTCATCGACGAAGTCTTGCGCCTTGCTGGTATGCAAAATATTTTCAACGACGCAATTTCCAGTTATCCAAGCGTTAGCGACGAAGTCGTGGTGTCCCGCAATCCTGATGTGATTCTTTCGCCATCGACCCATGCGAGCCAAGTGAGTGTCGAAAAGATGTTGCAACGGCAAGGTTGGAGCGAAGTGAAGGCCATGAAAGAAAAGCAGGTCTTCATTGTCGATGGCGACCAGATCTCTCGGTGCGGCCCGCGTTTGTTGGATGCGCTCGAGGAAATGATTCGCGTGGTCTACCCTGATGCAAAACTGCAAGCATTGATACCGAAGGAAGAGTCTCTTTGAAACGCCCTGTTGTTTCTCTCGTCGCTTGCTACTTGCTGATGATCGTATGCGCGATTGTATGTCTCTGCGTCGGTGCCGTACCGATTAGTCTGTTTGATATTTTGAGCCTGCTTTTCGATTCCACGTCTTCCGCAATGACGGCGACTGATCAATCGATCTTGGTGCAACTAAGATTGCCGCGAATTGTTTCTGCGTGCTTAGTCGGTGCATCGCTTGGTTGCGCAGGCGTTGGATTCCAGGGCTTGTTCCGCAACCCGTTGGCAGACCCTTATATCATCGGCGCTTCGAGTGGCGCCGGCTTGGGTGTCACGCTGGCGGTTACGATGGGTTTGCAAGCTGGCTTCTTTGGTTTTGGTGGAATCGCTGTGGCCGCGTTGATCGGGTCGATCTTGGCCGTCGCCATTGTGTTTGCGATTGGTTCGCTTGGCGCTGACCGATCGCCGTTGTCATTGTTGCTTGCGGGAGTGGCATTGAGCAGCATGATCAATGCGATTGTTTCCTTGTTGATGTTTCTTAACGATGAAAAGATCGTGGTGATTTTGTCTTGGCTCATGGGCAGTCTCGCTGGCAACGATTGGCACGTCGTTCGAGCAACGACGGTTTCATCATTGATTGGCATCGGTTTGTTGTGGGTAATGTCACGTCCGTTGGATGCGAACTTACTGGGTGAACGGGCGGCGCAATCGCTGGGGCTGGACCTTGTCAAGTTCCGTGCCTTGGTTGTGGCGGCCGCGAGTATTGCTACGGCAGCGGCGGTGTCGGCAGCAGGAATCATCGGTTTTGTGGGTCTGATTGCACCCCATGTCGCACGCTATGTGGTGGGGCCTCGACATGTTTGGTTGGTGCCGACCAGTGGCTGCATTGGTGCAATCATTTTGCTCGTTTCAGACGCAATCGCGAGAACGGTGGTTGCACCCGCAGAGCTGCCGGTAGGAATCGTTACGGCGCTGTTAGGATGCCCGTTTTTTTTGCTGCTGCTTAAAACCCGTAGTACCATCGGAGGCGTTTAAGGATGAACCCGCTAGCTGCCACGGATCTATCGTTTGCGTATTCGAATCAGGCGATTCTGGATCAGATATCGATTGAGCTTCACGCTGGGGAGGTACTGGTATTGTTGGGGGCCAATGGTGCCGGCAAGACCACGCTGTTGCAAACGCTTTGTCGTCAGCTTCGACCGGACTCCGGCGTTGTATTGATCGGCCAAGAAGACATCCGCCAGTTCAAGCCAAGAACCCTGGCTCGCAGCGTCGCGTTGATGCCGCAGCAAGAGAATCGCGATTCTCAGTTGCGTGTTATCGATGTCGTTTCGCTCGGTCGGACGCCGCATACCGGTTGGTGGCTGCCGCTCTCAGAAAACGATCATACCATCGTTAAACAATCGCTTGAGATGACTGGATTGACAGGGTTGCAGGAGCGACGGATCACGGAGTTGTCTGGCGGTGAATGGAGACGCATGATCCTTGCGCGAGCCCTGACACAACACGCTGCGATTCTGCTCCTTGACGAACCGACTGCGGGCTTGGATCTGAAGTATCAACTCGATGTCCTGGAGCGGGTCAAAGACATGGCACATCACTGCAAGTTAACCGTCGTGTTGACGCTGCATGACTTGAATCACGCGTCCATGTTCGGTGATCGACTAGCGTTGTTAAGCGATCGCAAGTTGCTGGCCATCGGTACTCCACGAGAGGTCCTGCAGCCGATGCTGATCGAGCAAGCGTTCGGTGTTCCCGTTACGGTCATCGACCACCCGATTCATGGCACGCCGTTCGTTGTCCCTCTTTACAAACGAGATGGCGAAAAACCACCGGGCCCCCTAGTGTAAAACAATTGTCCCAATTGATTTCCGAGCAATCGGGCCAGTTGATGTGCGTCGTAGGTCAGAACACTGGGTGTTGAATCGGACAGTGGACTACAAACAACGAGTAACACCTCACCACTGATCAATCCACGTGGCGCATTACGAGTCATTTCAGAGCTTTTGACTGGCCAATCCCTGTCGCGACGCTATACTCTTAGCTGAGGTGAATATCCGGCGGGAGAGATTTCTGGCGTAGGTTCTCTGTAACGGAGAATCGTTAAAATCGTTAGAAACGCCGAAGGTGCAAATAACCCTGAATCGCTCAGGCAAAAGGACCGCCGGTATTGAAACACCTTCTCTGGAGAGCGACGTAAGGATCGGCGGCTTTGATTAAAGACGCCAATTCGATACGTCCACCGAAGGGGAAAGGCAGGCGAAGTGTCTTCGCGTGCCGGATCTCTCAGGTACACGGACAGAGGGGCCATCGTCTCGTAGGAGTACGTCCATGGCTTCGTTTTTATCTCCGTTCGTCGGTCGTCACATCGGCCCCCGTGATTCCGATATTCAGCAGATGCTGGACGCATTGGGATATTGTTCGCTTGATGAACTGACTCGTACTGTCGTTCCTTCACGAATCCTTGACGAATCGCTGATGGATTTGGAATTTGGCGTCAGCGAAGAGCAAGCACTAGCCGAGCTGAAGGCACTGGCCGGCGAGAACAAGGTGTTGCGCTCGTTTATTGGCCAAGGCTACTATGGCACGCATGTCCCGAAGGTGATCCAGCGCAACGTGTTGGAGAACCCCGCGTGGTACACCGCTTACACGCCTTACCAACCTGAGATTTCGCAAGGTCGGTTGGAGATTCTGTTCTATTTTCAAACGCTTGTTTCGGAATTGACTGGACTTGAGATCGCCAATGCATCGCTGCTTGACGAAGCCACTGCGGCCGCTGAAGCAATGACGCTTTGCCAACGCAGTACCAAGGGCGATAAGTACCGTTTTTTGGTTTCGACGCTTTGCCACCCGCAAACGATCGACATTCTGAAAACGCGTGCCGAGCCGCTGGGGATTGAAATCGTTCTGTTCGACGAAACCGAGCGAGTCGATAGTTGGGCAAGCGTCTTCGGCATGATCGTCCAGTATCCAGCAACCGATGGCAGCGTGAATTCGTACGAATCGTTAATCGAAGAAGCGCATCAGAACGATGCCTTGGTCATCATGGCTACGGACTTGCTCGCATTGATGCTGCTTCGATCGCCAGGTTTGCTCGGTGCCGACGTCGCGATCGGCAATTCGCAGCGGTTCGGAGTGCCGTTTGGTTTAGGCGGACCCCATGCTGCGTTCCTGGCAACGAAGGACGATTTTAAGCGAACGATGCCAGGGCGATTAGTCGGTAGGTCGATCGACCGCCATGGCAATCCGGCTTATCGCCTCAGCTTGCAAACGCGTGAACAACACATTCGGCGTGAGAAAGCAACGTCAAACATTTGTACCGCGCAAGCGTTGCTGGCGATCATGTCGACTTTGTACGCTGCTTATCATGGCCCCGAAGGCTTGCGAGAAATCGCGAATCGTGTTCATCAATTGACGACTCGGCTTTACCGTTCTTTAGTTACCTCGGGGCGTAAGCCAGTTACCGATCAATTTTTTGATACGCTTGTCGTCGAAGTCGGCGATCAACTCGATGCGATCATGCAGCGTGCGGTCGATGCGGGTTTTAACTTGCGTCGGTTTAGCGATTCAAAGCTCGGTGTTTCGCTCGATGAAACAACCTCAGAAACCGAAGTGCAAAAACTTGTCGAACTGCTGGGAGGTTCTGCACTAAGTTCTGCAACCGATTCGTTGCTGAACGCAGAACACTTACGGAAGGACAAGGTGCTGACCCAAGAAGTGTTTCACAAGTATCGCAGCGAAACGGAGATGATGCGTTATTTGCGCCGGTTGTCAGAAATGGACATTGCACTTGACCGCGCGATGATTCCGCTGGGCTCTTGCACGATGAAGCTGAACGCGGCCAGCGAATTGACGCCAGTCACTTGGCCGGAATTCAACGCGATCCATCCGTTTGCTCCTGCCGATCAATGGCAAGGTTATCGCAAGTTGATCGACGGACTGGAGGCCATGCTTTGTGCGATCACAGGCTACGCTGGCATTTCTCTGCAACCCAACGCCGGTTCCCAAGGCGAATATGCAGGATTGCTGGCGATCAAGCATTATCACGAATCTCGCGGCGACGTTGGACGCAATGTTTGCTTGACCCCAAGCAGCGCTCACGGCACGAATCCCGCCAGCGCTCAGATGGCAAACATGAAGGTCGTGGTCGTTAAATGCGATCAACATGGCAATGTCGATCTCGCCGACCTGGAGTCAAAGATTGCTGCGAACGAAGGAAACATCGCGGCGATCATGATCACTTACCCTTCAACCCAAGGTGTTTTCGAAGAGGGTGTGTCGACCGTATGTGAGCTGGTCCATGCGGCAGGTGGGCAAGTTTATATCGACGGGGCGAATTTGAACGCGCTCGTCGGTGTTGCCAAGCCCGGCAAGTTCGGTGGCGACGTCTCGCACTTGAACTTGCACAAGACGTTCTGCATTCCTCACGGTGGCGGCGGACCAGGCGTTGGTCCGATCGGTGTACGCGAACACTTGGTTCCGTTCATGCCCAGGGACGGTGTCAATCAGAATCGAATCGGTCCTGCGGTTAGCGCTGCGCCGTTTGGAAGCGCAAGCTTGCTGCCGATCTCCTGGATGTATATCCGCATGATGGGACCGCACGGGCTTCGCAAGGCAACGCAGGTTGCGATCCTGAGTGCGAACTACATCGCGCACCAACTCAAAGACAACTATCCGATTCTTTACACGGGCAATCGAGGCTTGATCGCTCATGAATGTATTATTGACACGCGTCCGCTTGAAAAAGAATCGCACGTTACGGTCGATGACATTGCCAAACGTTTGATCGACTTCGGTTTTCACGCTCCGACAATGTCGTTCCCGGTGGCGGGAACGCTGATGATTGAGCCGACCGAGAGCGAGTCGAAAGCCGAACTCGATCGATTTTGCCGCGCGATGAACCTGATTCATGCGGAGAGCGAAAAGGTAAAATCGGGTCATTGGCCAGCCGACAACAACCCGCTTCACAACGCTCCCCATACGCTCGATTCGATACTCGGCAACTCGCTGATTTACGACCGTCGAACGGCGGCATGTCCTGATCCTGATCAAGACTATCGCGTCAAATACTTCCCACCGGTTGGACGCGTTGACAACGTTTACGGCGATCGCAACTTAGTCTGCTCGTGCGCACCTATCGAAAGCTACGAAGAAGCCGCGTTTTCGATGGACAAAACAGTCTCGACCTTGTTGTAGAACAATTGTCGCACTTGTTTTCTGAGCAATGGAGGACAATTGTTCTATACTACGCTCTGAGATTCTGCCTTGGCTTGCGGTTAGAATCATGAGATATTGTTTTTCGGCGAGTTGCCGTTGTACCCGAGGATTTGTCAGGAGAAGAAGCGATGCGTTGTTTAAAATTCACTTTCTGCTTGGCCGCTTTCATGCTGGGATGTGACGGCGGGACGTTACGTTCGGTGGCCATTGCGGTTGACCCTGCAGCGGACGAGCCGAAATCGGACACCGTTGTAAAAGAGACATCGAAGTCAGAAAAAACTCCAACGAAGGACGAGAAAATGGACGCCCCGACTCAATACAACGCATTGTCCGCTGAAGAAGAACGAGTGATTGTGCAGAAGGGGACCGAGCGAGCTTTCATTGGCGAATACACGGACAACGAAGCGGGTGGCACTTACATTTGCCGCCGCTGCAATGCCCCGCTGTATCGCTCGGACAGCAAATTCCATAGCGGCTGTGGCTGGCCGAGTTTCGATGACGAAATTCGCGGAGCCGTGCGCCGAGTGCCGGATATCGATGGCTCACGAACTGAAATTGTTTGCAAAAACTGCAAGGGGCATTTGGGGCACGTTTTTTTTGGTGAGCAATTTACCGACAAGAATGCCCGGCACTGCGTCAATTCAATCTCGATGCGATTCATTGCTGAGGGGACGGAGTTGCCTCCCAAGATTGTGCCGAAAAAGACGGTTGCACCGACGGCTCCCGCAGTTGAAAAAGTCGATGCACCGGTATCCCCTGCGGAAAAGCAGTAATCTTCAGGCCACTCTCGCCGTAGGGTGCGAAGCCGGAGATAAAGTGTTAAATTACCGCTCGTGATGTGCTTATTGCCCGAAGCTTGCCTCAGAGACGGAAAGAGATATGACGGTCGATCAATATGCCATTTGCCCATGCGGCAATGGCAAGAAAATCAAGTTCTGCAAATGCAAGGAATCGCTGCCTGAGCTGGACCGAGTGATGACGATGATCGAGGGACGGCAAATCGTCCCCGCCATCGACAAGCTCAATCAGGTCTTGGCCGAGCATCCTGACGCGGCGTGGGCCATGGCGATCAAGGGTCGCTTGATGCTTGACCTTCGCGAATACGATTCGTTGAGCGAAAACTCCGAACGGTTCGTGCGGCTGCAGCCCAGCAATCCATTGGCCTTGGCACAACGCTCGGCATCGGAGCTGTTTCACAACCATCCGGAAAAAGCGACGCTTTCGTTGCTGGAAGCGCTTACCGAGAGCGGCCGTTCCGTCGACAGTTTCGTGCTGGACATTGCATCGATTCTCGCTTATTCGTTGGCCAGCGCAGGGCTGTACCTGACAGCCAGGGCGTACGTCCAACTGCCACTAACGGCGCAAGGCTACGATAGCAATCAAACGGCCATCACGGTCTACCAAGAGCTGAACACGAGCCTTGAAATTAACCATTTGCTCAAGACGGTGCCGCCGCCGCTGCCTCGTGATGAGGACACTTCCTGGGGCGAGCGTTTTGATGAAGCGGTGGGTCTGCTCCGCAGCAATCAAATTTTGCTTGCGGAATCCAAGCTTCAATCGCTGGCCAGAACCGTCCCCCGCGAGCCTTGCATTTTGACTGGGTTGCTGACATGTGCGGTATGGCGGGGTGACGGAGAAGCCCAAGCAGATTATTTGCGCAAGCTGAGCGAATGCGAACAAATGGGTTTGCACGCGAGAGCCAAGTACCTCGCGCTGGGTTGGCTGGTAGAGCCGTCCAAGGCGATGATCACCGCACCATCGCTATCGTTAGAAGCTGAACTCACCAACGTTGACGAGACGACGATGGCGCTGGTCGCGAGTTCGCGGTTCATACGGCTGGAAGACCAACTACTGCCTCAGTTCCGAGAAGACGAAGATGGCGTGCCACCCCGGGCTGGCTTTCAGATCATTGATCGGGATGTACCGGTAGGCAACCAACTCCCAGCCGCCGAAGAGTTTCCGCTGGCGTTGGGCATCGTCTTGATTCACGGCAGGCAAACGGATCGGCCCGCTCGAATTGAAGTCCTTGAGGTTTGGCCGGCATACCGAGACGAAGTTTCAACTTTACTCCATGCCGCGCTTGGCGAATTGGCTTGGCGCGAAGAAGCGGCTCGTCCGATTTCATTGCTCGAAGCGATCCTACCGCCGCTAGCATTCTTCAAAGCTGCAACCGATCGAAAAACGCTTGCAAAAGTACAACGCCAGATCGTTGTGAATTACTTTCCTGAACGGCTAGCTGCCTTACCACTGCCCTGTTTTGGCGGGCGAACGCTTCGCGAAGTCGCCAGTGATCCATCAACATTGGTTACCAGAACCGCGCTGATCCGATTGCTGGAAAACTACGAGTCGCTGGGAGATCACGACGACGTGATCATGTCTGCGGTACGCGAAATCGCTGGCGTCGCGGCACTGTCGCATTTAACGCCCTCGACAATGGACGAAATTGAGGAAATCGATGTCGCTGACCTCGCTCGCATTGATGTATCGAAACTCGACGCGCCCATTTTACTCTTCGTATTCCAGCGAGCGCGGAACCTCGACTGTGGCAAATTGCTTCGACGCGCCGCCAAGCGAATCGTCGAGATCGACTTAGACGAAAAATTGAAGACTATCAAAGTCACGGCTTACACGGCGCTGATTGAATTTGCATCTTCAACCGAAGAAGCGAACGAATTGATGGAGAAAGCGAAGGCTTATGCATCGGCAAATCAAATCGACCAAGCAAACCTGAGGCTGCTGGAGTTGACGCAGAAGTTGATGAATGGTGACCAAGCTGGGTTTAGTGCGACGCTGCGAAGTATTTCCGAACTGTATGGCAAACGTCCAGAAGTGATGGCGCGGGTTCAGCAATTGTTGACGTCCCTCGGTATCATGCGACCGGACGGTTCCGTACGTGAGCGACCGATGAACGCGCCGGCGATGGGCGGTGATATCGGCGGCGCTTCGGGTTCCGCGATCTGGACTCCTGGTAGCGGTTCATCAACCAACGCGCCGGCCGCGTCGCCGGCGGCAGCGACGGCGCCGAGCAAGTTGTGGATTCCAGGCATGGATTAGTGATTCAGGATTGAACAACGCGACTTCAACCCCATTCGACGCTTCGATCGATCACGCTTGGATGTCGCGCGCGATCGTGCTTGCCTATCGAGGTCAAGGATGGGTCGAGCCCAATCCGATGGTTGGTTGCGTGATCGTTCGTGACGGGCTTTGTATCGGCGAAGGGTTCCACCATCGGTTCGGTGGTGACCACGCCGAAGTCGACGCAATCAAAAGCTTGGCGCAACCCGACCAAGCGATCGGTGCAACGGCATATGTGACGCTGGAGCCGTGCTGCCATACGGGTAAGACGCCGCCTTGCACCAATGCGATCATTGCCGCCGGTTTGAAACGCGTCGTCGTCGCCATGAGAGATCCATTTGCCAAGGTCGATGGCGGCGGAATTCGTGATTTGCAAGATGCAGGAATCGAAGTCAGCGTCGGCATCGGAGCCGAAGCCGCCAAAGAGCTGAATGCTCCGTATTTAAAAAGGCTAACGCGGCAGCGACCATGGGTGATTGGTAAATGGGCCATTTCACTGGATGGGCGCATTGCAACCGTGACCGGTGACAGCCAATGGATCAGTGGCGATTTGTCGCGCGGCGAGGTACACCGGCTCCGTGGTCGCGTGGATGCAATCATCGTGGGCGGAGGTACTGCAATTGCCGATAACCCGACCCTAACCGCACGTCCCGCAGGCCAGCGAACTGCTTGTCGAATCGTCGTGGTCGGCAAACAGTTGCCGTCGCGCGACTCTAACTTGATCCGCACGATCGATCAAGCTCCGGTGATGATCGCAAGTGGCCCTGAAAGCGATTCGGACGCGTTGATTCAACTTGAAAGGCTTGGCGTCACGCTCTTTCCCTGCAAAAGCATTGATCGATTGGAAAGAACGCATGAGTTGCTAGCCGAGCTTGGACGGCGAGAGCTTACCAACGTGCTGGTAGAAGGAGGCTCCGTACTGCTTTCCAGTTTTTCGTCCATCGACGAATTGGACGAAATTCACGCCTATATCGCCCCAAAACTCATCGGCGGTGCGAACGCTCCTGGCCCCGTGGGCGGCAGCGGATTTGGAAAATTGGTCGATTCGCCAGCGTATCGCTTGGTCGAATCGACAAAATTTGATGACGATGTTCGATTGATTGCGCGGCGTCGGCGATGATGGCTGTTTGCTCTTCGCAGCCGCTGAATTCACGAGGAAACCGGGTTTCCCGTACTTATCGCCTAGTTCTTAGGCTGCGAAACCGTCACGACTAGTCCTCGTTGATACGACCGAAATTCGCGTTACCACAGCTTCAGCCGCGAGAATCGCTAATGTCGCGCTAATCGGACTTCCGATAACGAATCTCGGGTGGTTGTCCAAGTGACGTCGCGAAGTCGATTCGCCGGGCAATCAAGGTTGAGTGCACCAATATTCAGGGGGGTGCATTCATGCGACAGGTCCGATGAGAGGATGCAGCATGCGTGGAAGTATGAACAGGCGAGACCGAGGGTGGCGTGACCGAAAGCGAGCATTGCTTCGTGTCATGTTGCTTGCAGCCGCACCGATAATGATTGCACCAGCGAATGCAGAGTCGCCTTTGTCTGGCAGCCAGATGTTGCTGCCACCACTGCCGCTCACCAAGTCAACCAGCACGGCTGCCGTTGGCCCACAAATCAATCCGTTCTGCCAGCCCGCAGTGGTTCCCGGTACCGCAGTAACGCAGCCCATGCAACGTCCAAAAATGGCCGTCACCAAGCTGGGTGCGATTCAAAGCAACGCCCACAAGGTGCCGGCCTCCACGCTGAGACTCGCTTCGGGTGACGAAGGTGCTGATTCGTTAACGGCAAGAACCGACGAAAATCGCACGACGGTACGATTGCTACCACTCAACATTGAGCCACAATCCGATCCGTTGGCTCCCAATAAAGCGGG
>Ga0105047_10016681_pt1 | contig 11499 bp, 10 predicted proteins | sample MAT04_FD_78384 | JGI IMG/M metagenome (GOLD analysis project Ga0105047, IMG submission 78384) | Freshwater microbial communities from Lake Fryxell liftoff mats and glacier meltwater in Antarctica - MAT-04 (megahit assembly) | ecosystem: Environmental > Aquatic > Freshwater > Ice > Liftoff... | reverse complement strand
TTTTGCTCATAACTCCTCCTCAACTTCCACATTTACCGCGTCTAACTCAGCTTCCAACTGTTCAATAGTTGGCAAGCTCTCTTGTAAACTCTCCGGTAAAGCCTCCCGCAATTGATAACTAGAAACCCCAATAGGCTTATTCATATCTCGCAAAGAATATTCGACAATTTTCTGCTTTTTGTCCTTACATAAAATAATCCCAATAGTCGGCATATCATCCCGGTGTTTGAGTAAATCATCTACAGCCGAAACCTAAAAACTCATCTTTCCCGAAAATTCCGGTTTAAAAGCTTCCACCTTCAAATCAATCACCACAAAACAGCGCAACCGTAAATGATAAAATAATAAATCCAGATAAAAATCTTCCCCTTCGACCTCCAGATGATACTGACTACCCACAAAAGCAAAACCTACCCCCAATTCCAATAAAAAATCGCGAATACGTTCTATCAAAGCCTTCTCTAACTCTCGCTCTTGCGCTTCTTTTCCTAAACTAATAAAATCAAAATTATAAGGGTCTTTAAATAGCTGTTGAGCCAGTTCTGATTGCGGATTTGGCAGAGTCCGAGAGAAATTAGTATCAGCCTTACCTTGTCGCTGATATAGTCCACTTTCTATCTGATGCACTAATACATTTCGACTCCATCCTTGCTCGATAGTTTGGCGAATATACCACTCGCGCTCTACTAGAACTTTAACTTTATCTAAAATGACGCAATTGTGAAACCAAGGAATTTGTGCAGCAACTTGCTGCACAAATTCAAAATCCGGGTAAGTTTCTGCAAAACTCCTCATATATTTAAGATTGCGAGAGGAGAAACCTTTCATCTCAGGAAAAGCTTTTCGCAAGTCAGCCGCCAAATGCTCTATAACTTTAGTACCCCATCCTTGCTGCTGTTGGCGATTTAAAATATCTTGTCCAATTTGCCAATAAAGTAACACTAATTCTCTGTTAATAGAAAGTGCTGCTCTTATTTGAGCATTGCGAATGCGTTCTTTAAGCTCCCGCAGAAAATCCTGATAATCTTCTGGAATTGTTAACCTATCCACCATACCCTAACCCCCGCAAATTTTCCCGAATCATCGCCTCTAATTTCCCTTTATCCAAGAACTAAGCATCCAAAAAAATATCAACATCAACTTGAGCTTGTCTTAAAATATTTCTCAGTGTTCCCTCCTTAATCTCCCGATGATGAGGAATAGTTGTTTTTAAATTTGTTTCTGGATTAAACCAAATTTCATGATCTCCCTTAGCTGCACGGTAAAACTCAAAACCTAGTCTCCCTAATTTTCTAGTCACGTCTAGATAAGAAAACCCTGCTAATCTTCCCATCACACCTCCACAATCAGCGGATATTCAAATTGAGTAGGTAAATTTGGGAGATGAAAATTCTGATTTCTTCCTTTCTCTAAATCTAATAATACCTTAGCTACATCTTCAGCGATTTCTAGAGCTTCCTGTACTGTTTTTCCTTCCGCAACTAAACCCTGTAAATCATCACTCGTAGCCACAAAATACTCTTCTCCTTCCTCAATAAATTTTTCAATGTTTAATCTAATTAACGTTTGCATTTCTTTAACCTTCCCACTCAAAAAAGGCGTGAATTCTTTTCAGTAACGCATTATCAACAATCCCAGGTGCGTTACGCTTCCCTAACACACCCTACTATCCACCCATCGGTGTCAGCTTGAGCGGCGAACGCAGTCACAGAATTGTGTCTGGCTACTAAGACCAGATCCCCCCTAGCCACCATGATAGTCGGGGGGGACAAGAAGCGCTCAAAGTCCCCCTTCTTAAGGGGGATTTAGGGGGATCTGGCCTGGGAGAAAAGCGAGATTTTTAAATGGTTTCAGACTGGTTGTTTACACCAATACTATCCACCATACCCCAACCCCCGCAGATTTTCTCGAATCATCGCCTCTAATTTAGCACTTTCTCCGAATTGCCGTTCCAACTTCCCCGTCAAATGCAGCATCTTTTCCTCAAAATCCTCTCCATCATCTTCTACTTCCTGGGCCCCCACATATCGCCCCGGCGTTAACACATAACCATGTCCCTTAATTTCCTCCAAACTTGCACTCTTACAAAAACCAGCAACATCTACATATTCCGACTTCCCACTCCCCCGCCAATTATGATAAGTTTCGGCAATCTTTGCTACCTCCACATCCGTCAAATCTCGATGTACTCGATCGATTAAAACCCCCAACTTCCGCCCATCAATAAATAAAGTCTCCCCTCGACGTTTGCGGAACTTTCCCCCAGATTTATATCGAGTCAAAAACCACAAACAAGCCGGAATTTGAGTATTATAAAATAACTGTCCCGGCAACGCCACCATACAATCAACTAAATCAGCATCAATCAAAGCCTTTCTAATCTCCCCTTCCCCAGATTGATTAGAACTCATCGAACCATTAGCCAATACAAAACCCGCATAACCATTAGGCGCTAAATGGCTGATTATGTGTTGAATCCAGGCATAATTAGCATTACCAGCCGAGGGCGTGCCGTAAATCCAGCGTCCATCTTCTCGCAACCCTTCCCCTCCCCAATCACTCATATTAAAAGGAGGATTCGCCAGAATATAATCTGCCCTTAAATCTTTATGTAAATCGCTGCGGAAAGTATCAGCATTTTGAGCGCCCAGATTCCCGTCAATCCCCCGGATAGCCAAATTCATTTTGCACAATTTCCAAGTAGTCGGGTTAGACTCTTGACCGTAAATAGAAATATCCCCAACTCGACCACCGTGAGACTCGACAAACTTCTCCGACTGCACAAACATTCCCCCCGAACCGCAACAAGGATCGTAAACTCGTCCTTTGTACGGTTCCAGCATTTCTACTAACAACTGCACCACACATCGCGGCGTGTAAAACTGTCCCCCTTTCTTCCCTTCCGCACTAGCAAACTGTCCTAAAAAATACTCGTAAACTCTACCTAAAATATCCTTAGAGCGGCTTTCGGCATCTCCCAAGCCAATTGTGCCCATTAAATCTATCACTTCTCCCAATAACCGTTTATCGAGAGAGGGTTTACCATATTCTTTTGGTAATATGCCCTTGAGAGAGATATTTTCTTTTTCTATTGCGTCCATCCCCTCATCAATCAACTGCCCAATCAGCGGGTTTTTAGCGCTATTCTGAAAATTTGACCACCGTGCAGCTTGGGGAACATAAAAAATATTTTCTGCCTTGTATTCGTCCCTATCTTCAGGGTCGGCGTATTCATCCTGTGATAGTTTATCGTAGATTTCATTAAAAGCATCGGAGATGTACTTGAGGAAAATCAACCCCAAGACGACGTGCTTGTATTCGGCAGCATCTAAGTGACCGCGTAACTTGTCGGCAGCTTGCCATAGTTTTTCTTCAAACCCTAATTTGGTACTGCTACTTTTTGCTTTTGATTCTTTGGTTGCCACTTCGTCGCTTACCCTTTACTTTCTAAAATATTTCTGATCTAAATCCTTACTTTAATATCTCATTTTAACACAAAAAATAATATAAAATGTAGGTTGTTGTGATAATTCTTTACGTTGTACAAGATTTTCTAAATTATTGCAAAATACGACTAAATGTGAATGATAAAAAAAGTCTTACGTGCTACTTCTAGAGACTTACGCATAAAGCCTTCATAACCGGGTTTTTTCCAAATCTGCGGCAGCAACACGTCTTTCTGTGAAAAAACCCGGTTTCTGACTGCCCCTGCGTCTGGGGAGTTATTGGCGGCCTGTGAGTAAATAAGTAACCATATATCCCTTTCCCTTAATTTGAATCGCGCCGCGCCTCTGAAAAGTGTATTTATCCTTTAATATCTCGTAGGTTTCGGCGGTGACTTGAATGCAGCCGGTAATTCCGTGGGATTCCATGCGCGAAGCATTCCGGCAGACAACTTATTAGTGAGAACCAGAAATTTACCGCCGGAATGCTTCACCCCTACGAATATATTTGCAAAAATGAGATGCACCCGATGTAACTATCTCGCATTACCAGATTTTTGCCATCCGCAAGACAAATCCCGGTAACTCTGGATCTGCGCTCACTGTTTCAGGATTATCCAAGATTTCAGGTTCGCGATCGGGACGGTAGATGTAGACTTTTCTGTTTTTGCGATCGATCAACAAGCCGATCGATACACCGTTGTCAATATATTCTTGCATCTTTTTTTGCAATCCCTTGAGAGTGTCACTAGAAGACCGCAATTCGATCGCAAAGTCTGGACAAATCGGGGCGAATGAGGCTTTTTGTGCTTCAGTTAAGGCATTCCAACGCTCTAGTTTAATCCATGAGACATCGGGGGAGCGGGTTGCTCCATTCGGCAAGGTAAAGCCTGCACTGGAGTCAAACGCTTCACCTGTGCCATCTTCTTCTGCCCAGTTCCCCAATTGTAGGGCAATCTTACCGTTTCGATTACCTGTATCTGAAAAGGCTGGTGACATAATGATAACTTCCCCACTGGCTGTACGCTCAATTCTCAAATCGCGATTAACTAGACAGAATTCATAGAACTGTTCAACAGTCATCGATTCGATCGCAGGGAAATTGACCGTCATTGGGACGCTTTGGGTTTGAATTAGCAGCGTCGTCATGGTTTTTCCTTTTTTTGGTGCAGGCGTGACAGAATACCTTGAACTTATCATATCTTAGCTTGGCGATCGAAAGTCTTAGTCGATCGGGGAATCGCAGCCTTGTATCCGCTTTTGGGCGGTGTTAATCATCTTTTTTGCCTGTGAGTAAATAAGTAACCATATATCCCTTTCCCTTAATTTGAATCGCGCCGCGCCTCTGAAAAGTGTATTTATCCTTTAATATTTCATAGGTTTCGGTGGTGACTTGAATGCAGCCGGTAATCCCGTGGGATTCCATGCGCGAAGCAATATTTACTGTGTCGCCCCAAAGGTCATAAATAAACTTTTTTAAGCCGATAACGCCGGCAACTACAGGGCCGGTGCTAATCCCGATCCGAATGCTGAAAGGTTCCGAATGCTCTAAACTCAGCAGCCGAACTTCGTGTAGCATATCGATCGCCATATTGGCGATCGCCTCCGCATGATCTTCTCGCGGCGTAGGTAAACCGCCGACAACCATGTAAGCATCACCAATAGTCTTAATTTTCTCTAAACCGTGGCGATCGGCCAAATGGTCAAAAGCCGAAAAAATATCGTTGAGAACTTTCACCACCGCAGTCGCTGAAATTCTCGACGAAAGCTCTGTAAACCCCACAATGTCGGCAAACATCACAGTCACTTCCGCAAAACTTTCGGCGATATTGTGTTCATTGTCCTTCAAACGCAGGGCGATCGCAGCCGGCAAAACGTTCAGCAGCAGTTGCTCGGATTTAGCTTGTTCGAGTTCCAACTGTAGGTAAGCAGTCTGTAACTTTTCGGCTTGGCTAATTCTTGCTCTGGCTAGCTTTTCGATTTGGGTGGTGCGGCTCAAAGCTGTCAGCATATATGTCACCGGATTTGCAGGTAAAGAATATGGTTAAAAACCATAAAATTGCTAAATCAATCAGCGATGCAGCTTGGAATCAGTTTGCTCAATGGTTGCAATATTTAGGGAAAGTATACGGGAAGACGGTTATTTCTGTCGCTCCTCAGTACACATCTCAAGACTGTTCAGTTTGTGGAAGTAGAGTCAAGAAGTCGCTATCTGTTCGGACTCATATCTGTGGTTGCGGCACGATACTAGACCGTGACAACAACGCTGAACTGAACATTTTGGCGAAGGCTCTACGGCGAACAGGAATTGAAATAAATACGGCGGGGCACGCCGAAATTAACGCGATCGGACAGAACGAGCTCTACTCATTGGTGGTGACATCAACGAGCAAATCGACTGACCCAAGCAAGAATCCTCACGCCGTAAGGCCCAGGAGTGTCAAACCGGAATTTCAATCCAAAATTCCGCTCCCTGTCCTGGTCGAGAGATGCACTGCAAACTTCCCCTATGTTTTTCTACCACAATCTGATGGCTGATGGACAACCCCAAGCCTGTACCAGACCCGACCGGTTTGGTCGTGAAAAACGGGTCAAACAGCCGCTTGCGAACGTCTTCGGTCATTCCCTGGCCGCTGTCGGCGATGCAAATGACAAGGCGATCGCACTGACTCAGATTGCTTTTATTGTGGCTTGTCAACCCGGCTTTTTTCATTTCTGTGCGAATCACGATCGTCCGGGGTTGCGGTTGGTTTTCTAGAGCCTCGATCGCATTGCCGATAATATTGAGAAATACCTGATTTAACTGCCCCGCACAACAGTAAACTTTCGAGATTTTGCCGTAGTCTTTAATAATTTCAATCCGGCTTTTTTGATTTTCTTGATGCAATCTGTGCTGCAAAATTAACAGCGTGCTATCAATTCCTTCATGAATGTCTACCAACTTCATTTCTGATTCATCCAGTCGCGAAAAATTCCTGAGCGACAACACAATTTTACTAATTCTTTCTATCCCTACTCTCATGGAATTTAACATTTTTGGCAAGTCTTCCTTGAGGAAATTTAACTCTAGTTCCTTAACTTTTTCAACAATCTGAGGATCTGGGGACGGGTAGGATTCCTGGTAGAGATTCAAGAGTTCTATTAAATCGTTAAAATAGTTCTGGGTGTGAGAAATATTGCCGTGAATAAAAGTTGCAGGATTGTTGATTTCGTGGGCGATCCCGGCCATCATTTGACCGAGACTCGACATTTTTTCAGATTGAACTAATTGGATTTGAGCGTGTTGGAGTTTTTCGTAGGCTTCTTGCAATTGAGTTGCTTGTTTTCTCAATTGAGATTCGGAAGCTTGGAGTGCTGCTGCGGAAATTTTGCGGTTGGTAATATTTTCAATCATCCCTAATTTGTAAATAGGTTTTCCTTCGCCATCTCGAATCAGAGTAGATGTCACGTTTACCCAAACAAGTTTACCTGTAGCCGTAATCTGGCGGATTTCGATTTGAGAGCTGCGAATTTCTCCCCGATCAAGAGAAGCAGCAACTTGGTTTGTTTTGGGTCGATCTTCGGGATGTTCAATTTCTATAAATGTTTTACCGAACAATTCAGCAGCGGAATATCCCAGCATTTCGCAGTAAGTTTTATTAACTCGCACTAACTGGTTATCCTCTAAATTGGCTAAGTAGATAGCGATGGGTGCATCTTCAAAGATTTTGCGAAATAGTTCCTCGCTGGCCCGGACTTGAGCTTGTAGGGAAAGCCGGTCGGTGATGTCTTCAAAGGTAGACAAAATGCCGACTACATTGCCGTAATTGTCGTGTAAAGGTATTTTATTTGTATCCACCCAGCGCTTGGTGCCGTCGGCTTGTAGTTGCGGCTGGATCATGTGATATTCTGGGGTGTTGGTTGCCATGATTTGCCGATCGCAGGCTCGAAAAAATTCTGTTTCTTCTGGCTTCCAAGGCATATCGTAGTCGGTGAGACCGACGATTTCACTGGGGTGATTGAAACCTGCGATTTTGGCAAAGTTTTTGTTACCTCCCAAGTAAACTGAATCTCGATTTTTCCAGGCGATTAACTGAGGGATGTTGTTGATGACTAGCCACAGCATTTTTTGGGATGTTTGTAAGGCTTCCGTGCGTTCTAGGACGCGCTTTTCAAGTTCTTGATTGACTTGTTGCAGGGCGATTTTTGACTCGCCCAGGGCGATTTCTGCTAGCTGGCGATCGCTAATATCGATTGTCACACCTTCCCAAAGTATATCGCCGCCCGGTTGCAGTTCGGGGCGGGCAATGGCACGAATCCATTTCAGTTTTCCTGACCTGGTTATGATCCGCCCTTCATATTTCCACGGTTTTAAAGTTTTCCCTGAAAGTGTGGCTGATTCTAACAGGGGCTTTAGGTCTTCTGGATGTACCGTTGACCACATTAAACCGGATTTTTTTTGAACTTTTTCTGGATCTAATTCGTAGAGTTCCCAACAGCCGGGACTGACATAAGTGAATTGATTGGAACCGTCTGGATGCAGCAAGTATTGATAAATCATTCCGGGCAGGTTGGCGGCCATTTTTTGAAATCTGGCTTCGCTTTGCTGCAGTGCTGATTCTGCTTGTTTGCGATCGCTAATGTCGATCAACAAGCCGTCCCAAATAATGTCACCTTTTGTGTCCTTTTCTGGTCGGGAAGCCCCGCTAATCCACTTGATGCGATCGCCCGGAAAAACTAATCTGCCTTCCCACCGCCAAGGTTCTAATGTTTTAGCTGAGACAGCCAGAGATTCCTGGAAGCTTGGCGCGTCGTCTGGATGAATCATTTCGATCGCGGGAATAGCAGAATTTTGGAGCACCTCTGGTTCTAATTCGTAGAGTTCGCGGCAGCCGGAACTGAGGTAGGGGAATGACGCAGTTCCGTCTGCTGCTAGCTGAAATTGATAAATCATGCCGGGAACATTGGCCACCAACTTTTGAAACCTGGCTTCGCTTTGGCGTAGTGCTGTTTCCGCTTCTACGCGATCGGTAATATCGTAAAATGCCGATAAAATTGCCGCTTCACCGTTAAAATTAATCGATCGCATCGACATTTTCACCCAAAACAAACTGCCGTTTGCTTTTTTGAGGCAGATTTGTTGACCGTGGCTAAAGCCCTTTTCTTTGACTAATTCTAGCAATTTATGGCCATCGCTCGCGTTGGCATAAAAGTCGCTTCTTTGGCTGCCGATCAACTTTTGGGAACTCAAACCGAAAGTTTCCCCTAATGCTGGATTTGCGTACAATATTGTGCTGTCTGACCGGCGCGTAATTAGGATGGGAACGGGAGTCGCAGTGGCGATCGCCCGCAATCTTTCTTCGCTTTCTTGCAGGGCTGTTTCGGCTGCGACTCTTTTGGTAATATCGTTTTGAACTCCGATAAAATGAGTTAATTTTCCCTCGCCATTTAGAATGGGGGAAACGATTAATTCGTTCCAAAAAGGAGTTTTGTCTTTGCGGTAATTTTTGAGAACAACCTTAATTTCTGTTCCCGATCGCACACTGCTGCGGAGTTTGTCTAATTCGGCGCGATCGGTATCGGCACCCTGCAAAAATCGGCAGTTGCGTCCAATAACTTCTTCGCTACTGTAACCCGTCAGTTTCTCAAAAGCCGGATTGCAGTAAATAATAGGTGTGTCAGGGCTGTTAGCATCTGCAATCAGGATGCTGTTGCTCGACGCGGCGATCGCCCGTTCTAGGAGAGATAGATGGAAAGAGTCTGTTGTCATCGGTACTAATACTTACACTCCCAGGGAGCGAATAGAACAATAATAAATTTTAAATAGGTTGAGGCACTCTGATTTTATAAGCTTATTTTTAGTTTAACCTTATTAACAAATTCTTCAGCCAAAAAAAGCCGACGGGGAAATGAAGAGCGGGCGAATGGAAGGAAGAGCGAACGGAAGGAAGAGCGAATGGAAGGAAGAGCGAATCAAAGAGCGGGCGAATGGAATTCGCGCCTATACAGACAAAACCCGCCTCCGCGGGTTGAAGAGCGGGCGAATGGAATTCGCGTCCATACAACAATACGGTTCAGTTAACGCTTTTTGTCATTGCGAGCGCCCCTCTTGTTGCAATCGCAGCCTATACAAACGTAGTCGTTAGCCTTCGGGAAGGGTAGTCCGCCTCCGCGGTGCAAAGAAAATAACATAATTTTAACCGTCTGATCTTCAACCCGCGGAGGCGGGTTTTGTTTGTGTAGACGCGGTTTCAACCGCCGTCTGCATCTTGAATCGAAAATCAAAAATCGCAAATGATCTAACCATTCTAAACCGACAAGCTAATGCAAGAACCCTGAGCAGTTTTGCTTACTTCAATCCTGGCTTGAAAAACTTCTTTTAGCTGCGCCATGTGGGTGACGGTGAGGATGCAGGCGAAATCAGGGGCGATCGCATTAATTGCAGCAATCAGTCGATCGCACCCTTCCGCATCTTGAGTCCCAAATCCCTCATCAATAATCAACATTTGCAAAGCCGTACCCGCCCGCTGAGACAACAATCTCGCCAGCGCCAGCCGAATCGCAAAATTAATCCGAAAAGCTTCACCGCCAGAGTAAGTTTCATAGGGACGAGTCCCGCGAGCATCAGCAATTAAAATGTCTAAAGTATCAATCAACTTAGTTGCTTTTTTAGAAGCAGCCGCCCGCTGAGTAATAAATTGAACGTGCAACTGATTCGCGCTCAATCTCGACAAAACATGATTAGTTTCCGCTTCGAGTTGAGGCAAAACATTTTCAATCATTAAAGCTTGAATGCCGTTTTTGCCAAAAGCTTGACCCAACTCTTGATAAACTTTGTATTGGCGTTTTGTTACCTGCATTTGCTCTTTTTGAGCTACTAGCTGAACTTGCAGAGATTCCAAATTTTGCTGTTGCTGCTGGAGTCTTCCGAGACTTCCCAAATGTTGGTCTAGCTGCTGGCGGCGGCGGCTTATTTGCTGTTCTACGGCGCTGATGCGAACAGTTGGATCGGGATGTTCTTGTAACTGCTGATTCATCGCGGAAGTTTGAGCGGTGACAGCTTGCAAATCGCGATCGCGCACGGCGATAGAATTAGCAATTTCATTAATCCGCTGCTGCACTTGCGGGTACTGCTGAGTTGCCGATCGCAATTTTTCGGCCCTAGCGATCCAAAATTGCGTTTTACGCATTTCGCTGCGGACGTGTTCGTGCTGTTCCAAATTATAGCCAACTTCCGCAATGTATCTATCTAAAGACAGAATTTGCTGCTGAATTTCCGAGCTATTTTTTTGCTGTTCTAACTGTTGTTGTACGGCGGCTAATTGAGTTTGCAAATCCGGGCGGCGGGTATTAATTTTATCCAGTTTCTGCTGAGCATCTTTGATTTGAGCTTGCTTAATTTCCGCCCACCGCAAGCGCTTTTCATCGCTGCGGGCGAGGGAGTGACTGCGATCGCTATAATTAAGCTGTTGCAGTTGCTGTTCGACTTGTTGGAGTTCGCCCAAATCATCGGCTGCATACTCGCCGGTACTGAGTAACCGCTCTATTTCCTCCGCATCTTGACGCATACTTTGCAGCCTGTTTTCGTCTTGATCCAGGCCGTCCAATTGTGCTTGCAAATGGCTGCGGCGTTCCCGCAATTCTTGATAGGGCGCTAATTCCTGTTCTAGTTCGCGGTATTCATGTCTGAGGACTTGAATTTCGCGCTCGGAAACGGCCAACTGTTCGCGCACAACCCACAGTTGGTTCCAAATTTCTTGCTGTTGGGAGTGGTGTTTTGTCACTACCAAATTCCAGTAGTGTTCGTCTAAAGGTCGATCGCACAAAGGACAATTGCCAAAATTTGCATCCCGCACCATTAAACGCGAATTCGATTGTTCGTTTTCCTCAAAATTGGAGATTTTAGCTTCACCTGCGCTGGTTTCTCCTTCATTTTTCCGCAGCAGTTGCAGTTTTTGGTCGATTTCGGTGAGTCGGGTTTGATAGTCGCGGCTTTTGGCTTGCAGGTTTTCCAGAAAGCTGTGCCTTTCTTGGCCTTTTTCGCGGACTCGTTCTTGATAAACTCGCTTGTTTTCCA
>Ga0105047_10016680_pt1 | contig 11500 bp, 10 predicted proteins | sample MAT04_FD_78384 | JGI IMG/M metagenome (GOLD analysis project Ga0105047, IMG submission 78384) | Freshwater microbial communities from Lake Fryxell liftoff mats and glacier meltwater in Antarctica - MAT-04 (megahit assembly) | ecosystem: Environmental > Aquatic > Freshwater > Ice > Liftoff... | reverse complement strand
CACGATCACCGAACTCTACGACACCCTCGGCATCCGCCGATCCCTCTCACGGCCCTCGTCTCCAACGACAACCCGCACGCCGAAGCCGGGTTCAAAACCTTGAAATACCGGTCCGACTGGCCCGTACGGTTCCGCTACCTCGACCACGCGATCGCCCACTGCGAAACATTCTTCGCCTGGTACAACAACGAACTGAGCATCCCCCCGTTGGGCGGACACTTCGTATAGGAGGATGTCCATGTCCAGTAAGAAACGGTTGCCGGGTCGCCCGGCGAAGTATCCACCGGAGTTCCAGCGTGGCGCTGTTGCGATGGTCCTCGACGAAGGGCGCAGTATCGCTGATGTCGCCCGTGCGATCGGGGTGATCGAGGGCACGCTCGGGAACTGGGTCGCCAAGACCCGCCGCGAACGTTCCGCCGGCACGGGTGTCACTGTCGATGAGCGTGCCGAGAACACGACGCTGCGCGCGGAGAACGCCTGGTCAGGGCGTCGAGCGGTTTGGCCGCCATCGACCGCCAAAGACCCCCATTTGCCGATCACCGCCATCGACACCGAAACCGTGGGAGCCGGCACGACCTTCCGGCCGTGCCCGCCGGCTCCGGCAGGTCCCGAAACAGCAAGATCAACAGCTCAAGCCAACGGGCAGCCGGCACTTGCAGATGCAACAACACCCGCTGCCGCACGGGTCCATTCGGTGCGTCGAGTCCACTGAGGGTAGCTGGGTCTACTCAGCCGGTGCGGCGGCGACGACCGAGCCACGATGACAGGCCGACACCCACGATCAGCGCAGCGCCGTTGAACAGTGGTTCGATGCCTCGGCCGAGCCCGACGAAGTTCAGGCCGCTGATCGCTGTTGCGAGGAAGTAGATGGCGATGAGCGTGCCACCGACGTTGTATCGACCGGGTTTGATCGCCGATGCCCCGAGGAACGCAGCTGCCAACGCGGGCAGTGTGAAGTTGGGGCCGACAGCGGGGTTCGCTTGGCCCGAGTAGCCGACCTGCAACAAGCCGGCCACGCCAGCCAAAGCTCCGCCGAGCACGAAGCTACCGATGACCACCCGGTCGACTCGGATGCCGACCAACTTCGCCGACGCGGAGTTCGATCCGACTGCGCTGATGTAACGACCGAACGGCGTGTGATCGACCAGGTACCAGACACCGATCGCGACCGCGGCCATCACATAGACGATGCGCGGGATTCCGAGCCACAAGTTCTGGGGAAGCACGGAACCGAGGTTCTTGAGCGACCGTGGGATTCCTTCCAACAGAACCTGGCCCGCCGCGTATCGCTCGAGCGCTCCACGAATCAGCGACACGACGCCGAGCGTGACGATGAGCGAGTTGATCGAGAAGCGCGTCACCAGGAACCCGTTGACCAATCCGACGAGCGAACCCGCGCTGATCGCCAGCACGACGGCGACCACGAGCGGTACTTCGAAGCGACCGACGGCGGCCGCGAAGACGACGGCCGTCAAGCCCAAGTTTGCACCGATAGACAAGTCGAATTGGCCGGCGAGCAGCGGGATCATCGCTGCCAGTGCGGCGACGGCGAGGACCGCTTGGCTGGCCATCGTGGCCCTGAAGTTGGCACCGGTTGGGAACAGGTCGGGCTCGAGCAGCGAGAAGACCGCGATCGTCGTCAGCAGCAGACCGAGCAACGAGTACCGCTCGAGGGTGCCCAGCCATGGCCGATGTGCGCCGCTTTGAGCGACGATCGATGCGGCCGGCACGGCCTCTGCGGGCGGATCAGCGGTGTCGGATTCGATCGAGCGGCTCAACATGATGGTGCGGCCTCACCTTCGGCGTAGCAGAGCGAGGTGATGGCTTCGCTGGTGATGTGTGGAACGTGAAGTTGGTGCACGAGGCGCCCGTGTCGCAGCACGACGACGCGGTCGCATACCAGGGCGAGCTCTTCGAAATCGGAGCTGACGTACAGGACGCCGGCACCCGCTGCCGTTGCCGCTCGAACGTGACGATGAATGGACGCTCGGGCACCCACGTCGACGCCCTGTGTCGGCTCGTCGAGCAGCAACATTCGCGGTGACCGACGCAGCCACCGGGCCAGCACGGCCTTTTGTTGGTTGCCTCCCGACAGCGCACCGATGGCCGGCTCGTCGGATGCGGGGCGGATGTCGAGTTGCTCGACGAGATGCATTGCGTCCGCGTGCTCCTCGTGGTGGTCCAGGCGCCAGCGTCGCCAGTAAGAGCCGACCACCGAGGACGACAGGTTGTGACGAACCGAGAGGTCAGCAAAAATTCCTTCAGCCACTCGGCTCTCGGGAATCAGGGCCAGGCCTGCGGTCATCGCTGCTCTCACCGAGCGCGGCACGCCTTGGACGCCGTTGAACGTCATCGATCCGCCGACATGCGGCCGACAGCCGAACAACGCCGAGAGCAACGATGTTCGGCCTGAGCCGAGCAACCCGGCGATGCCAACGACCTCACCCGGCCAGACATCCAGGTCGACCCCGACGAGCGGGCCGTGAGTCAGATTACGGACTGCGAGCAGAGGCCGTTCTTCGGGCCGCTCAGCCGGAGTGACAACGACGACGTTCTCGAGATCGCGGCCCAACATCTCGCGGACCAGGTCATCGGGCGTCAGTGCAACCGTCGAACGACGAGCCACGGTCTGACCATCGCGCAGCACCGTGACCTCGTCGGCGATGTCGAGCACCTCGTCCAGGCGATGACCGACGAACACGATAGTCTGCCCCGCTGCTGCGTAGCGGCGAAGGGCGGCCATCACTGTCTCGACCTCGGCACGCGGCAATGACGCCGTCGGCTCGTCGAGGACGAGGACACCGTCGTGCGCGGTCTCCTGGTCCTGCAAAGCACGGGCAATGGCGACCATTGCATGGTCGGCTGGGCCCAGCGCTGCCATTGGCGTGGACGGCGATGCCCGGATGCCGAACCGCTCGATCAATTCGGCAGCACGACGATGCTCCGCGCGCCAATTGATTCGGCGTGTTCGACGCGTGACGAAGCCGTGGCCGAGCGCGAGGTTCTCGGTGACCGACAGCTCGGGGAAGATGCCGAGGTTCTGATGGACGAAACGCAGCCCGGCCGCCGCAGCGGCTCCGGGGCTGTGACCAATCAGAGGCACAGACTGCTCGCCGATCTCGAGCGTTCCCGAGTCCGCAGTCTCGACCCCAGCGAGGATCTTGATGAGCGTGGACTTGCCCGAACCGTTGCCGCCGACCAATGCGTGGATCGTTCCCACAGCGATATCGAAGTCCACATGACGCAGCACGCGCGTGCGCCCGAACGACTTGCACAGCTCGCGGGTGCGCAGGGCTGTCCGGCCCTGAGCACCCGGCTGCGTAGGCATCGATCAGCCGGCCCAGATGTCGGTGTATGCGGCGCGATAGTCGACATCAGGCTCGTATCCGCCCTCGTCCGGCATGTTGACGTTGGCGTCGATGATCTTCCAACCGTTGCCCGAGTTCGCATTCGGCACGCCGGCGAACAGACGATTCATCGTGTCGATCGAGTCCCAGCCGGTCCAGTTGGCCGGGAACGCCATCGCTGCGTCCTGTCCCAGGTTGCCCCGGATCAGGTCGAGGTTCGGAGCGAACCCCTCGCCGCCGACCATCAAGATGTCGTCGTTGCGGCCCGACTCGAGCACGGCCTGTGACAGGCCCAGCAGCGACATGCCGTCGTACAGCGAGTGCAGAGCATTGGCTTCCGGGTGCGCTTGCAGGGCAGCGGTCGTCTGATCACGCAACCCCGTGGGGCTGAGCAGATCGGGAAAGGTGAACTCGATGGTGTCGACGATCGAACATGTCTCGCACGTTGCCAGCTCGCGTTCGAAACCCTCGTAAATCGATGTCACAGCCTGCAGGTCGTCCTCGCGAAAGCTGATTACCTTGACGTCGCCATCGAGCTTGTCGATCAGATAGCGCGCCTTCGATGCGCCCCAGTCGGCGACGACGGTTGCGTACGAGGTGTCCAATCCGTCGTACCCGTTGAACTGCACCTCGGCGTCGAACGTCGGGTCCGGGCAGTCGATCGAATAGAACGCAACGACGGTGACCCCCGCGGCGTTCGCCTCGCGCAACGGAGCTTCGGCGACGCGACAGTCGATCGCCGCGATGACCACTCCGTCGGCGCCGGCAGCGATTGCTTGGCGGATGCCATCGCCGTAGCGCGTTGGATCGAGTTGGCCGTCGAAGAGCGTCATGTCCCAACCGATAGCCTGACCGGCCTCCATCGCGCCAGCGGTCGGGCCGACGCACGAGGGAACGGCCTCGCCGCACGAGATGATCCACACGCTCTTGCCGGTCTGTGCAGCTGGACCTTCGGTTGGTGGTGAACCTTCGGTGCCTGCGACCAGCTGGTCCAACGAGAATCGCAGGGTGGTTGCGCCGCCGTCCGAACCGACGGTTCCGGCGGTTTCGACGGTGTCCGCAGGTGCTGCTGCGTCGGTGCTCGCCGGTGCGCTGGACCCGCTGGTGGCGGGAGCGTCCGTTTCGACAGTCGCGGCCCGGCTCGATTCCGAGCTGCTGGCGTCGTCACTGCATGACGCAGCGAACAATGCCGCTGCGATCATCAGGCTCAATGCCAATGGTCGACCTCGTGGCTTCATGTTTCCCCCTTCGACGTGCTCCGCACCCGGATGAAAAACTCATCCTCGAGGTGGCGGCAGTCGGACTGCCTGACGTCCTGTACTCACGGTCGCATTGGGCGCTGCACCGGACAATGGAGTCTTCGGCATACCTCGGCAGTCGCCGATTGGACAATTGTCCTATGACACCGACGATGTCGACGCTGACGTGCGCGACCTTCGCTGCCAGCCGACCATCGACCGAACAACGACGGCCAGTGCGCGACGCTCGGCCGCATCGATCCCGATGACCGGTGCCAGCACGGGCGCTGCGCCTGTCGCCGCTACGGCCGCAGCCCACTCGGCGTCTGTGGGGTCGATGACGAAGTGTGAGGCAAGGGGCGACAGCCATTCGGCGATGCCGCTCGGCGTGTGGTCGATGCCGGCAGCTGCAAGCAGTTGACGACGTGCTTTGTCGCGGTGGCGGTCGCGGTCTGTCGTCGCCGGTCGGCCGAGCACGACGGGGCTGAGTGCGAGCGTCGGCCCGCATCGCTGCTCCAACGCTTGGCGCACGCCCCCGACGCCGAGGATCGGTGCCAGGGAGGCCATCGGACTCGATGACGCGATGACTACGACGTCGGCATCGGTGAGTGCTTCGATGACGCCGCCGGTCGGTCGCGCAGCTTCGAGCCCATCCCACCGGATGTCCTGGACTGCGGGCCCACGGTCGCGGACCAACCACTCCTGAAAAGCGTGCCAGCCGGTGGCCGTCCGGATGCTCGTGCGAACTGGGTCGCAGGTGACCGGGATGAGGCGCGCCTGGATGTGGGCCGCGGTGGCGAGCGCCGCCGTTGCCGTCGCCAATGTCGCTCCAGCGTCCAGGAGTGCCCGCCGCAGTTCGTGTGTGGCTCGATCGTGCTGGCCGATGCCGAACCATGACGGCTCTTCAGGTCGGGGCGTCGGGAACGTGTCACCCTTGACGCCCCACCCCCGTTGCGCGTCGAACCGGTTCGACAACGCGTACATCACGGCATCGGTGTCGGGGCAGACCGGCAGTCCGCCCACGCACCAGTCGTCGGCCACGTTCGTGATGAACGTGGTGGTGGCCGCGATGCCGCATTCGAGAGCAGCCATGGCCAAACGCGCGCCGCCGAGGCCGCCGCTCAACACGGTCACGTTCGGAGGGGGCGTCGGCCGGTCCATCAGTCGCGCGACACGATCGTGATGACGGCCGCTGCCTCGCGTCCGTCGATGATGCCGCCGCCGTTCTCGGCCAAGCCGATTCGGCAACCTTCGACCTGGCGCGCTCCAGCGCGACCCCGAAGCTGATCGACCAACTCGACGACCTGCGCGCAGCCGGTGGCGCCAATGGGGTGGCCCTTGGCCAGCAGTCCCCCGCTGGTGTTCACCGGTTGGGCGCCGCCGAGGGCGACGTGTCCATCGGCGATCAGCCGTCGCCCGTCGCCGCTGGCGCACAGGCCGAGCTCTTCATAGCACCACAGCTCGGCGCTCGCTGCGGCGTCGTGAACTTCGATGACGTCGACATCGGCCGGCCCGATGTTGGCTTGCTCATATGCGACCATGACGGCTCGCTCGACGGGTGAGCGGTTGTCGGGCGTGCCGCCGCTGCGAACCACCGACGCCCGCACGCGTATCGCAGGAACGTTCAGTCGGGCCGCTCGTGCGGCACTGGTCAACACCACGGCGGCAGCGCCGTCGGCGATCGGGCTGCACATCAACAATCGCAGCGGATCCGCGATCATCCTCGATCCGAGCACCTGCTCCAGCGAGACTGGTTCACGGAACTGCGCGTTCGGGTTCAACGCTGCGTGCCGGCGGTTCTTCACGGTGACCAGGCCGATGTCGGCCTCGATGGCGCCCGTCCGCTCCATGTACGCCTTCGTTCGTTCGGCATACATCGCCATGAACGGCGACTGGTCGGTCACGGTCGCGTCACCGTCATCGAGACCCTTCAAGACCACCGAGTGCAGCAGGTGGCGAACGTCGATCCGCTCGGCCAGATCGACTGCGCCGCCGAGCATCGCGTAGGTGCGCTCCTTGCGCGTCTGCAGCAGTTTCTCCGCGCCGACCACCAGTACGACATCGGCCATCCCCGACGCGACCGCCATGCAACCGATGTTGATTGCGCTGGCCGAGCTCGCACATGCGTTCTCGACGTTCAAAATGGCCGTGCCGAACAGATCTGTCTGGCGCAGAGCAACCTGACCTCTGATCATCTCCTGCCCGTCGTACAGCCCTCCCGCGGCGTTGGCGAAGACCACGAGATCCACGTCGGTGGCCAGGATCCCGGCGTCGGCGAGTGCTTCGCTGCACACGATCTCCGCCATCGACCGCACCGTCGACCTGGGATCTGGTCCGAATGGCGTCATCGTCGCGCCGACGATCTGCACGTCGGCGTTCATGCGGGTTCGGTGGTCATGGTTCGGTGGTCATGGTTCCCGCATCACCGTTCGCTCGTGGCGGTGGTGCTCGTGGCTCCGCCACACGAAGGTCCACCAGAGCTCGAGCATCACATCCGGGTCGTCCAGATGAACCCTGGTCAGTTCTTCGAAGCGAGCCAGGCGGTGGCGGACCGTGTTGGTGTGGATGTTGAGGCGACTGGCCGTGGCTTTGATCCGGCAACCGGCTGCGATGTGGGCGACCACCGTTTCCTCCAACGTGGCACCGTAGTCGCCCTCGGCCGACAGGGGTGCGATGTACCGCGTCACGAGCAGCGCCCCGAGTTCTGGCTCGGATGCGACCGCGACGCGCAGCGACAGGTCGCTCATCTGGAACGAGCCGGTGAAACCGAAGCTGATCGCCACGTCGAGCATGCGGCTGGCGGTCGCGAACGCGTGTGGCATCGCCTCCAGCGGCGCCGGGCCACCGACGCCGACCGTGAACCGACCGGTGGGCAGCGTGGGCATCACCGGCACCACCCCGATGACGTCACCGTCGATGACCCCGAGCAACGGACGGCAGCCGTACGTGCGCGTCATCGCATCGAGTGTGGTGCGCAGCTCGTCGCACTGGCCAGCGTCGGCCGCGTGGCCACGCACGGCCCAGTAGGCGCGGTCGAGCCGTAGGCCGAATGCGGCCGATCGCTGGCGCAGTTCGGGCTGACTCGATGCGTCGAAGACCAGCGAGCGGAGGAAGTCGATGCGCTGCCGTTCGTCGTGGCGGGCGAGGTCCAGCTCGGCCTCCTGGCGTGCGGTCACGACGACGGATGTCAGCACGTCGGCCGTGTCCCAAAGCACGCGAGTTCCAGCCAGAATCGCCGACTCGTCGACACCGGCCGCCTGCGCCAGGGTGATGAACTGCTCGCCCAGGATCCGCAGGCACATGCGGTATGCATCGTGTAGTTCGTCGGCGGGCACGCCTTGTGTCATGCGCTCGCGTGTGCGTCGGGCGTCATCCAGCTTGTCGTGTTCGGGCGGGCGGCCCGAGCGCAGAGCTGCGAGCACCTGCACGATGTTGCGGTGGCCGGACTCGATCAGCGACTCCTCGGGGATTAGGCCCACTCCGTACGAGCCGAAGCGTGTGCGTACGGCATCAGCCTGCATCTGGGCAAGCGCTTCGGTAAAGCGCTCCATCGCCTTGGCGGCCGGTTCGAGCGCGACAGACAGCGAGAACGCGTCGAGGTCCGGCCGGCCACGCAACCCGCTTGTGCGATCGTCCAACGGCGCCACAACCTGCAGCTTGACAGACCTCGGGGAGAGCGTCGTACCGGGGGTGTCAGCCGACGAGGCGATCATGGCCGTCCCAGTACGGCGCGCGGATGTGCTTCTTGTCGATTTTGCCGTACGGCGTCTTGGCCAGTAGGGCCACGAACTCGACATGTTTGGGCTTCTTGTAGCCGGCGATGCGACTGTTCAGGAACCCAAGCATGTCGACGTCGGCTGGATCGACGCCCGGCATCAGCACGACATGTGCGGTCAGGGCTTCACCCCATTTCTCGTCGGGCACACCGAACGCGCACGCCTCGAGCACGGCGGGGTGGGTCAGCATCACTTCCTCGATCTCGCGTGGGTAGATGTTGAGGCCACCGGAGATGACCATGTCCTTGCTGCGATCGAGGATGTAGACGTATCCGTGGTCGTCGATCCGGCCGAGGTCGCCCGTGTGCAGCCAGCCGTTGCGCAAGGTCTCGGCCGTCTCCTCGGGCCGCTGCCAGTACCCTTTCATAACGGTGCCACCGCGGATGCAGATCTCGCCGATCTCGCCGGTCGGCACCTGTTGGTCGTGGTCGTCCAGGATCCGAACCTGGATGCCGGTGCGCGCCCGACCGCACGACGCCAAGCGATAGGCGAACGGCCCGTCGAGGTCGTGTTCGGCGGCCGGCAGCACCGTGCCGGTCATCGGCGACTCGGTCTGACCGAATCCCTGGATGAAGATGCTGCCCAGCTTGTTGTGCGCATTTCGCAGGTCGTCGACGTACATCGGTGAGCCGCCGTAGAAGACCCACCGCAAACTGGACAAATCGCGGCTGTCGACATCGGGGTGTTGGACGATCATCTTGACCATCGTCGGCACCAGGAACATCGCGTTCACGCGGTGCCGCTCGACCATCTCGAGGAACATGGCCACGTCGAATCCAGTCCTCGACAGGATGACCTGGCTGCAACCCTTGGCCACGAAGACCAACGACACATGACCGGAACCGTGCGTCAGCGGTGCGGCATGGATGCCGACGTGTTGGACATCGAGAGGGAAGAAGTCGGCGAGCATTCCCAAGACCTCGAACACGAGGACTCCGTGCGTCAGCATCGCTCCCTTGGGGCATCCGGTCGTGCCCGACGTGTACGCCAGCCAGGCCAGGTCGTCGGGCTCAACTGTCACCGCGGGGAACGGCGGGCCGGCGTGTCCGACGACAATCTCGTCCCAATCATGGTGGTCGCAGACCGATGGACCACCGACCTGGATGACGAATTCGATCGATGGCAACAGGTGGCGCAACTCGGTGACGACGCCAGCAAGCTCAGCGCCGACGATGAGCGCCCGAGCTCCAGAGTCATTGACGTGGTACTCGATCTCCTGCGCTGTGAAGCGGGCGTTCAGCGGCGCTGCAGCCATGCCCGCTTTCCAGCAGCCGAACATCGCCTCCATGACCTCGGGCCGGTTCTCCATCAGCAACGCGACACGGTCGCCGGGGACCAGCCCGAAGGAGACCAGTTGGTGAGCAATCGCGTCGGCTCGCTCGTTTGATTCACCGTACGTGCGCGTCTGATCGTCCCAGATCCAGGCCACCCGGTCGGGATGGCTGCGCGCCGTGTTGGTCAGAAATTCGGCAGCGTTCACGTGGGACGCTGCCCCGGTCGTCGGTAGACGTCCTGATACGGGCGTGCGACGACCCGGAAGCCGTTGCGCATGAAGAAGCTGCGGATCGTGTTCTCCGCATCGTGACGCACCTTGTCGGATCCGGGCAGCGTGCCGGCCCATTGGACGAGCTGCTTCAAAAACGCGTTCTTGTCCGTTGCGTCCCCTCGTGAGCGGGCGACGATCGTGTCCGGATCGACTCCGACGTGAGCGACGAACAAGGCCATCAAATCCAGTCTCCTTCGTCGATCGGCGTCAGGTCGCAAGGTGCCCTTCTGCACGCTCTCCAGCCATGTGCGAACCGCAACCGACTGCAACAACTTCTCGTCGGTCTGGCTCACTCCTCGGGGTATCCATACATGCGGGCGAGGAACCGAAGTTCTTCCTCGCGTCCCGGCAACGGAGCCGGGGCCTGCAGCAGTCCCTCGTCGGTCAGCTCCTCGACGACCCGCGGGTCGCGCTCCATGGGCTGGCCGTACTTCATCGAGAAAAACATGTCCTCGAACGGCTGGCGCGGTCGCTGCCCGCCGGCCTCGATGCCCTCTGCCGAGTATCCGACGAGCTGCACCCACACAGGGATGTAGCTGTCCGGCACGCCCAGCACAGCCTTGACCTTGGCCACTTGCGAAGGTCGACCGATCGTGTGCAGACACGTGCCAAGGCCGGCGTTGACCGCTGCCAGGGTGGCCACAGCGCATGCACCAACGGTCTCGCCGTGTGCCATTGCCGTCGATACCTCGACCGGCATGTCGTGCAGGATCTCCTGGATCGAAGCCATTCCCTCGGGTGTTTCTTCGCCGCCCTCGATCGCTGCGAGGATTGTTTCCTTCGCCCAGCCGTAGGCGGCCGGGATCGCACCGACGTCCAGTAACTCGATGGTGTTCTTCACGAACGACGGCGGCCTCGCCGCTTCGAAGTCGCCGAACCAGTAGATCCAGACGGGCGCCTGAACGTGAGCACCCTGCCAGTTGTCTGCCTTCAGAAGGATCTCGCGGTTCTCCTCGTCCAACTCGTCGCGGTACACGACGATAGCACGCCACGGCTGCAGGTTCCCAGGACAGGAAGTCCATCGCACCGCTTCGAGGATGCGCTGCACCTTGTCCTTCTCGACCGGTTGCCAGGTCTTGAAGTAGCGGACGCTGCGACGCGTCCCAACCAATCTGTTGAATTCCATTGAGCCCTCCTCAGACTCGGGTTCCCCCCGACTCGTCCTGTCACTGTCGTACCAGACAGCCGGCCGGGCAAGCAACGAAAGCGAAACTCTCGATGCGCTTCGATTGGAGAATCGTCCAATGAACATGTACCCGCGGCCGCACGTGTGAGCGGCGGCGAGCATGGTGTTCTCGGCCTCGACGTCGCTCTCGACTGATTCACCGGCGAGTACGTGATGGACCGCCACACCGCGAGCCAGTACGACCCGTTGTATGACCTCGCGTCGGGCACGTAGTGTCCTGTCACGTTGTTTCGTAAAGAAATTGGTGTGATCGGGAATTTTCGTGGTTGTGTCGCGTTGTTGTCGGCGTATCCGCCAGCATCGAGAGGAACGCTATGGCTCATCGAGGACGACCACCGGTGGAGATCACGCTCACCGGAACCGAACGACGACAACTCGAGAGTTGGGCGCGTCGCCACACGACTGCT
>Ga0105047_10016677_pt1 | contig 11501 bp, 10 predicted proteins | sample MAT04_FD_78384 | JGI IMG/M metagenome (GOLD analysis project Ga0105047, IMG submission 78384) | Freshwater microbial communities from Lake Fryxell liftoff mats and glacier meltwater in Antarctica - MAT-04 (megahit assembly) | ecosystem: Environmental > Aquatic > Freshwater > Ice > Liftoff... | reverse complement strand
CTGCGGCCGATGGCATCAGCGTGGAGGCCATCGGCGCATGGGTCGCGCGCGAGCGATCCGTGACCAACACGCCGGGCCGACGCGAGCTTCGTCTCGAGACCGACAGCGAGGCCGTGCAGATCCTCACCATCCACAAGGCGAAGGGCCTCGAATTCGACGTGGTGTTCTGCCCGACGCTCTGGCAGGCCTTCGGAAACAAGAAGGGTCCACTCGGCATCACAGCGGTCGCGGGCGAGGATGCAGACGGTGGTCGCGTGCTCGATCTCGGATCACCGCTGCAGCCCGATCGACTCGCGCGCGCGACGAAGGAAGAGTCGGCCGAGGGGCAGCGACTCGCGTACGTCGCCATGACACGCGCGGTGCATCGCTGCTACGTCGCACACGGCGACATCGGCAGCGGCGACACTGCGGCATCGGGTTCCGCACTCGGTCACCTGCTTCGTCACGAGGCCATGAATGCACGCGACGTGATCGGCGCACTCGTGGCGTCGTCAGGTGGCGAGATGACGTTGAGGGACATCGTGGCTGATGAGCCGCGCGCTGCCACGACGGCCTGTGCGCCGCAGGCGATCACGCCGGTGATGACCACCCTCTCCATCGCATCGACGCAGCTCGAGACCTGGCGTATCAACAGCTTCACCGGCCTGGTGGCCGACAGTCCGTCGGAGACGCCGCGCGACGTCGCCGATGAGAGTTTCGATTCGGACGCACCGGACGCACCGGACGCGCCGGTCGTCGCGACTGGATTCCGTTCGTTTCCCGCGGGCCGAAATGCCGGTATCGCGCTGCATGAGCTGTTCGAGTGGCTCGACTTCGGGACGTACCGCGCGTCGGCGACACGCGCACTGGCCGAACGCACGCTCGATCGATTCGGGTTGCGGGGCGACGGCTCGCATGCCGTACGCCGCCTCGACGACGTAATGGCCATGGTGGAGCGGGTCTGCGAGTCGGTGCTGCCCGGGACCGCCTTCGCATTGCGAGACGTACGCTCCGACGCAACGCTGCGCGAGTGGCGCTTCGACATGTCGGTCTCCACCACATCCGTCCGTCGCATTGCCGACGCACTGGCGGCCCATGGCTCGCCACACGCGAAGGCCTACGCCCCTCTGCTCCGCACGCTGCGCGACTCGTCGCTGGGCGGCTACCTCGGCGGCGTGATCGACCTGATCTTCGAGCATGAGGGTCGTTGGTGGATCGCCGACTGGAAATCGAACCAGCTCGGCGCCTCCGACGAGCAGTATTCACCGGATGCACTGGATGCCGTGATGATGCATGCGCATTACACGCTGCAGTACCACCTCTACATGCTGGCGCTGCATCGCTTCCTGCGCGTGCGGGTGCGTGACTACGATCCCGCGACGCACTGGGGCGGTGCGGCATATGTGTTCCTGCGCGGTGTGACGCCCGGTCGCGACGATGGCTGGTTCGTGGACGCGCCGACGCCAGCGCTGCTCGATGCGCTCGACGCGGCACTTGGGAGGCGCACATGAGCGCGATCGCCGACGTGACCGGCCTGCTGCAGGAGCTGCCGTCGCTGCACAGTGTGGACGTGCAACTCGCCACGACACTCGTGCGGCGCAGTGACGAGCAAGGCGAGCGTGCACGCGCGCTGGCGCTGGGCGTCGCGCTCTGCAGCCGCGCGCTCCGTGACGGGCATGGCGGCATTGCGCTGGCGCAGATCGCCTCGCAGTCGGTGGAGCTGCAGCGCGACGCGGCGCACGAGCTGCTGCGTGACCTGCCGCTGCACGACGTGATCTGGTGGCGTACGCATCTCGTGTCGAGCCCCCTGGTGGGCGACGGGCGTGTGATGACCCCGCTCGTGCTGCGCGACGGGCTGCTGCAGCTGCACCGGTATTTCGCGGCCGAGTCGCGCATTGCAAGTCGGATCACGGAGTTGCTGATGCTGCCGATGGCCGCCGGTGTGCGCGGCTTCTCGATCGTGACCGGCGGGCCCGGCACCGGCAAGACGACGCTCGTGGCGAAGATGCTGGTGGAGCTCGTGACGACCGTGCCCGGCATGCGCATCGCACTCGCCGCGCCGACGGGCAAGGCGGCAGCGCGGCTCACCGAGTCCATTCGTGCGCGTATCGCGAGTGTGCGCGGTGATCGTGACGGACTGAAGCCGCTCGGTGATGGGTCGTTCGAGAGCGGCTTGCTGGACCTCGAGGCAAAGACGCTGCATCGACTGCTCAGGTACAGCGTCGGCACCGACAGTTTTCGTGCCTGCGCCGGGCACCCGCTGGAGCATGACCTCGTGATCGTGGACGAGGCCAGCATGATGGACGTGCTGCTGCTCGACGCGCTGCTCAAGGCGCTCAAGCCCGGTGCGCGCCTGATGCTGGTGGGTGACCACAACCAGCTGGCGAGTGTGGATGCGGGCGACGTGCTGGGTGTGCTCTGTCGCGCCGCGCAGGAGGGCGGTCAGTACTCCGCACTCCACGACTCGGTGACTCGGCTCACGCACAGCTGGCGCCACGAATCGCAGCCAGGGATCGGCGCGCTCGCATCGGCCATCCTCTCCGGCCAGCCGGTCGCGACCATCGCGTGCCTGCGGAACGCTGAGACACCGGATGTGCGACTTGTGTCATCCGAGGTCGGCGATGCACTGCTGAAGTCGGTGCGACCGCACCTCGAGCGCTGCCTTGCCGCGTCGTCGGTGAGCGAGTTGCTCGATGCGCTGGATGCTTTTCGGCTGCTGTCGCCGGAGCGCGAGGGTCGCAGCGGTGTGAGTGGGCTGAATGAGCTGGTGGAGCGCTGGATGGCGCGTCATGGTCGCCCGGTGCAGGACACCTGGTATCATGGACGTCCCGTGCTCGTGACGGCGAACGACTATGCGACGCGGGTCTTCAACGGTGACATCGGTGTGGCGTGGCGTGCAAATGGGCGCACGGCGGTGCACTTCCGCGGTGCGGATGGGAGCATTCGTGCGATCGCGCCGGGGCGGCTGCCGGTCGTGGAGACGGCGTGGGCGATGACGGTGCACAAGTCGCAGGGGTCGGAATTTGATGATGTGGTGGTGGTGTTGCCGGAAACTGAAAGTCGGGTGATGAGTCGTGAGCTGCTGTATACGGCTGTCACGCGGGCGCGGCGGAGCGTCACGGTGATCGGAGCTGAGGCGGCGGTGCAGGATGCCGTGCAGCGGGCCACGGTGCGGACGAGTGGGCTTGGGGTCCGGCTGTCTGAAGAGCGTGATGCGTGATGAGTGAAGCGTGATGCGTCGTGATGGGTCGTGATCCGTCCTGATCTGAATCTGGCGGTGCGGCGTAGGCGTCAGCGAGTCGCCGGCCGCGGCGCGAGTGTCGCGAGCACGACGAACTGTTCCGTGGTGGCATGCAAGCCGTGCAGTTCACGGGGTTCGAAGACGACAAGCTCGCCAGCGCTCATCGTTCGTTCGCCTGCGGCACTGTCGATGATGCCGGTGCCTTGCAGTACGGTCAGCACGACGGTTGACGGGCTCGTGTGTTCGGTGAGCTTCTGACCTGGCTCGAGGCGGAAGACTATGAGGCGGGCGTCGTCGCTTTCATGGATGATGTCCATACCAGGTGCGGTGCTCTTGGGTGCCTCGGCGGTGAGGCCGAGGGGGAGTGGTTCGTAGGTTTTCATCGGTGGTGTCTCGCGGTTGATGGGGTGAGCGTGAGGTGTTGCAGGGCGCGTGCCGGGCGTCGGCCCACGCGGTAAGCGTGGGCATCGTCAGGCTCTTCGTGTGGCGACCTTGCGCGCCGAAATCGAGCGCGCTCAGGCACCGCACGGTGCGGGCGATCTCTTCTCGCGTGGTTCGAGCCGAGGCCTGAGCCGCCGCCGCCAACGCCACGCCACCACCCATCGAATGCCCCACCAGCACGCAGCGTTCAATGCCCAGTGTCTCGAGGGCTCCCACCACGCAGCGATCACCAAAAGAAGGATGAGCCCCGCCCCAGCGCGTGACGCTTCTCAACCGAAGTTCGCATCCCGTCCGTCGTCCACGCGGGAGAACGTACGTCGGAGTCTGGCCGCCAGGAGCCCGCTCAGCTTCGGTCCGCTTCGACGTCAGCGTCCTGCAACAAGTCGATCCCGCCACCGCCACTCGAGGCCCGCCAACGCGCCAACAAATACCCCTTCGCCAACCAGGTGAATCATACCGAATCCGGAAATTCTCCCCGCGAGCATCACCGCCGCGACCACGCACAGCACCGCCCATGCCGCATTCGCCGCCGCAAGCAACACGATCATCCCCAGTGGCCTGTTCGCCCGCCGCGCCAACGTTCCGGAATACGCCCCGAAGATCAGATTGGCCACCCCGCTGCATACGATCAGCGCGCGCGGCACCCCGTACACCTCGCTCAGCCAGGACGAGAGCAACAAGACGAGCACGCCGGCGATGAACGCCGCGCCGCTGTCGATCCACAACAGATACGGCATCAAGCGCACGATTGTCGGACCTCGCAACGACTGAGGCGTTTTGATTTGCGCATGCCCGGCACCACCGCGCCGATCTGCCCTTCAATGAACGTCGGCGTCTTCATCGGTCATTCAGCCGCACGCGCGGAGCTCGACCGGCAACGTGATGGCTGGGATCCAAACTTTCAACCCTCCTGACGCCGTGGCGAGGAGACCAGTCGCCACAGCCACGCCGCGCTGGCGGTCTCCGTCACCACCGCGCACCTTCTCTCATTCGCCCTGACGTCGCCTGCCGCGTACACCCGTTCCGCCGAATGAACAACAACTGGCGGGTCGTCGCACTGCTCTGTCTCGTCTCCGGCGTCGCCTACCTCGTCCGCACGGACGTCGCCGTCGCGCAGGAGCGAATGGCCCCGGCACTCGGCCTCTCGATGGCCGACATGGGCGTGATCACGGCGTGGGGATTCCAGCTCAGTTACGCACTGATGCAAGTGCCGGCCGGGATGTTCGGCGAGCGATTCGGTGCGCGCACGGCACTCGCGCTGGCACTGCTCGGCTGCAGCGTCGCCTCGCTGGTCACCGCCTGCATTCCGGAAGCCAGTACCGCCGCCACCGCGATGCTGGTCGGCACACGTATCCTGCTTGGTGTGTCCCAAGCGGCAGTCTTCCCGGTGGCCGCCATGGCGGTTTCGCAATACGTGCCACATCAGCATCGCATGCGCGCCAATGCGCTCTACATCTCGACCTCGTCGCTCGGCGCCGCGATTGCGCCGCTGATGATGGCGCCAGTCATGGAGCAGTTCGGCTGGCGCGCGGTGTTCCTGCTCAGTGGCGCAGTCGGCGCGATGGCAGCGCTGCTCTGGTTCACGCAGATGCCGTCGCGCCTACTGGTCTCCAACGCAGCACCTGCGGTGTCGTCCGCAAGCCTGATGCGCGGCACGGTGCGGCTCGCGCGCAATCCGAATCTGCAGCGGCTGACGCTCGCGTATCTGCTGCATTCCGCGGTCTACTTCGTCTTCGTGTTCTGGTTCTTCCGGTATCTGACGGAGGGGCGCGGCTTCACGGTGCTCGCGAGCGGCGTCTGGGCGAGTCTGCCGAGTGTCGCAGGGTTCATCTGTGCGCCGATCATCGGCATGTTCGCTGATCGACTGGGACGGCGGATCGGCGGCAGTCGCGCGCGTCGACGGGTGGCGATGGCGTGCCTGCTCGGATCGACAGTGTTTGCGTTGACGGGAGCCGTCGCCACGAGTGCGCTGCTGGCGATCGCCGCACTGAGCCTGTCGTCGGCATGCCTCAATGGCGCCGAGTCGCCGTTCTTCACGACGGCGACGGTCATCGGTGCGGCGAATCCTGGTGCATCGGCGGGGTTGCTCAACCTGATGGGCAACCTTGGTGGCGTGTTCTCGATCTGGCTGGTTCCACGCATGACGGTGGCGTGGGGCTGGAACGGAACCATCAGCTTCTGGGCCGGCGTGGCCTTCGTCGCAGCGGTGCTGTGGTTGACGGTGCGCAGCGACGGCGACGAGATTCGTGCAAACACTGTGGGCGATGCGGTGCGAGCCTGATCGTGCAGTGTGCGCCGACGATGGTCGGGTCGGGAAGTCGTTCGACCGGTAGGCCCTCGCGCAGTCTCATTGCGTGATCGGTGTCGAGTTGCTGCGCGGCGATGGCGTCGGCGAGCGGGGCCAGGCGTCGTGCATTCGCCGTCGAGTCATACCCGATCGAGGCGGATGCCGGCATGACGACCGCAGCGTGGATGGCGAGGCCGAGCAACACGCCGCGACATGCATCGCGTCAGGTCACGGATGCCTCGCGCAGTATGCCCCACCCGCACACGTGAGCGGCACGAAGACCTCCGCCTGGATCTTCCACTGCCCGTCTGCGAATCGCCACTGGGCGAGATACGTGCCGGCGATGCGTACCGGACCATCGGGATCGGTCCAGGTGCCGACCCATTCGCCCTCCTCCGACGCCACCTGCCATCGCTCGAAGAGAGCGATACGCGTCGGCTCGCGGACCCACTTCGTGTCGGGCCGGCGTGTGAAGGCGGCCTGCATCGCGCGTGCATTGGCGTCAGCGCCTGCGGTCTGCGCACCGATCGATGACACCACGTGGACGTCGGGCATCCATTCGCGGGCGATGGCTGCAGTGTCGTGCGCGGCGATGGCGGCGTTGGAGCGCGCGCGCGCGGCGGCGATGTCGCTCCTGGCGGTCGAGGGATTCACGGGGCCCCGTGCTGGTGGCGAACGGTGTGCGCAGGCAGTGGCCGCCAGCAGCAGCACGAGGATGGCGAGTGAGGTTCGCGGCGCGGCGGTGGTCACGGCAGAGGAGTATGCCGTCCGGAGCGATCGTCAGCAATGCGCCGGAATCCGCGCGAGGGTGCGTGTCACCGAGTCGAAGCGGTGATAGACTCCGCGCATCATCCGAACTCGCGCTCCTCACAATGCCCCCAGCATGTCGACCTCCGCCGCCTGGCTTCCGTGGGCCATTGGCTCGGCCGTTTTTGCCGCGATGACCGCGATCTTCGCAAAGATCGGCATTCAGGGTATCGACTCCGACTTCGCGACCCTCATCCGCACGGCGGTGGTGATCGTGCTGCTGGCCATCTTCGTCGTGCTGGCCGGCAAATGGAGCGATCCACGCACGCTGAGTGCGCACACCTGGCTCTTCCTCTCACTCTCCGGGGCAGCCACTGGAGCTTCGTGGGTCTGCTACTTCCGCGCGCTCCAGATCGGCGACGCATCGAAGGTGGCGCCGGTGGACAAACTGAGTCTGGTGCTGGTCGCGGTCTTCGCCTATGCCTTTCTCGGCGAGCGCCCGTCGATCCGCGAATGGACCGGCATTGCGATGGTCGCTGGTGGTGTGCTGGTGCTGGCCGTGAAGCGATGATGCTCAAGGTAACGATGCGACTCCGGCGTGAGCGTCTGTTGCTGGCTCGCCTGTTCCGCGATGCGAGTGCAATTGTGACGATCGCCATGCTTGGTGCGTGCTCGCAATCACCGACCGACGCCGGCAGTGACGGCATCGTTCGCTGGACACGCGCGTCGCCGACGGCACCGGCGTTCGCGTCGTTCCCGCGCCTCGCCGTGTCCGATTCGGCCCTCTTCATCGGCTATCCGAATCTGCTCATCGCGGTCAGTGTCCGCGACGGGCGCACGCTCTGGCAGCGATCCGACGTGCCGTCGATCATTCCGGTCGCATTCGGCGACAGCGTGGTCGCCGTCGTCTCCGCCGGAACGTCGGTCGGGCTCCGTCAGGCCACCGGCGCCACGCTCTGGTCGCGTCAGGTGCCAGGCGAGCGCAGCACCGTGCCACCGGTGATGGTGGCGGGGCACGCGGTCTTCAACACCTTGGACGGCACGCTGTGGGCCGTCGAAGGGCTGAGTGGCACGGTTCGCCGCCTTGCGAGCACGCTGCAGCTCGCCGACACGGTTGGCGCTGGAGTCTGGTCCATCGCGGTCATAGGCGACACTGTCGTGGTCTTCCTCCAGATCGATACGCCCGTGGGTGAGACTGGTGCTTTCGTCGTCACGCGAGTGCATCTGCCAAGCAGCACCGTGGTGTCACGGAGCCGCATCAGGCGCGAGGAGGGCGAATTCGGATCGAATCGACGGATGGTCGTGCAGGATTCAGTCGCGGTGCTGCCGATCAACGGATGCGCCGTCGGCGTCGATGCGCGCACAGGTCGACGGCTCTGGACGCGCTGCATCAACATCGGGCAGGTATCGCTGCGCGACGGCGTCCTCTTCGCGACCTCCGGCAGCGGCGAACTGTTCGTGCTCGAGCCGCTGACGGGCCGCATCGTACGACGTCTCGACATGCGGGTCACGAGTCCGTTCGACCAGTTTCCCTGTCGGGAAGGCATCGTATTCGTCAACGGTGGTATGCAGATCGTGCAGAATCAGGATGGCGCGCGATCACGCGACATCAACCGGACCACAGATTTCGACGGGTACGTGGGTCTGGTGCGAAACGGTACGACGCTGTTCGCGCACGGTGAGCAATCGATGACGGCGCTGCGCTGTAACTAGCGGCCTGCAAACTAAACCCGCAGTGCACTCGCCAGCCGGGATGCTCCAACCGCCGACCGCTTCCCGGCTTTCCCGACACCCGCACTGACATACCGCTGGTGCACCCGAGTCACTCCTCGTGAACACACTGTCATGGATCGCCGAGCGATCAGAGGAGCAGAGCCCCCGCAGCAAGCACAAGCCCGAGCGCCAGCAACGCGCCACCGCTCCGTGCGCGCGTGCGGTTGACTGCACAACCACCGGTAACGTCGTAAGGCCGCAAGCAGAGCTGCCCCGCGACATAGGTCAAACTTCCGGCGAAGGAGATGCCGTGCCGTGCCTGGCTCAGCGTCCGCCATTCGGGAGGCGCCGTGGCCAGCGCGTGTACCGCATCGAACAGACCGAATAGACTGATGAGCGCGATCCCGAGCATCAGCGCGTCGCGGATCCGCAACCGTTTTGCGTCCGTGAGCGGATTCGGCATTGTGCAAACCCTCAGGCGCTGATGTGCTGCAACGAGCTGTCGCGTTCCGCGGCAATGGCTCCAATAAGCTGCCTTGCGCGGCTCCGCGCCATCGGCGCAGATACACTTCGTACCGATGCGCCATCGCCGGCTGCAACCTGTCGTTCGCCGACGAATATGCTCACGTCTGCAACGGTCAGCCGAAGAAGATGGCGGTCGGGTCCCGGCGCATTTCCGTTAAGAGTTCGCCCAGCACCTTCGAAGTGGACAGCGGCGCGTACGCGCGCCACGTCCGGTCGCGGAACTGGCAGTATAGCGACCACTGTCCGGTCGTCTTGGTGAAGCGAAACTCGGCGATGTCGTGGTCCCGCCACGTCGTGGGATCGCGAAAGGATGGTCGACTTTCGAGGAAGACCACCGCCGCCCCTTCGAATCGGTACCCGTGCCGGAGCTGATCGCTGACTCGCGGCTCGGGGTGCGGTCCGCAGAGTGGATCGAAGAGATGCCCAACGAGTGCGACCTGCAGCCCGGACAAACCTCCTCGTGATTTCCGCGCCGGCTGCTCAACACTCCGGATGTGCATGGATCGGCCTCAGAGACTCTCGAGGTGAAGCGCAGCACCGCTCCACCAGTGATGGTTACCGGTCACGCGCAGTCGACGGCAGGCCTTTGACCGTCGGGTGGGTGCTTCGTGTCGATGCGGTTGACCGATACCTCAGAGGCCCTCGGAATCGCGAAAAATTCAGTCCGAGTGAAATTGATTGCAATGCGTCGCAGCGGACAGAACCTTCGGCTGTCCTTGCAGCTTCGGCGGCCGTTCCACGAGGGTCCTGCGCGCGATGCCCTACCGACCGAGCACGACGTCGACACCGGTCAGTACCTGCTCCAACCCCTTCGGTGAGAGTCTGCCGATTTGTCCCGTGAGATAGGCGCGATCGATGGCGAAGAATTGTGAGGCATTCGCAACAGAGTCTTTCGGAAGGCCCGCGCTCTTCGCGCTGAGCGGTGTGTTCCCAGGCGTGGACGCCCACGTCTGATTGCTGGTCAGCGGCACACACACGACCGTCGTCAGCCGGCTGCGATTGAGTGCGTTGCCCCGCACGACGACGACCGGCCGATGGAGCCCCGCCGCCGATCCCGCTGGCGCCGGCAGTTCGGCCCACCAGATCTCGCCTTGGCTGACGTCTACCACTCGCTGCGCTGCAGCACCGATTGCGCGGCTGCCAATACGAACGCATCAGGCCCCGGCGATAGTTGGTCGACGACATGATTCATCGCGTCGGTCCCTTCGTCCGGTGCGTGACGGCTCAGGTACTCGGACAGAGCCTCCGCATACAGTTGGCTGCGTGATTTCCGTGCGCGCCTGGCTTGACGCTCGGCAGCGTGAAATACGGCGTCCGGCAGAGAGACCACCGTTTTCATACCGGTAGTACGACCGTGGATCGGCTGTGTCGAAACAAGGACGCCCTATGGCGTCACCTTCCCCAGCAGCCGTTCCTTCACGAACTCCACCCACAGTCGCGTGCGCTCCCGCTGCATCACAGGGTCGGTCGGATTGTGCGTGCGACCAGGAAAAGCGAGGAACTTCGACTCGACGCCCATGTCCTGCAGCGCCCGATACAGTGCCAGCGCCTGCGTGGGCGGCACACGGAAATCCTCCATGTGCGACATGATGAGCGTGGGCGTGCGCATGGTGCGCGCGTAGGTGATCGGGGACTGGGCGACGAGCTTGCGGCGCCCGGCCTCGGTCCATGGTGAGCCGCCGGTGAGATAGCGCCAGTTCATGTTGCCGTCGGCGAGATTGTACTGGTCCTCCCAGTCGGTCACGGGCGCGCCCGCCATCGCGGCGGTCCACTCGTTGGGGTAGTTGCCGATCATCCACGATGTCATGAAGCCACCGTACGACCACCCGGTCACCACGGTGCGTGTGCGATCGACGTACGGCTTGCCGCGCAGCATCGTGACGCCGCTCATGACATCACGCCCGGGGCCGGCGCCGGCATCGCCCGTGATGGCCGACTGGTAGGCGTTGCCGAGGTTGTCGCTGCCGCGGTAGTTCGGCTCGAAGACGATGGCACCGTCGGCGGCGAGCAGCTGGGGAGTCGACGAGAAGCCCTGCTTGGACGAGGCCGTCGGTCCGCCATGGATGTAGAGCACGAGCGGATACCTGGCGCTGGCGTCGAAGTCGGGCGGGTACGTCACGACCCCGTCCGCCTCGAACCTGTCGGAGCGCCACGTCACACGCTCCGAGCGGCCCATCGCCACGGTGCCAGCCCACGCGTTGAACGACGTCAGCGCCTTCGGTGTCGCCGTGGCCGATGTCATCACGTACAACTCGGCCGGCGCGCGCGGCGAGGTGGCGGTGAAGACGAAGACGCCATCCCTGCTGCGCTCGATGTCGGCGCCGAAGCCGCCCGTGAGCACCAGGTCACCCAGCGGCAGGCGCTGCGCCGGTCCGGAGAGCGGCTGGATCCACGCGGCCATCGTCGTCTGGTCGGCGGCGGCGACGAGCATCCCGGAGCCGTCGGCGAGCCAGTCGGCACGCAGGATATGCCGGTCGAGCGCGCGGGTGATGCTGCGCGCCGCGCCGCCGCTGGCCGCAGTGACGTGCACTTCGGTGACGAAGCCGCCTTCGCGACTGCGGTCACGCG
>Ga0105047_10016674_pt1 | contig 11502 bp, 14 predicted proteins | sample MAT04_FD_78384 | JGI IMG/M metagenome (GOLD analysis project Ga0105047, IMG submission 78384) | Freshwater microbial communities from Lake Fryxell liftoff mats and glacier meltwater in Antarctica - MAT-04 (megahit assembly) | ecosystem: Environmental > Aquatic > Freshwater > Ice > Liftoff... | reverse complement strand
TTACCCTCAAAACACCAGCTGTTGCGATTTCCTTTTATGCAGCCTGAGCCCATCATTCTTTTTCCCGCCACCCCTGAGCAAACCACGCCAAGCTTCCATGTGGAGGGAAGCCTGTCCCACCCGGTTATGGAATTTCTGCATGGCCATAGCGTGGATGCCTGGCAGCCGCCGGAACGGCTGGAAAAGCGCGTCGGTTGGTGGAAATCGAAATTGCGCCGGGCACTTCGGAGGAGCTCCTTGAGGGTTTGATGACAGAATTTCTGGCATCTCGCAATGCAAACTAAGTAGATCTGTTACGGGCTGAAACTTGCGTTCAAGGACGTAAAATAAACGATACTTGGTAGGGATGATACGCCGCCCCCTCCCCGATAGGCTGACGGACGCAGCTCGTCCGTTTTGAAACACTTCCTTTAAGGCACCATAGGCGAGGGAGACTCCAGCGCATCGGCTGAGGCTCCATCGCGATGATGGGAATTCACTCCCAGCCTTTGTTCGTGCACGACGCATTGGGCGCGAGCCCAGTGTTCCTCCGAACGTCCCTCCCGGCATCCCTCTTCTTCATAGATGCGATGGGCTATGATGGCAGTTTGTTCGAGTTCACTCAGCCGTGCGGGATTTTCCATACTGCCAAAGGTACCGCGGGATATGGCCTCACCGGTTGTAGAGACGGTCTGATTTTTCTTTGGACAACCCCAAGGTGACGCTGGGGGACGGGAAACGTTTTGCTCAATTCGGGGCAATCGCCCGAAACCACCACCGCATCGCCCGGATTGGTGGGTACTCCGTTGACCTGATTACGGGCGAGGCTGGTGGCCAGAAATGAGATGTCTTCACTCGGCTCTTGGCGGGATAGACCCCGATCTGTTGAAGGACCTGCGAAAATTCTCCAGGCGCGACAAAAGTTCTTGGTAACGCGAGAATGTTGACCATCAACGACAACTCACGGGCCTTTCTGTGCGCTTGCTCCGAAATCGGGAGGGAGTATTCTCTGCCCATGGTCAAGACCATCGAGGCTGTCGTTGACGAGCGCGGCGCGACGCGTGTGGCGGGCACTTTGCATCTCGACCACCGCCACCGGGCCCTGGTCACGATTTTTTCGGCAAACCTTTTGAGGCTGAAGAGAAGGGCTCCTGACGCGTGACATGGACAAAATCACCGGCAACCCTTCTCCTGACGAAGAACTCCGAGCGGAAAACGCTGAGTTGCGTGGGCGGCTGGCGTCTGTGGAGGGAACGCTGCGCGCGATCCGCTTGGGCGAGGTGGCGGATGAAGCGGCCACCGGCATGGTCGAGGCCATGCGCGACGACACCGCGCGCAAACAGGCCGAGGACACGATCGCGCGGCAGGCTCGCGAATTGGATGCTCTTTACACGACGGTTCCGACCGGACTGTTCCAGTTCGACGCGGACCTGCGGTTCGTGCGGGTGAATGCCTGGACCGCGGCCATTAATGGGCGATCCGTCGAAGCACACGTTGGGCGGACGGTGGGCGAGGTGTTGCATCCGTCGGTGGCCGACCACGTCGAGTGCTTGCTCCGCCAAATCCTGCAAACCGGTGAGCCGGTTCTCGAGATCGAAATCCATGGGACCTCGGCTGGGGACGGCGAGGAGCGCGACTGGCTGGCGAGCTACTATCCGGTGCGCAATCTGAACGATGAGGTCGTCGGGGTGCATGGCGTGGTGCAGGACATCACCGATCGCAAGCAGGTGGAAGCGGCATTGCGGGAAAGCGAAGCCAGGTATTGCTCGCTCTTCGAGAACATGCTGGACGGGTTTGCCTATTGCCAGATGCTCTGTGACGAGCACGGTCAGCCAGACGATTTTGTCTATCTTGCGGTGAACGACGCTTTTGGCAGACTGACCGGCTTGCAGAACGTGACCGGGAAGCGAGTCACCCAGGTCATCCCAGGAATCAGGGAACTGACCCCGGATTTGTTCGAGACCTATGGCCGGGTTGCCTCGACTGGCAATCCGGAGCGATTTGAGATCGATTTCAAGCCTCTGGGCCTGCTTCTCTCGGTCTCCGTTTATTGTCCGATGATAGGTTACTTTGTTGCTGTTTTCGATGACATCACCCAGCGGAAACAGGCCGAGCGAAAGTTGCAAGAAGCCGAAAGGCGGTACCGCCAGACTGTGATGAACGTCTCGACACCGACCCTCCTGTACGCCGAAGACGATACCGTCCTGCTCGTCAATCAGGCGTGGACCGACATCACGGGCTACAGCATAGCGGACATCCCGACCATGAGCGTTTGGACTCAAAAAGCTTACGGCCAAGCGAACTCCGTAGCCAGGCAATACATCGATGGCTTGTTTGACGGCGAAACCCGAACGGACGACGGCGAATGGACTGTCACCACCGCCACGGGCGAGAAGCGGATTTGGCATTTCTCATCCACGCCCTTGGGCCGTGAGCCCGGCGGCCGCCGGTTGATTGTCAGCAGCGCTGATGACATTACAGAGCGCAAGCGTGCCGGTCTCGAGCTGGCCAACCGTGAAGCTCACCTGCGGCGCGTCATTAACAACCAACTCGGCCTGGTCGGCGTGATCGACCGCGATGGAATTTTGCTCGAAGTGGACGACAGATCGTTGGCAATCGCCAAGACCCGCCGTGAACAGGTGATCGGGAAGCATTTTGCCGATGCGCCTTGGTGGAGCTACGATGCGGAAGTTGCCGGGCAGATGCGAGATGCCATGAGGAGAGCTTTAGCCGGAGAAGTGGTTCGCTACGATGTCTCGCTGTTTGCCCGCGGCGACGAGGGCGTGATGATCGATTTTTTGATCGCACCGGTTTTCGGTGATGACGGCGAAGTCGAATACCTGATCCCATCCGGCGTGGATATCCGTGAGCGATATGCGACCGAGCAGAAGTTACGCGAGAGCGAGGAACGCTTCCGCACCTTGGCCGACAACATAGCGCAGCTCGCGTGGATGGCTGACGGTGAGGGCGCGCTCTTTTGGTACAATCAGCGGTGGCTCGACTACACCGGCATGACGCTCGAGGAGATGCAGGGTTGGGGTTGGGAGAAAGTGCAACATCCGGATCACCTTGGCCGGATGTTGCCAACGTGGAAAGCGGCACTCGAACGCGGCCAGCCATGGGAAGACACGTTTCCCCTGCGTGGCAAGGACGGCGAGTATCGTTGGTTTCTCTCCCGCGCCTTTCCCATCTGCGATACCGATGGGAAAATTGTCCGCTGGTTCGGCACGAACACCGACGTCACTGCGGAACGGCAACTGGCAGAGGAACTGCGCGCAAGCGAGGAGCGCACGCGGCTGGCCACTGAGGCCACGGCGGTGGGCATCTGGGAATGGAACGTCCTGACCGACGCGCTCCGCTGGGATGCCCAGATGTTCCGCATCTACGGGATCGTTCCCACAGCGGACGGCTTTGTGCAATACAGCGACTGGCGCACTGCCGTGCTTCCCGAAGATCTGCCGAAAAATGAGCGTATTCTGCAAGACACCGTGCGCTGCTGCGGGCGAAGCCGCCGCGAATTCCGCATCCTTCGGCGCAACGATGGCAAGTGCCGCGATATTGAATCCGTGGAGACCGTGCGCACCAACGGGGCAGGGCAGGCCGCATGGGTGGTGGGGACGAATTTGGACATTACCGAGCGCAGACTCGCGGAAGAGAAAGTGCGCGTTGCGAAGGAAAGCGCGGAAAAGGCCAACGCAGCCAAGGACCGCTTCCTTGCCGTGCTCAGCCACGAGCTGCGGACGCCGCTCACGCCCGTGCTCATGGCCGTGGGAGTGATGGAGCACGATCCCGGGTTATCCGTCGAGCTGCGCGAAATCCTCGCGATGATCAAGCGCAACGTCGTGCTGGAGACGAAGCTCATTGATGACCTGCTTGATCTCAGCCGGATCAGCAGCGGAAAGCTGCCGTTGACCATTGAGCCGATTGATCTCAATGAAGCGATTCGCAGCGTTTGTGCAATTTGCAGTCCGTCTGCGCGCGAGCGCGGTATCCGCTATGAAACGGAACTCGACGCCGCTACCGGGCTGGTCGCTGCGGACGCGGGACGTCTCCACCAAGTGCTTTGGAACGTGTTGCAAAACGCGATCAAATTCACACCGGAGGGCGGGAGGATCCGCGTCACGGCGCAGCGACTCGACGCTGCGTGCTGCGAAGTGCGGGTGGAGGACAGCGGCCTCGGCATTTCCCCCGAAATCCTGCCGCACATCTTTGACGCCTTCGAGCAGGGAGGCACAGGCGTCACGCGGCAATTTGGCGGCCTCGGCCTCGGCCTCGCCATTTGCAAGGCGCTGGTCGAACTTCACCACGGCACTATCCGCGCGGAAAGTTCCGGTGAGGGCAGGGGTGCGACCTTTATCATCAAACTGCCGGGCGCGGCGTCGCTCAGGAACGCGACGGACGCCGTGGCCCCGACCGCAAGTGACTCGGGAAGCCGGCCACTCCGCCTGCTTGTGGTCGAGGATCACGCCGACACCGCGCGCACGCTCGCCCTGCTGCTGGGCCTGGCGGGCTTTAGCGTGATCACGGCCCCGGATGTCGCCAGCGCACTCGCCACCGCCGGGCGCGAATCCTTCGACGTGCTCATCAGCGACCTCGGCCTGCCGGACGGCAGCGGCTATGACGTGATGCGCGAACTGCGCACCCGCAGTGCCGTGCCGGGCATCGCGATGAGCGGCTACGGCATGGAGGAGGACTTGCGCCGAAGCCGCGAAGCGGGTTTCAGCGAACATCTTGTGAAGCCCGTTGATTCCGCCAAGCTCGTGGAAGCAATTCGCCGCGTGTCGGAAAATCTTCACGGGTGATATGCGCCACTGAGGCCTATTGCGCGAAATCGGATCGGATGGTTTTCCGATTTTCGTGTCGTCGACGGGAGAGTTAGGTGCAGCCTCGAAGCAAGAAGAACAAGAGCAACAGGGGGATGGGTACACCGAGCGCCCAGAGCAAGATCCAGCCAAGCTTTCCGCTTTGGGCGGCCTTTTTTGTAAGATATTTCATAAAGCGCCAATGTATCGTGCGCGGCGGCATAGGTGGTTGGAAAATTTATGCGACCCATCCAGAAGCCCTGTGCCGAACGATAAGGATTGTTATGAAAATCTCCCGCATTGTCCTTACCCTCGCATTCTCCAGTACGTTTTTCTTCGCGGCCTGCGAGGAGAAAAAGCCTCGGGTGGTGGAGAAGCCTATCCCGGAAACCATCAATATCGAGACGACGCGCGTGGGCGCTGCAATTGACTCCTATATCAGCAGTCCCACTGCGGTGCATGCGGCTGATGTGGATCGCGCTTTTGCGAAATTGGAAGGCGAGGTCACGGAATTAAGCCAACGCCTGGCCCGGACTTCGGACCCCGAGGTCAAGATGAAGTCCGACAATCTGCGTGCTTATCGTGATAGGGAACGTCTGCGCTATACAGAGGCCCAGACCCGAGCGAAGGTTGATGCTGTCAAGAGGGGCACCCAGGACGTGGGTGACAAAGTGGAGGATGCCGCCCGCAAGGCCGGCGAGGGCGTGAAAGACGCGGCGGATACGGTAAAAGATGGCGTAAAAGATGCCTTGGACACCATGAAGGAAAAGCTGCCTTGAAAGAGGCCGTGGAGACTACGAGGCGGTTCAGTCTTTTTCGCCCGCGATTAATCGGGCGATCCCCGTCACCAGCTTGGCCGGATGCACCGGCTTGGCCACAAAAAGGTCGAAGCCTGCATCCAAGGCGGACTGTTTGTCCTCATTGGTGGAATAAGCGGAGAGGGCGATGCTGGGAACGGAGCCGCCGCGGGCGCGCAATCTCCGCATAAATTCCAAGCCGCTCATTTCAGGCATGCCAATATCGCTTACCACTACGGCGAAGGATTCCGATTGCAGAAGCTCCATGGCCTTGGGCGCGGAGGAGAGGCTGGTGACTTGTGCGCCGCTGGCTTCAAGAATGAGCGCAAGGAGGGTGTTAATGTCCTCATTGTCCTCGATGGTGAGAATGCGCGCTCCCCTCAGATCAATACCGGGCAGGATGGTTTTCTTGGATAAATGCCTGGCAACATTTTCCTCGCGCTTGAGCTGGTAACGGCTGATTACGCGCTGGAAGAACTCGCGCACGTTGATCGTGCCGCCCTCATATTCTATCTCCTCGACGAAGTCGGCCACTTCCTCAAATTGAAGGATCAGGGTCTCCGCCTCGCGGCGAACCTGTTGCAGGTCTCTACTGATGGGTTCCATGTTAATTAAAGACTCGCGGCGACGCGCCCGTTCAGCCCTTGCTGTGCGCGACCCAGTCCATGGCGAAGCGCACCATTTCACTCGAGTCGCGAAGGCCAAGCTTTTCCTTGATGTGGGCGCGGTGGGTTTCAATGGTCTTGACGCTGAGATGAAGCTCCGAGGCCATCTCCTTGGTGCTCAAACCACGGCCAAGCATGGCAAGCACCTCGACTTCACGGTCGGAGAGCCGGTCCACGGGAGAGCGGGCTTGTCCATCGGTGGATTGTATGGCTTGGAATATGAGGCGTTCGCTCAGGCGGGGGCTGACATAAATCTCCCCCTTGAGAGCCTTCCGCAGGGCATCGAGCACATGCGTGAGGGCCTCAGCCTTCATCACGTATCCGAGTGCGCCGGCCTTGAGGGCGCGCAGGGCATAAAGCGATTCGTCATGCATGGAGAGGATGAGCAGTGGCAGCTTGGGATATTCGGCCTTCATGAGCTTGATCAGCTCGATGCCGTTGCTGCCAGGCAGGGAAATGTCGAGCAGGGCGATATCGGGCTCCAGTTTTCGCATGGCATCGAGCGCGGCAGGGGACGAAGAAGCTTCGCCGCAGACCTCCAAATCGGCCTCGGCGTTGATCAAGGCGGTGATGCCATAACGAAAAACCGGATGATCGTCCACGATAAGGACACGTTTCTTTGCGGGGCTGGCAGGTTTTTGCGGTTTTGCATTCATGATGGAAAGAGACAGGTGACGAGGGTTCCTCTCACGGGGTGAAATTCCAGCGTGAGCGAGCCCTGCATGGCTTGGGCGCGATAGTGCAGGGTTTTGGCCGCCACGCCTCCCGGATTGGAAGTCAGTTCGCCTTCCTTTATGCCATCGTCGGAAATTTTCAGGCAAATGAAATTCCCGGAATGGACGAGGGCAATCTCGACTTTTTTTGCATCGGCTTCCTGGAGTGCCGACGTGACGGCAGCCTGGACGATCCGATAGGCATTCAGGGCGGCGTCTGTGCTTTTGACCAGCACATCGCGATCACAGCGAAAAGTGCAGGCTGTCATGTGTCCGGCCCGGTTGGCGAGTTCCTGAAGGGCGGACATAAGGCCGGCGGAGTCGAGTTCGACCGGATGCAGGCCGCGCGAAATATCCCGGACTTGCGAAACCCCATCGTTGATGAGGCGGGCGAGGTCGTGCAGTTTCGGGGCGTGCTCGGAATGGTCGCGATCCAGGGCACCAGCCAGGGCCTTGGCTGAAAAAGCTGCCCCCAATAAATACTGGCACAGATGGTCATGTAATTCCTGGCCGATGCGCCTCTGTTCCCGCTCCGAAGCTTCCAGCAGGGCTTTTTCCAGGAATTTTTTCTCGGTGACATCCTGCAACAAAAACAGACGGCCTTCTCCCTCGGGAAGCACCGTGGTCCAAATCTCGACCTTCAACATTTCCCCGCTTTTTTTCTTAAAGGAGATGTCGGCGCGAAAGGCGGTCAGTTGGCCGACGCTGAGCGATTTCTCCGTGTCGGAAGATGCGAGCACCAGTAAGAGGGGGTGATGCACGACCTCGTCGGCCCTCCATCCCAGCAAGGCCTCCGCTCCCGCGTTCCAAGTCAGAATATTCAGCGAATCATCTGTCTGGATGCAGGCCAGCGGGGAGGTGTGAAGGAGGGACAACAGGGTGTCCTCCGACCGATCCACGTTCGAGCTTACCCCGCCATCCCCTCGCGCTTTGGCTAGGGAGTTGCGGGTGGAAATCATGAGGCGGTTTCGGCTGGTTTTGATCCGTTTGAACGGTGACCCACACTGAAACACAGCCATGGGCAGAAACAAGCCTACGCGTTGGGCGGACGGCCCCGGAAAATCAGCGACAAGACGAACAGAATGAGGAATAATCCGAAAAGCACCTGCGCAATCCATGAGGCGGTTCCGGCGATGCCGCCAAAACCCAATACGGCTGCGATGAGTGCGACGACGAGAAATGTGAGAGCCCAGCTTATCATATAATTTTCTTTGTTGGTTAGCGGGATATCGCACCTGGGCTGCGCTTTACGTGTATTTCGGGCCGCAAGATTATTTTTCCCCGGCGGCTTCTTCGATCAGGACGTCGAGTTCCTCGGGCAGGAAGGGTTTGATGAGATGATGCCGGTAGCCGGTGTTGCGGATGAGGACATCAAAGTGCAAGGACGAGGGAATCTCCCACGCTCTACCCATCCCTTTGGCGCATTGCACTTCGTGGCCGCAACCTTTCAGGTACTTGGAAAGGTAAGTGAGCGTGTCGTCATGGTTCTCCACGATGAAGATTTTCAACGCACGGGTGGCCATGCATCGGGAAAATTCAAAAGACGAAATTGGTGAGCGTTCCGACAAATGTCGCGGCTTGATTTTTCTGCCGCTGCAGGTGTCTTACCGGAAGGCTGCCAGATATTTCTCAGTTTTCTCAATGAAGGCATGCTCGACAAACGGATGGATGAGGCAATCGTCCGCCTCCACCTCAAAGGCCGCGCTCATCGCCTCGCCGTCATTTTCCTTGAGAATAACGAGGACGCGGGTTCCCTCCACTGGATGGAGCTTTCGGATATCGAACACATCCTTGATCTGATCCACCACAATGATGAGAGGCACGGGGAACTCCTTCAATTTGGCCTTCTCCGTGATGACCATGAGGCTGGAATAGTGTTTCTGGAGGATTTCCTGTGTTTCCAGCAGGATGGCGGGATCAGAAATGAAGAGCGCAATGCGGGGAATGGCGGCGTCGTTGGATGTCATAGTCGCAAACATATCGCATCTCCCCGGCGGAACGAGCGTGTTGCATCACCTTAAATCCGTGTGAGCCCTCTCCCTGACACTCGAGGCTCTGATCAATTTCGTATTGAACACGTGGGTCCCCAAACATTCGGGCTCCGCTTTTTCCCCTTTAGCAGCACGAATATCCAAATCTGAGAATTATAGGAACCTTGGCCCTGAAGGATCTAGAAAGGATTCTCACTTCTTTGGGCGGTCATTTTTTCCTCGACGACCGCTGCGTCACCGTTCTTAACCAGGGAAAGGAGTTTAAATGCTCCGAAGGTAAGAAGGGCAGGCTGGATCAGCCAGACGAAGGTGCGGATCAAGCCCCAGACGATGCGCGTCAGCGGTAGAAACTGCAAAAAATACCCAACCGCTGCCGCGCACAAGACGCTTGCAAGCGGAGCGCGGCGGATCTTTTCTTCGCATTCTTCGGTGTACGCCGTGCAGGCTTCGGCCATGGCGCTGCAGGTTTCCGTCAAAGAGGTTTCCAAAGGATTGTTTGTCATCTTACCACCATTTCAGTTTCTGGCCGCATTCCTTCAGCATTGATGAGGGGCAGGAAGCTTGTTTCTTGAAGTTTGGGAGCCGGTCGGAGATCTGTGAGAGGACATTATCCATCAGATCGCAGGCCGCCTGCGTGTTGTCTTTGCGTTTTGGCTCGCGGTGCACGCAGAGAATGCCAATGACCACGCCAAAGACAAGAGCCCCGATGACTACGATGGCGGGATTTTCGCGGGCATAGTCCTGACTGGCCTTAATGGCTTCCTGGGCTTTGTCCTGTACAGTGCATGCCATGGCTTCGAGGTTGTCCGTGGGACTGTCGGAGTTTTCGGGATTGAATTCATTCATACCTGACATATCGGTCCGGCTCATCAAAGCGGATGCACCTTGTCTTAAAAAAACCGGTCAAGCCTGCCTGATATTATTCGATAATGTTTCGGTGGGGGTTTTGAACCGGGGTGCCGTTTTGAAACGCTGCGCTTGAGGGAAAATTAATGTCGGTTGAAAGCATGCGCCGCAGCAAGATTTCCAATCGGCGGCGATTATTTGAAGGGCTTTGCGGATTTACGCCGGGTTGCAGACCAGGCCTGATATCCCGATCAGGCATTTCCCTTAGGCGCGGAGAGCTGCCCGGCGCGATCCAGTATGATGAATAAAAAAACATTAGCAGTGATGAGTGTCGCAGCCATCTTCACCGGTTTGGGATTGGCTCAGCAAAACAACTCCAGTCAGCCCGGAACCGCCGCAGGGGGCCCTGCCGCAAACCGCTTGGACGGAACGGGTGCCAGCCGGGACGGAGTACGTCCCGCCGCTCCGGGAATTCCCTCGGGCATGCGGTCAGCCGAGACGACCGCGAGCCCTGGGATCTCTCCGGTGCCCACCCCTGGAATGACTCCGGCTCCGAGCCCGGGCATCTCGCCCGTGCCTACCCCGGGGATTTCGCCCGCGCCAACGCCTGGAGCGTCGCCTCTGCCCGCACCCACTGTTATGCCCGCCAGTCCCGTGATAACTCCTGCGGCATTCTCGGGAACCAATACGCAAAGCCGCTGAGTACATGCCCGATCCCCTCAACCGACATGCGCTCGCTGCTGCAGTGGGGAGCCTATCCTTCAGCAAGACCAGTGATCGTGTGAAAACCGCTTACAACAAAATGAATCAAAGCAAACACAGTCTGGGCGATCTGGTGGCGGCGGTTGCATCCTGCGCTCGAAGCGAACGCGAGACCGTAGCCGCTTTGCTGGATCTTTTCGCCGGCGGCCGCGTCAAGATTAAGGACCATGGCCATCTGAAGCGGGTGCGGATTTTGGCCTGATTCCAATACTTTCGGACAGCGCACGCGCAAAGAGGTTCCGTGACACGATATTCTTCACCATGAAGTGGCTGGCTTTGGCTGCGGACTTTGATGTCACCATCAATGGCGGCGTTGGAAAGGGCAGAACCGGCGGGGTTATGACAATTTTGGAACAGGGTGAGAGCTGAAGGACGAAAATATTCCGGCCAAATGAGCGCATTCATCCCCCGATTCTTTCGACAGGTTATCTCTCGGGAAAACCGATGAAATCCCGAACAATATGTTGCTGTCCTTTCTGATTTATCGAGGTGCCCTTCCCTCCATACATCCATGAGGAGTGTCAATTTCGTTTCCTGACGTTCATGAACCACTTCAAGCAAAAGGAAACAGAAGGGGGAGCACCCGCGCCGGCTATAGACGAGAAATACGAGGCCGGCAGCCCATCCCCTCAAGGTGCCACCTATGATGGCGAACGCGGGACAAATTTCGCATTGTTCTCCGAAGGGGCCGAATCGGTAGAGCTCTGCCTCTTTAATGACAGCGCAGATCAGAAGGAAGCCGTGCGCATCACCATGCGCGAACGCACCCACGGGGTCTGGCACATTTTTCTTCCCGACATCAAACCGGGCCAACTTTATGGCTATCGGGTGCACGGCCCCTACGAACCCGAAAAGGGACTGCGCTTCAACGCGAACAAGTTGCTGCTCGATCCTTACACGAAAGCCATTGGACGGGATGTCAAATGGGACGATTCGCTTTTCGGATA
>Ga0105047_10016670_pt1 | contig 11504 bp, 9 predicted proteins | sample MAT04_FD_78384 | JGI IMG/M metagenome (GOLD analysis project Ga0105047, IMG submission 78384) | Freshwater microbial communities from Lake Fryxell liftoff mats and glacier meltwater in Antarctica - MAT-04 (megahit assembly) | ecosystem: Environmental > Aquatic > Freshwater > Ice > Liftoff... | reverse complement strand
CTGAACAAACTCTACCTCCTCCCCGAGCACCACGGCCGCGGCTGCGGCCAGCAGATGCTCGCGCACGCCATCGCCACCTCCCGCGCGCGCGGCGCCACCGAGCTGCGGCTGCGGGTGAACAAAGCCAACACTCGCGCCGTGCGCGCCTACGACCGTGCGGGCTTCCGCATCGTCGACTCGCTGGTCGCCGACATCGGCGGCGGCTTCGTCATGGATGATTACGTGCTCGCACGCGCCCTGCCCTAGCGAGTCGCTACTTCCGCGGTGCCGCCCCCGCGCTGGAATCCACAGATCGTTCCCGCACCGCCGCCGTGGGCGTGACGGCCGGGATGCCATTCGCCGCGACCAGGAGCCGCGTGGCGTTGTGCCGAAAAGCTCCCGCCCGCGAAAACGAATAATACGGCACGTAGCGCGCCGATGACACGCTGTCCGCCGCGATCGGCGCCGAGCGCACGGTCGGATCGAGGATCCACCAGCGCCCGTTGTTGCGCCAATAGACCCACGCATGGCTGGTTCGCGAGCGCATTACCAGCTTGCCGATGACGTAGTAGGCCTGTGGATCGCCGAGATGATCGTAAACCCAGAGCGCCTTCGATTTGCAGTCGCCCGAGCGGCGGGCTCCGGTCACAGACGGCGGATCGGCGCGATACAGATCGGTCAGCTTGTAGCCGAAGTTGCGGCATTCCCGCACCAGTTCGCAGGCCGTGACCATCGAGGCATTGCGCTCGTCGAGGCGGGCGATCACCGCCTTCACCGTGCCGAGATAACGATCGTAGGGCGTGAAGGTCGTGGGATGAAAATCGATGTCGGAGCGCGGCGCGAATCGCGGCGCGAACCGCGGCGCCTCTTCGCGCAGCGGCACCGAGATGCTGGTGCGCTGGCGCAGTTGCGGTTTGAGAATCGGGGCTGGCGCGATGGTCGTCACCCGCGCTTTCGGAGCCGGGGTGGAAGGAGAGGCCGCCGCGGGTTGCTTCGGGCGGCGCGCCGACGCCGGGGTAGTCACGGGCCGCGCCGGTGGCAGCGCATTCGGAGCGAAGAGGCGAGGGGAATCCGTGCGGAACAACACCCGTTTGGGCTTGGCTCCCACCACTGCGTCGCCGTCCGCCCGCAGTTCGGCCAGCGTCCGCCCATGCGCGGCACTGACACCGGCGCCGATGAGCAGGAGAGTGAGGAAGAGACGAGGCATCGTGATATCCAGACCGTAGCCAGAGAAATGCCAGCCGCGCAACGGCTTCCGCGCGCGGCGTCATTTGTGAGATTGGCGGCTCGGCCCCGGCGACCTAGATTTGCGCGAAATGAGCCCATTCGCCGCTGCCGCCTGCTTCGCCGAGCGGATCAAGGTGAACTCGATCACTCGCGGGACGCACGACGGACGTCCCGTTTTCCTCAAGCGCCGGCGCCGCTCCGCCCGGCTCGTGCTCACGGGGGCGAACTACTTTTTCCGCCTCGCCCTCAACCCCGTGCAGGCGCTCACCGTCCTGCCCGAGTGGCAGCAGTGGGAGGTGGAATGTTTTCGCCGGCTGCACGGCGCGGAGTTTTTCGTCGGCGTGGTCGATGGGCGCACGGTCGCGGCCGAGGCCTTTCCCGGCGACTCGCTCGCTCAGGCGCTCGATAAAAAGGCCCTCACTTCTGCGATGACTGCCGCCGCCGGCCGCGAACTGCGCCGCTGCCACGAAACGACTTGCGCCATCTTTCCCGACCACTGGTCCCACGGCGACCCGCACACCGGAAATTTCCTCTACGACGCCACCGCCGACCGCGCGCGGCTGATCGACTTCGAAGTCCGCCACCACCCCACACTTTCCGCATTGGAACGCCGCGCTGACGATCTGCTCGTCTTTCTTCAGGACGTCGTCGGCCGCGTTTCGCGCACCGAGTGGCTCCCGCTCGCGACCGCTTTTGTGGAAGCCTACGACCAACCCGAAATCGCCGCCCAACTCCGCACCCGCCTCGTCCTGCCGCGCGGCATCCCGCGGCTCTGGTGGGCGATCCGCACCACTTACCTGCCCGGCCCCGAACTCGCCCACCGGCTCGAACTCCTGCGCGACGCGCTCGCCCGACCCACCGTCAGCACGTAGCCCCGAGATCGTTCCGCGCCGCGATCCAGTCCTCCACCGGCGCGCCGCCGAGCAGGTGCTCCTGGAGGATTCGCTCGAAGCGCTCCGGCGTCACCGCGCCGTACCAAACGCCCTCCGGATACACCACCATCCACGGCCCACCCGCGCAGATGCGGAAGCAGCCCGCCTTCGTCCGCATCGCGCACAACCCCGTCTCCTTCACGCGCCTCTTGATCATTTCCCACAGCGCCTCCCCTTCCGCCGAGGCGCAGCAATCCGGCCCGATGCAGATGAAGAGATGCCGCTCCGCGGAGGCGACCCCCGCTTTGGCCAGCCCGGCGGCGATGGGATCGATGCTCATGCGGCCGGCAGGTGAGGGGAATCGAGTTACGCCACGGCCGCCACGCGCCGCAGTTTCGCCACCACCTTCGGCACGATCTCCAGCGCCTTATGCACTTCGGCGCGCGTGTTGAAGCGGCTGAACGAAAACCGCAGGCTCGACCGCGCGCGTTCGTCGCGGAAGCCCATCGCCTTCAGCACATGCGACGCATGCACGCTGCCCGTGGTGCAGGCCGAACCGCTCGAACAGCAGATCCCCGCCTGATCCAGCAGCATCAGCACGCCCTCGGAGTCTACATCGTCAAACGCCACGTTCGTCGTGTTCGGTAGCCGGTGTTCGCGGTCGCCATTCACCTGCACGCCTTCCACCGCAGCGAGCAATCCATTTTCAAACTCATCGCGAAACCCGCGCACCACTGTCGTCTCGTGCTCCAGATTTTGCCCCGCGATTTCGCACGCTTTGCCGAGCGCCACGATGCTCGCCACGTTCTCCGTCCCCGCGCGTTTTCCGCCCTCCTGCGCGCCGCCGATGAGATACGGATGGAACTTCGTCCGCTTGTTCACGTAGAGCACGCCCACGCCTTTCGGGCAGTGCAGCTTGTGGCCGGAGAGCGAGAGAAAGTTGATCTTCGCGTGGTCCAGATTCACCGGCAGCTTGCCGATCGTCTGCACCGCGTCGGTGTGAAAGAGCACGTGTTTTTTCCGCACAATGCCGGCGATTTCATCGATCGGGAAAAGCACTCCCGTCTCGTTGTTCGCCCACATCACCGTCACCAGCGCGGTGTCGGGGCGCACCGCTTTTTCCAGCTCGTGCAGATCGATCTGCCCGCGCTCGTCCACGCCCAACCAGGTGATTTCCACGCCGCGCTTCGCCAGCGTCTCGCAGTGTTTCAACGTCGCGCTGTGCTCTACCCGCGTGGTCACGATGTGCTGTTTATCCCGATCCATGAGCAGCGCCGAATGGATCGCCGCATTCGTCGACTCCGTGCCGCAACTCGTGAACAAAATCTCTCCCGGCTCGCACCCGATCAGCGCCGCCACCCGCTCCCGCGCCAGATCCAGCGCCTTGCCCACCTGCTGGCCGAAACGGTAGCCGCTCGACGGATTGCCATACTGCTCGGTGAGAAACGGCATCATCTCCGCGACCACCGCTGGGTCCACTTTCGTGGTCGCGTTGTTGTCCAGATAGATGAGTTCGTGAGCTTTCATGGCGGCTTTGAGGGCGCGAATCTTAAGGGCATTCCGCAGGCCACGCCAACGGACTTTTGTGTCACAAGCGCCCGGCCGCTAATACCACGCGATCGTCACCAACACCTCCGCGCTGCCCTCGTTGCCAGCCGCGTCGTCGTCGTTGGCAAAGAACCCCAGCATCCCATCCGCCGGCACCGTAAAAGTGAAACGATCGCCCGTGGCGAGGAATGGCGTTTTGCCCACGAACGCCACCAGCGCCATCCGCGGCATGCCGAGCACCCGGTCGCCTGGAAAGCCGTGCCAATCGCAAAACTGCCCCTTGCGCGCGCCGCCGCTCGACCACCGCACCGGCACCCGCGGCACGATGCGCACGATCTGCCCGGCGAATACTTTCGAGATCACGATCGCCTGCCGCGCGGTGTTCGCCGACGGCACCACCAGCGCTCGCTCCGCGAGCACTTTGTGAAACGGCTTCTCGCCTCCGGACACCTTCATCCTCACCGCCGAAACCCGCGCCGCCACCCCCGGCCGCGCGGCCGTCACCACCACGAGCATGCCCGCTTCGAGGTCGGTGAGCTTCGCCGGTTGATCGTTGAGCAGCACCGTCGTCTCCGCCGTGCAGCGATAAATTTTCCGCGTCGCCGCATCCTTTCCCACCGCCAGCAAACCCGCAGCCGCATCCACCGTCGCGATCTGCTGGTCGCGCAACGCATCCACCGCGAGTGCCGCGCTCGAGACGATCGCTGCACTCATCACACCGGCGACGCAGCGCAGGATTCGGAAAATTTTCACGGGCGGGACTCTGCCATCGCCGCGCCCCGGATCAACCGCGGAGCAGAGCACTCGAGCATTGTCGTGCCGCGAGGCGTAGCCTATTCGATACGGTCGTCATGGAGTGTCCCCGATGTCTCAGCGCCAGCCCGGAGGGTTTCCGTTTTTGCGGTCAATGCGGCAGTCCACTTCGCCCGCAGGCATCGCCCACCGCGCCCACGCACGACCAGGCGGAGCGGCGGCATCTCACCGTGATGTTCTGCGATCTCGTCGGTTCGGTCGCGCTCTCCACCGCGCTGGATCCTGAGGAGTTCCGCGACCTGCTCAACCAATACCTGACCAGCGCCAGCGCCGTCGCGCGCAGCCACACCGGCTTCATCGGGCAGTTTCACGGCGATGGGATGCTCGTTTACTTTGGCTACCCGAAGGCGCGGGAAGACTCCGCCATCCTCGGCGTCCGCGCCGGTCTCGGCATCCTCCGCGCCCTCACCGCGCTCAATGCGGAGGCCGGCTCCGACCTACGCGTGCGCATCGGCCTGCACACCGGGCTGCTCGTCGTCGGCGAACTCGGCACCGGCGAAGGCCGCGAATCTTCGGTCGTCGTGGGCAAGACCCCCAATCTCGCCGCGCGGCTCCAATCGCTCGCCCAGCCCGGCACGGTGGTGATCAGCAGCGACACCTGGAAACTCGTGCGCAGCCATTTCCGCTGCCAGTCGCTCGGCGAACATCTGCTCAAGGGCCTCGCCGAGCCGCTCGCCGTCTACCAGGTCGAAGACGATCTCGAAACGAACGCGCCCCGGCCGGTGCCGGTCGCATTCACCGCGCTCCACGGTCGCGGCCCGGACCTCGCGCGCCTGACTGAAGCGTGGGCGCTCGCCATCGCGGGTGGTGCCCCGCGTCTCGCGGTGATCGGCGAAGCCGGCCTCGGCAAGTCGCGCCTCGTCCACGAATTCATCCAGGCGCTGGCTCCCCAGGCCCACACCTGCCTGATCGCGCGCGGTTCCGCCGCCGCGCAGAACAGCGCCTTCGAGCCGCTGCTCCAGCTCCTGCGCGAGCTGGCGGATATTCTCCGCGGAGACTCGCCGGCCGAGCAGTTGGAAAAGATCGAGGCTTACCTGACCTCGCACGGTTTGCCTCGCGAAGCCGCCATTCCCCTCGCCGCCGCCCTCACCCCGGATGAACCGTCCCCGGCTGACGCCGCCCGGCACCTTTCCCCCAGCGGCATCCGTCAGCGCCTCATCGCCTGGCTGCCCACGCTGCTCCGCGCCCTCTCGGCCCGCCGGCCCGTCCTGTTCGTCGTCGAGGATCTGCATTGGCTGGACCCCTCCACGCTGGAAGCGCTCGCCCATCTCTTTGCGCTCGAGGCCCAGCCCCGCGTTTTCCTCTGCGTCACCGCCCGCCCGGATTTCTCCGCGCCGTGGCTGCCCGCCGATCAGCTTCAGCTCCGGCCGCTCGCCGCCGCGGAGATCGCCGGCGTCGTTGAGGAAATGAGCGGCGGCAAGGATCTGCCCGCCGAGGTCCTCCGCCAGATCGTCGCCAAGACCAATGGCATCCCGCTTTTCATCGAGGAAACGACTCGCATGATCCTGGAGAGCGGCCTGCTCGTGGAGCGCGAATCTCACTTCGAAACGCGCGCGCCGCTCCCGCCGATGGCCATCCCCGATTCGTTGCACGAGCTGCTCATGGCGCGCCTCGATGGCACCACCACCGTCCGCGCCGTCGCCCAGATCGCCGCCGTCATCGGCATGGAGTTCGACTACCCGACGCTCCACGCCCTCTGGCTCACGGATTCCGCGGTGCTCGACGAACAACTCGCTCGCCTCGTCGCCGCCGGCCTCCTCACCCAGAGCGGCCCGCTCCATCAGGCGCAGTTCGCCTTTCGCCACGCCCTCATCCGCCAGGAAGCCTACCAGTCGCTCCTCAAACGAAAGCGCCAGCATTATCACGAGCGCATCGCCGCGGTGATCGCCGAGACTTCTCCCGCGACGCTACGTCAGCGACCCGAGCTCGTGGCCCACCACTTCACCGAAGCCGGCCGCCATGCCGAAGCAATCGAACTCTGGCTGCAGGCCGCCATCCGCTCCGAACACCGCTGCGCCAATGCCGAAGCCATCGCCCAGGCCGACGCCGGCCTCGCCCTGCTCCCCGCGCTGGCCGATGCCGCGCTGCGCGGCGAACGCGAACTGGGGCTTACCGTCATCCGCGGCCGGGCCGCCGCGATGCTCAGCGGCTATGCATCCGAAGAAGTCGAACGCACCTATTTTCACGCCCGGGAACTCTGCCGCGGACGCGAATGGCATCCCGAACTGTATCAGGTGCTCGCCGTCCTCCACGCCTACTACACCGCCCGCGCCGACTTCACGCAGGCCAGCGAGATGGCCGAGCAGATGATGCAGCTCGGCGAAGCAACCAGCAACGTCCCCATCCTCGACAACGCCTGGCTCTCCCGCGGCACCAACGCGTTTTACCTCGGCGACCTCGAGCGCTCCCTGGAGTGCTTCGACCACGCCATCGCCCTCTACTCCGCCCAGCCCGGCGGGCTGCCGCAGCGCACCCTCGACATCAAGGTCGCCGCGCTCGGCTGGGGCGGCCTCGCCCACATCCTCCGCGGCCGGCCCGACGTTGGCCTCCGCTGGTCGTTCGAAGCCCGCGCCCATGCCCTCCAGATCGAGCACTTGCACAGCATCGCCTTTGCGCGGCACTTCATCGAGCTGGCCCACTACTGGCGCGATGAACCCGAAGGCGTCTCCGCGGACGCCGAGAGTTTCATCGAATTTTGCCGCGATCAGGGGTTTGTCTACTGGCTCTCGCTCGGCCTGGTCCTCCAAGGCTGGGCACTCACCCGGCTCGGGGTCCCCGAGGCCTTCGCCTTCCTCGCCCGCGGCCTGAACATTTGGCAGCGCACCGGCGCCCGCCTCGGCAATACCCAGCACCTCTCGATCTATGCCGATGCGCTCGGGCGGAGAGGCGCCGTCGAAGAAGCGCTCGCCGCGATCCAGCAGGCGGAGGAATTTGAAACTTCCTCCGGCGAAGCCTGCTACAGCTCGCACGTCGCCGAGGTGAAAGCGCACCTCCTTCGCCAGTACACCCCCCGCGATCTCGCCGCCGTCGAAGCGAGCCTGCGCCACGCCCTCGACCGCGCCCACCAGACGCACACGCCCTGGCTCGCCCTGCGCGCCAGCCATTCCCTCGCCAGCCTGCTCGCCGAACTCAATCGCCCCGCGGAAGCCCGTACCACGCTCGAATCCGCTCTCGCTGCGATCGAAGGCGGCGAAGCCACCCCCGTCGTCCAGGCCGCCCGCCGGCTGCTTTCCGCGCTCGGTTAAAACTGCACGCTCACCGAAGCGTTCAACGTCCGTGAATGTCCGAGTTCCCTCTGCAATTCGGGGAACGCGTCGTTTTGATACGCGAAGTCCAGCGTCAAGCCCGGCCGCGGGTAGAGGCCCACGCCCGCCGTCCAGCCGAAATTTCCGCGCACATCCCCCACGCTGCCCGCGCGCACGAAGAGAAATTTTGCCAGCGGCAAATCCGCGCCGACGCTGAAGCGATCCACGTCCAGCGAACCCGTGTCGTTCCAAAACGTCCCGTGCTGATAGTCGAGCTGGAGCAGCGCATAAGTCATCCATTCGTACGACACCCCGGCGCGCAGCACCACCTGCCGCGTGATATCCCGAGCATCGCTGCTGAAAACGCCCGCCAGCGTCGGCATCCGCTGCGTCGTCCGCGTCGGCCCATGGCCAAATTCGCCGATCGCGCCGATCAACCACTTCGGCGCCGGCTGCCAGAGCACCCCGAGCCGCCCGATCGTCGTCTGCCGATCCGAATCCGAAAAGATGAGCTGGCGGGTGTGGAAGGTCGTCTCGCTTTCCGAGTGGCTCACGCTCACGCCGATCGACACGGACCCGAGCCGCTTCGCCCAGTCGATTCGTCCGCTGTTGAGATCGTAGCCGAGATCCACCGGGAAAGTGCGCACCTCCCGGTCGTTGCTCGTCACTTTGCCGAAGGAAAAACGAAACGCGCCGACCTGCCCCGCGTCAAAGGTCAGCGCCTCGGAGAAAAATTTCAGCCGGGTGCCATTCTCGAACGCGATGCTGGAAAACTGCGCACTCGCGATCAGATGAAACTGGTTTGGAAACGACCACGCCATCGCCGCCGGATTCGCCGACGAACCAAAACGACCCGCCACCGAAGCTCCGCCTTTCCCGGCCACATCCGCATACGCAGAAAAACTGCTCAACGCCGCAGGAAGCCGCAGTGAAAAATCCTCGCCCGCAAATTCATCCGCCACCGCCGCAACGGTGAGGCCGAAAAAGAGCACAGGAAATACGATGCGCGCAAACATAACGCGCGGGATGACATCACCTTTGCGAGCCCCACACAAGCGATGACGCTCGCGCTCCCTCCATTTGTCCGGGCCAGCACTGGAAAACAGAACCGCCGGGCTCCTCACGGAACCCGGCGGTCTGAATATTTAGCTAGTTAGCGTTGCGGGACGACTTAGTAGTCCATGCCGCCGGGAGGGTGACCATGATGGTCCCCGCCGCCGGCTTTTTCCTTCTCGGGCAGCTCGGTGATCACCGCTTCGGTGGTCAGGAGCAGGCCGGAGATGGAGGCCGCGTGCTGGAGCGCGCTGCGAGTCACCTTGGCGGGGTCAACGACGCCCGCCTTGATGAGATCTTCATAGACGCCGGTGGCCACATTGTAGCCCTCGTTGCCTTTGCGCTTCTTGACTTCGCTGACGATCAGCGCGCCTTCTTCGCCGGCGTTGTCGGCCAGGGTGCGGAGCGGAGCTTCGATGGCGCGTTTCACGATCTGGAGACCGATCTCTTCGTCACCTTCGAGCTTCAGGCTGTCGAGAACCTTCTGGGCACGGATCAGAGCGACGCCGCCGCCGGGGACGATCCCTTCTTCAACGGCCGCACGGGTCGCATGGAGGGCGTCTTCGACGCGGGCTTTCTTCTCCTTCATCTCGGTCTCCGTCGAGGCACCGACATTGATGACGGCGACACCACCGGCGAGCTTGGCGAGGCGCTCCTGGAGCTTCTCGCGATCGTAATCGCTGGTCGTTTCTTCGATTTGACGACGGATCTGCGAGACGCGGCCCTGGATGTCGGACTGCTTGCCGCCGCCTTCGACGATCGTGGTGTTTTCCTTGTCGATCGTGACGCGCTTGGTGCGGCCGAGATCTTCGAGGCCGATGCTCTCGAGCTTGAGCCCGAGGTCTTCGGTGATGCAACGGCCGCCCGTGAGGATGGCGATGTCTTCGAGGAGGGCCTTGCGGCGATCACCGAAGCCCGGGGCTTTCACAGCAGCCACCTGGATGGTGCCGCGGAGCTTGTTCACCACGAGGGTCGCGAGGGCTTCGCCTTCGACGTCTTCCGCGATGATCAGGAGGGGCTTGCCGGTTTTCGCCGTCTTCTCGAGCACGGGGAGCAGGTCCTTGAGGGAGCTGATCTTCTTCTCGTGAATGAGGATGTAGGGGTTATCGAGGATGGTCTCCATCGACTCCGCGTTGGTCACGAAGTACGGCGAGAGGTAGCCCTTGTCGAACTGCATGCCTTCGACGACGTCGAGGGTGGTCTCGATCGACTTGGCTTCTTCCACGGTGATGGTGCCGTCCTTGCCGACCTTGTCCATCGCGTCAGCGATGATCTCGCCGATCGTGGCGTCCCAGTTCGCAGAGACGGTGGCGACCTGCGCGATTTCCGTGCGGTCTTTCACCTTCTTGGAAATGCGGGCGATTTCGATGACGAGGGCTTCGACAGCCTTGTTGATGCCGCGCTGAAGCGAGGTCGGGTTGGCACCGGCGGTCACATTCTTGAGGCCTTCTTTATAGATGGCTTCAGCGAGAACGGTCGCCGTGGTGGTGCCGTCGCCGGCGATGTCGCTCGTCTTGCTTGCGACTTCGCGAACGAGCTGGGCGCCCATGTTTTCATACGGGTCTTCGAGTTCGATTTCCTTGGCCACGGTCACACCGTCTTTGGTGATCGTCGGGCTGCCGAATTTCTTGTCGAGGATGACGTTGCGGCCGCTCGGCCCGAGGGTTGCCTTGACGGCGCGAGCGAGTTTTTCGACACCGCGCAGGAGACCCTGGCGTGCGGCTTCGTCGAAGAGGAGTTGTTTAGCTGCCATATCTAGTTTGTAGGTAGTTTGGTTGAGTTGGATTAACCGAGGATGCCGAGGATGTCGTCCTCACGCATGATGAGGTAGGATTCGTCCGCGATTTTGATCTCGGTGCTCCGTATTTGGAGATGAGCACTTTGTCGCCCTTCTTCACGGTGAAGGCGATGAGCTTGCCGTCGTCGTCACGTTTGCCGGTGCCGAGGGCGACGACTTCGCCTTCCTGCGGTTTTTCTTTGTGCGCATCGGGAATGATGATGCCGCCTTTTTTGGTTTCGCCTGCTTCGAGGGGTTTCACCAGCACCCGATCAGCGAGGGGTCGAACATTGATTGCTGCCATGTGTGTAGTTTGGTTTGTGGTTTGTTGTTTGGTTTTTACTGTGGCGTTGCCATCGCTGCCATCCGAGGTGAGTCGGGTGCCAGCGACGACCGGCGCCGTTCGGTAAAGTTAGGTCGGTAAGTGCGAGCGATGACTTACTTCTTCTTGTCTTCGTCCACGACCTCGAACTCCGCGTCGACGACATCGCCATCGGCTTTCTTCTTCGCTGCCGGCGGGGGCTCGGCGGACTCGGGGCCGGCGCCACCCGCGCTGCCGGCGGTAGCGGAAGCCTGCTTGTAGAGTTCCTCGCTGATGCCCTGGAACTTATTCTGGAGGTCGTCGTAAGCCACCTTGATCTGGTCGGCGTCGTTGCCCTTAAGCGCTTCGCGCACGGCCTCGATCTTGGCTTCGACTTCCTTCTTTTTGTCCTCGGGGATCTTGTCACCGAGTTCCTTGAGCTGCTTCTCGCATTGGTAGGCCAGGTTGTCGGCGTTGTTGCGGATCTCGATGGATTCCTTTGCCTTCTTGTCTTCCTCGGCATGCGTCTCGGCTTCGCGCTGCATGCGCTCGACCTCTTCCTTGCTCAAGCCTGAGCTGCCGGTGATGGAGATTTTCTGCTCCTTGCCGGTGCCGAGATCCTTGGCGCTCACGTGCAGGATGCCATTGGCATCGATGTCGAAAGTGACCTGCACCTGCGGCGTGCCGCG
>Ga0105047_10016668_pt1 | contig 11504 bp, 6 predicted proteins | sample MAT04_FD_78384 | JGI IMG/M metagenome (GOLD analysis project Ga0105047, IMG submission 78384) | Freshwater microbial communities from Lake Fryxell liftoff mats and glacier meltwater in Antarctica - MAT-04 (megahit assembly) | ecosystem: Environmental > Aquatic > Freshwater > Ice > Liftoff... | reverse complement strand
CTCACGAACTCCTCGCGCGGCCTTCGGGGCTCGGCTTCTGGACCATCACCCATGCTCCTGATCATCGTCGGAGACGACCAGTCGCTGCGTCTGCAGTTGGCACGTTCGCTCGGCCCTGGCCGCTTCGAGCTGCTGTGCGCGGTACCGACCGCCGATGTGGTGCCGCCCGTTGGCGACGACGAGCACCTCGCCGCCTTGCTCGCACATCGTTCGCTGGCGGGCATGCGCCTCGATATCGAGCGCCTGCGCAAGCGCTTCGGCCATCGGGTCGCGATCATCGCGGTCGCCTCGCAAGAGGGCCACGAGCTCGAGGGCCTGGTGTCCGAGGTCGACGACTTCGTCGCGTTGTCGCTGGGTCCGACGTTCCTCGCGGCACGTCTCCTGGTCGTACAGCGGCGGCTCCTGTCGGACAAAGCGGTGAAGACAGCCCGCTCGGCGCGACCCGTGCGCAGCCCGGTCGAAGAGCTCTTGCGCGCGGCGCTCGGCTCGGGGCGCGACCAACTGTACGTGTGGGACCTTGCGACGGGACGCATGGACTGGCCTTTCGCGGGCAACACGGATGCATCGGCGGCCTTGGGCAGCCCTTCGGGTCTTCGGCTGGAGGCATTGCCTGCGACCCGCGCGGCCTACGACGAGGCGCTTCACTCCGATGATCGGCTGGCGGTCGAGGTCGGGCTCGAGCGGCACTTCGCGGCCCACACGCCCTACGTGGTCGCTGTGCGGCGCGGCGATCCGGACGCCGGCTACACGCTCTTCATCGATCGCGGCGAGCTCATCGGGGCGCGCCGCGATGGCCGCTTCGTCGGGCTCCTGACCAGCGTCGATGCCGAGGTCCAGATCGAGATCAATCGACGTATGGAAATCCGGAGCACCCGCATCGCCGACATCGCCGGCTCGCTCGCTGAAGAGCTGAGCCAGAGCCTGTTGGTCGCGTTCACCGGCATGGATGGCGCCATCCCGCGGGTGTCGGCGCAGGTCCGCACCGAACTCGACGACGCACGCACAGCGCTCCAAGGGGCGCTGGATTGGACGCGTCGGCTGATGGCGCTCGGGCGTCGGCAGCCGCCGAGCCCCGAGTACATTGCACTCCAGGATCTGGTGCAGGACCTGGTTGATCCGCTGGCGCGCAGGCTCGGCAGTGACATCGCGTTCGAGGTCGTGTCGCGCGACGCGAGCGGGATCGTGTTGGCCGATCCGATGCACATGGAGAGTGTGCTCTCGATCTTGTGCGACCGCGCCGCGCGACAGATGCCGAAGGGCGGTCGCCTGCGTCTCACGCTCGGCACGGTGCTCTTTCGCGACGAGACGGGTGCTTTGCCATCGAAGCCCGCGGAGGGTCGCTGGGCCAAGCTGCGCGTCGAGGACGAAGGGCCGCACCTGCCGCAGCCGATGGTGACGAGCGGCTTCGACCCGATGGCGCACGGCCTCGACGAAGGCCTGCGCTGGGCGATAGCGCTCGCGACCGTGCGCTCGATTGTGCTCCAGCACGAGGGCTTCATTCGTGGCCTCAACCTGACCGATGCGGACGGCGAGGCGTGCGGCGTCGCGTTCGAGATCTTCCTGCCGCTGGTCGTGCGCGCGCCGGCGCGGCTGAGGCGACCCGAGACCGGCTCGCATACCCCGGTCGGTAGCGGCGAGCTGATCCTGGTCGCTGACGACGACGAGCTCGTGCGGCGCCTCACCGAACGGCTCTTGCGTAGCGCTGGCTACGAGGTCGTGATGGCGCCCGACGGCCGCGAGGCGGTGCGGATCTTTTCGGAGCGCAAGGCCGACATCAAGCTCGTCATCCTCGACATCGTGATGCCGGAGATGGGCGGTCGCGTCGCCAGCGAGCGCATTCGTGCGCTGTCGCCGACAGTTCCGCTCCTGTTCACGAGCGGCTACACGATGTCGATCCAAGACACTGAGTTCGTCCAGTATCCCGGCCGTCGATTTCTGCCAAAACCATTCAATTCCGGGCAGTTGCAACGCGAAGTCCGGAGCGCTCTGAACGCCGGAGGCAGCTAGCCAACCGTGGCAGGGATCACTGGGACGCGGAACAGCGTCTCGAAGTTTCGACCCAGCGCGGCGGCGAAGTCCTCGGTCGACATGCAACGCACCTGCGCCATCTTCGCGACCCCGATTGGCACATTGGCCGGCTCGTTGCGGCCGCTGTCGGGGCCCATGTAGGGGCAGTCGGTCTCGGTCAGCAGGCTCTCGAGCGGCAACTTCTCGGTCATGCGCTGGAAGCTCTCGGAGCGCACGACGACCGGCGGGATCGAGAAGTGATAGCCGGCCTCGGCGATGCGCACGGCGAGCTTGAGCTTGCCACCAAAGCAGTGGAAGTCCGCGCGCTTGACGCCCATCTCCTGCAGGATGGCGAACGTGCGTTCTTCGGACTTACGCGTGTGCAGGATGAGGGGCTTGTCGGCCGCGATGGCGACCTCGACGAGGCGGCGCAGGACACGCTCCTGCTCGGGCATGTGGTCGGTGACCCAATAGGCATCGAGGCCGCACTCGCCGATGGCGACCAGGCGATCGGCGACGCTGGCGATGAAGTCGACCTCGGCATCGGGGTCGAACGACTCGGGCGGTGGCCACGGGTGGGTCCAGGTGGCGCGGTCGATCACGTGAGCGATGGCGTCGACGGGGTAGATGCCGAGCGCCGGCAAGAGGTTGTCGTGGCGCTCACACAGCGCGAGCACGGCGCGGTTCGAGCGCGGCTCGAGCCCGTTGACGATCACACGGGTGACGCCAGCGGCCTTCGCGCGGGTCGCGATGAGGTCTTCTTCGCCGGCGAACTGCGGATGGATGAGGTGAGCGTGAACATCGACAAACATCGGGGCGAGCCTTGCGCACGGGGCAGACACTTCGTACTGCCTCGCCTGCTCGGCAATCAAAGACAAGCGGCAACATGGCGCCAGTGCGTGTAGGGTCGTTGCCTGTGAACGCTACTCGATTGTTCGTGCTGGGCCTGTCACTTATCGTCTGCTCCGCCTGCTCCGACGGTGCCAGCGGGCGCTTCGGCGCGACCTTGAAGCGTGACAACGAGGTAGTTCAGACGGGCGACACGTCCACTGTCATCGATGAGGTCGACGCCAGCGACACCAGCGACACGAGCGTGGGCATGGACAGTGAGGTCGGGCCGGACGACACGGCGGTCGACACGACTGTCGCTGTCCTCGACGGCGAGGGCAGGGAGGACACCGACGTCGACGACGTGCCCGACACGACCGTGCCGGACACCACGCCCGAGATCGATATCCGTCATCCGGACCCGACGTTGCCCCGCTTGTCGAGCTCGGCGTTGGCGGCGATCGCTAGCGACATGGCCGCCGCGCTCGCGGTGCCGGGGCTCGCGGGCAACACGTTCGGAGGCCTGGTCGTCGACATCGACACCGACCAGGTCATCTGGGAGGACCACGCCGACCGCCTGCTGATCCCCGCATCGAACACCAAGGTCTTCACCACCGCGGCCGCGATCGACCTGCTCGGGCCCGACCATCGCATGCTCACGCGCGTCTTCGCGGCGGCCGAGATCGGCGCCAACGGCACGCTCAGCGGCGACCTCGATCTGCATGGCGAGCACGACTTCACCTGGTCGCACTGGTTTTACGCCAACCCGCGCGAGCCCGCCGATCGCATCGCCGATGCGTTGTGGTCCGCTGGGTTACGGCGCGTCACGGGCGGCGTCGGCGTCTGGGGCGCCTACCTCTATGAGGGCCATCACTTCGGCACATACGACCCGGCGACCCACCGCACGCGCGCGGGTAATGCCTTCATCGCGGCCTTGAAGGCGCGGGGCATCGTCATCGACGGCGGCCTCGTGGACCACCCGACCATGGCCTTGCCGCCCGGCCGCGAGCTCACGCGCTGGGAGTCGATCCCGCTGCACGTCGGCGCCTGGGCCATCTTGCGCAAGAGCCACAACGAGATGGCCGACATCCTCGCGCGCCACCTCGGCTACCTCGAAGGCGGCTCGAGCGACTATGTCGCCGGTGGCCAGTTGATCGCGCGCTGGCTCGCCGACAGCGGCGTCGACGCGACCGGCTTCAGCGTCTCCGACGGCTCGGGCCTCGAGCTCGCCAATCGCGTCAGCGCCCGCCACATCGTCGGGGTCTATCGCCACATGGCCTATTCGCCGAATTTCGACGCGTGGCGCGCGGCGCTCTCGGTCGCGGGTGCCGGCGGCCCGGACTCGACCGATGGCAACGACGTCGCGATCGTCACCGAGAACGTCGCGCCCTACAACGGCACGCTCGCCTATCGCATGACCGGCGCCGACACCGCCGGGCGCGTCTTCGGCAAGTCCGGCACCAACGACGGCATCACCACCTCGGGCGTGCTCTACAACCGCTGGGATGGCCACCGCTACGCGTTCGCGTTCCTGATGAACACGCTGCCCTCGGGCAGCGCGAGCACGGCGCGCCTCACGCAGGATGCGCTGGTCGCGGTCGTCGCGGAGGACCGTGCCCAGCGCGGCACCCGGCCCGCGCCGCCGACGCTCGGCTGCGTGCGCGCGAAGGCCGATGGCACCATCGAGGTGGCGGTCGCCGATGCGGTCATCGTCGCCGGCGATGCACGCGCCGGAGTCGCGCTCGAGACGAGCCACGATGGGGTCATCTGGCTGCGTCAGGACGCCTTGTTCGTAAGAGCACCTCCAGTCGTCTTCAGCGCGCCCGCCGCGGGCGAGACGCTGTACGTGCGCGCGCGGGTCGAGTCGTCGGTCGGGATCAGCGACCCGAGCGATGTCTACGCCGTGCGTGCTGGCAATGGCCCAAGCGTGTTGCTGGTCGATGCCGACGATCGTTGGCAACGGCAGCCGACCAACGAGAACCCGATGGGCGCCGCGCACGCGTTCATGGTCGCGTATGCCGCCGCGATGCCGCCGGGTATTGCGTTCGACACCTGCCCGAACGAGGCGGTCAGCACCGACGCGGTGTCGCTCGCCGCGTACGATGGGGTCGTGTGGGCGGCGGGGGAGGAGGCGACGACCGATGAGTCGGTCTCGGCGCTCGAACAGGACGCGCTGGCGGACTATCTCGACCTCGGCGGTGCGTTGTTCGCGAGCGGCGCCGAGGTGCTCTGGGATCTGGATGCGCGCGGCAATGGTGCGGCGCTCGCGGCCGATACCGCCTTTGCGCGCGACCAGCTCGCGGCGACCTATGTTGGTGACGACGCGGGCGTGTTCGTCGTCGAGGGGACGCCCGGTGGCATCTTCGCGGACCGCACCCACCACCGCCGCATCGGATTCTGGACGCCAGGAGAAATATTCGTCGCCTATCCCGATGAGATTGCGCCAACAGCTAGTGCTGACGCATGCATGAGTTATCTCGGACCTGGGACAATTAGTTGTGTCCAATCGACAAGCGAGCCTGCCGTGGTTACCCTCGGATTTCCCTTCGAGAGCATCGACGCCGCGACTGAACGGGCGCTGGTGATGCAACGGGTGCTCACCTACCTGGGACTCTGACGACTACGGTGCAAGGAGCGGTGCCAGCAGCGTGAGCCGTCGCTGCACCAGCGTCTTCCAGTCGTCGAGGTAGATGCCGCCGGTGTCGCCCGAGTTCGGGTTCACCGCCCAATAATAAAACGATGCCGGCTGGCCGCGGTCGAGCGCGCGGAGGTAGGCGACGTAGGCGTCGTTCCAGGCGACCTCGCCCTGGGCGCGCCAGCGTGCCGCCCGAGATGCGCGTCAATGTCGACGGCTCTTGCTGGAACAACGGCACACTGGGTCAACCAGGCTTCCGCGTCACCTCGCTCAATACCGGCGGCCTCAACCTCAGCGGCATCGTCACGACGTTCGACCTGCCCAACAACGCGACCTATGCCGGCCTCGATCCGGTCACCGACAACGTTCCCGGTGGCGCCGTCTTCGAGGTCTCGGCCGACGGAGTGGACTGGACTGCGACCGCGCCCGGCGACGCACCGGACCTCACGATTCGGCACGTACGTCTGCGCAACTTCGGCATCGTCGCCGGCGTCAGCGCGCTCCCCGTGCGCTTCAAGGTCCGGGTGGCGGCCCGCGACCAGGGCGTCCTCGACGGTGCGGCCTGGATGGACTCGGCGGAGCTGTCGCCGACCCCGCTCACGACCAGCGAGTTCGTGCCCGGCACCTGCCCGAGCGACATCGTCATGCGCAAGTTCTTCGACGCCGATGGCAGTGGCGCCCAGAACGATGACGAGCCGACGCTCGCGGGCTGGACCTTCACGCTGACGAACGGCACGAGCTACTCGCAGGTCACCGCGGCCAGCACCGGCGAAGTGCGCTTCCTCGATGTGCCGCCCGGCGCCTGGACCTTCAGCGAGACGCAGCCCGGCAACCTCGGAACGCAGTCGACCTGGTCCCAGACAACCGGCATCGACGTGGTCGTGGTGGCCGGCAATGGCGAGCTGCTGTCGATCCCCGTCGGCAATCGCTGTACCTGTACCGCGGACTTCGACGGCAACGAGTGCACCTCCCCCGGCTGCGATCCGACCGGCGCCTGCACGAGCCCCGAGCAGCCCTCGGCCGAAGGCCAGACCTGCGGAACGAATGCTTGCGCGATCAGCGAGTGCCAAAGCGGCGCGTGCGTGGCGACATCGAATGTCAGCTGCGGCGACGGCAACAGCTGCACGACCGACTCGTGCGATGCGGTCGAGGGTTGCGTCAACGCGCTGCCGACCTGCGGGGTCGTCGACTTCTATGCGACCGTCAGCGACGGGACGCGCACTGGCCAGGTGCATTGCACCGTCACCGCCGGCGCGGCACCTCTGTGCGACACCGAGAGCGATGGCCGCACGCTCCGCATCGCGTGGAACGCGCCGAGCATGTGCGGGGCCTGGAGCGCTCCCGTCGGCGTCAAGTGACGCTCAGGTAGTGGGGCGCTTGGCCGACAGGTAGCGCTCGACGAGGATCACCAGCTCGTCGGCGAGCGCGCCCGAGCGCACGTCGGCGAGTCGCTCGCGCACGCCTTCGTGGGTGACGGCGTGCAGGGCGGTGCTGACGACCCAGGCGACCAGCTCGAGGTTGTCGTGCTCGAAGCCGGCGTCGCGCAGCATGCGCTCGGCGTCGGCGTGCTGATTGTCGTCGAGGCGCAGCGACTTGCGCTTGACGAGGTGCGGCATCAGCTCGGAGAGCGCGCGGTGCAGCTCGGGCTCGAACAGATGCACGGCGATGCCGGCCTCGATGCCGGCGCGTAGCTTGGCGCGTGCAGATGTTCGTCCGGTTGCAGGGGCTGCGGCGAGCACCCGGTCGATCTCGGCGCGGCCGGCCGCGACGTGGCGCCGCTGCAGCTCGACGACGATCGCCTCCTTGTTGGGGAAGTATTGATAGAGCGAGGCGATGTTGACGCCCGCACGCGCTGCGATGCGGTTGGTGGTCAGGTGGTTCCAGCCGTCCTTGACCAGCAACCGGGCGGCGGCATGGAGGATAGCGGCGACGGTGGCGCGAGCGCGTTCTTGGGTCGGCGCTTTGCGTTTCGCGACGGCTGGCTTCGCCTTTCGCGGGAGAGCAACGGGTGGCTTCTTGGGCATGCACGCATGCTGCATGCTCTTCGGGTCAAAGCCAAGTCTTTGCTTACCTCTGGCACCTGGGCACAAAGTAAGTCGTGGCTTTCATTTGTCGTAGGCCGGACCTCATCCCGCTTCCACTCGCTGAAGGTAGAATTGCCGCCGCTCGATCTGCCAATCGCGCTCGGCAGGATTCGAGGCGGCGCGTCGCCGGCCTCTGTGGCGCGCGCAGCAGCGTGGGCGGAGAACGCAGCCGCTCTGGCAGAGGGGAATGGGGCGTTCGAGCGCGCCGCCTCGATGGCCTTCCTGGGGCGGTCGTCGTTCGGGTTGGCGGTCTCGAACACGTGAAGCACTCGCGCGGCGCAATCGGCGGCGAGGCTGATGGCGGCCCGCTGTCCTTGTCGTTTGCGTGCGCGCGGCTGACAGGCCACTATGGCGCGCATGGGCACAACATCTGATGACGACGCGCCTGACGCCACGCACGAAGCCCTGGCAGCCCTGAAGCTACAGGCGCTCGCGGCGCCCGAGGATGTGCGGATCTGGGCCGAGCTCATCCGGGTCGCGCGGGTCCTCGGAGAGCACGAGGAGGTCGTCACCGGGTTGACGCGGCTGCTCGCCTATGCGCCGGCCAGCCCGGAGCTGTTGCTGCTGCGCGCGGCCGCGTTTCGCGAGCTCGAGGACTCGCAGGCCGCGATGGAGGACGTGAGCACGGTGCTCGAGCACGAGCCGGACCACGTCGCGGCACTGCTCGAACGGATCGAGCTGCTCGAGGACGACGGTGATCTCGAGTCGGCGTTGATCGACCTCGACCGGCTGGTGTTGTTGCTACCCGAGGATGCGGCGGTGCTCGAGAATCGTGCCGAGAAGCGGCTCGCGATGGACCAGATCGCGCTGGCGCTGCAGGACTTCGACGCGGTCGTGGCGCTCGAGCCGGACGCGGGCAACCTGCGGCGGCGGGCCGAGGTGCTCGGCGACAATGGTCGCTACGAAGAGGCGGCCGCCGATCTCGAGCAGGCCTTTACGTGCGACGCCAACCCGACGCGCAACACGATCGCGTGGCTCGGGCTCGCGAAGGCCGCGATGGAGTCACGCCAGCTCGGGGTCGCGGCGGCGCTGCTCGGACGCGCGAACGAGGCGGAGCCGACGGCCGCGTTCCTGTTGATGCGAGCGCAGCTGCGCACGATCCTCGGACAGCCTGAGGAAGCGCGCGCGGACCGGGCGGCGGCCGCCGCACTGGATCCGGTCGTATCGCAACGATTGATGGCGCAGATCCACGACGAGGAAGAGCGCGAGGAGCCCGGTTCGTCGGCTGACCAGCTCAACGCGGAGTTCTTCGCGGGCATCGAGATGACCGCCGAGGCGCTTGAGGCCATCGGCTACGCGACCGATCTCGCGACCACCGAAGAGCCCGACAAGTGGCTCGAGGCGCTGACGACCGCGCGTGTGCCGGGCGTCGCGGGCCACCTGTACATGGCGCGTGCCGCGGTGCGCGCGCAGCGCTGGGAGCGAGCCGAGGCGGAACTCGAGGCGGCGCTCGCCTTGTCGCCGCTGAACGTGCACGCCCTGAAGGAACTCGGCTGGGTCGCGACCCGCCTGGGCGACCTGGACACCGACCCAGAGCAGGCGCTGCGCCGGCATCGACGCGCGCTCGACGTGTTGGAGCGCTTGCCCGAGAGCGCGCGCGAACGGCGTGTGCGCTTGATGTACGCGAGCGTGTTGGCCCGCAATGGACGCCACGACGACGCGGAGAAGGTGCTGGCCGTGCTCATCGCGGAAGAGCCGGGCGATGCCGATGCGTGGCTCGTGCGCGCCGGCATGCGGCGACACTCGCGCCCCGAGGACGCGTGGGGCGACTTCGAGCAGGCCGCGGCCCTGGGCTCGGAGTTCGCGCGTGAGCAGCTCGCGAACGTCGTCGGACGGATGAGCCGCGTGTCAGATCGAGATGGGTGACACCCCACGTTCTGTGCCTCATCGCCCGATAACTGAACGGCGTCGTGCCGCGTTGAACGGCAGCGACATCGCGCTCGGCTGCGCGCTGCGAGACGCTATGCCTGCCGTTCGATTCGGATTGAGGTTGGTCCCTGAAGGCCTGCTTCGGCCTTGAGCGCGATGACCTGCTCGCACAGCGCTTTGTGATATGGATTCATCCAGCGGTGGTCGTTGCTCGGGAATAGGCGAACCTTCCAATTGTAGAAGGTCTCACCTCGCTTGCCAATGTCGACCGTGTCGACGGCCCGCGCCCGATAGAAGAAGTTGAGGTTGCGTCGGACGTGACGCTTCCATGCCTCGGGGTCGCGCACGTCGTCGCGCTTGGGAAACGCGATGAACTCGAACGTCGACGGCATCGCCGTCGAGCGCGCCGAGGTCACCATGAAGTTCACGTCTTTGACCTCCTTGTGCCCGTTGCAAGTGCTGCACAACGTCTGGAGGTTTCCGAGCTCGTTCGAGCCACCGACCCAGGCGGGTGCGATGTGGTCGATCACCAGCATCCGCCTATGGGTCTCCCCGCAGCTGAGACACGTATAGTTGTCTCGGCTCTTCACGGCTTCCTTCACGCCATCGGAAGGCTCGCGCGCGCGAATCCGCTCGGGCTTCGCGACCGTCGGCAACGACGCCCCGCGGCCAAGCCCCATGCGCTGCCGCACCACGTGATCCTGCTCGAAGCCGTACTGCCGCTGGAACTGGTCGAAGCTCGGGTAGAGGGAGTGCCAGAAGCGATCCGCGCGGTCATACTCGGCCTTGAGCGACTTCGCGACGTTCAACGGTCCGAGGTCCCTCTCGATGTACAGACCAGCGACCCGCTCGAGGTCATGGTGCTGGCGTTCCTCGAACGCGAAGAACGGCGGCGCATCCCCACCACTCTGAGCGACGTGACGGGCGATGTGGAACAGGTCGCGATGGATGTCGGCGCCGATGTGCGTCGACGTCGCCGCAAAGAACTGCGTTCGCCACCGCTCGATGCGCGCACGCACTGCGTCGAGCGTCACCCGCTCGTCTTCGAACGCCTCGAGATCGTCGTGCACAATCCAGACGACGAACTTCGCGAAGTCGGCCCTCTCGTGCTCGTAGACCATCACCAGGTCCCGTCGATCTTCGGAGTCATCGCTCGGCGTGCCGTCGGGTCCCGGGACGGCCGTGCGGAAAGCGAGCCGATACCAGCCCACCGGCAGGAAGCTCGACATTGGCACGAATGCCTCGCCCGCTCCGCCCTGCATCTCGCGCACGAGCCGCCGCACGAGGTCGATCGACACCAACGTCAGAGGCGCGCGCGGCCCATACTCGGGCATCGCTTCATCGGCGTGGCCGCCCATGACGTCGTCGACCTCGGCCCAGGCGATCCGGACCTGCCAGTTGTCGATGAACATCACGATGTTCGCCGTCTCGGTGCCGCCGAACTTCTTTCCTCGGAGGGCGCGCCCCACCATCTGGGTCAGCAGGATCCGGCTCGTCGTCTGGCGTGTAATGAAGACCGTCTGCGCGTCCGGGATATCAGTCCCTTCGGTCAGCATGCGCACGTTGATGAGGACGTCGACTTCGCCCTTCCTGAACGCGGCGATCGCGTCCGAGTTGGCCGTCCTGTCCCGCCGGTTGCGCTCTTCGGCGCTGCCGCGCTGAGACGCGACATGCGAGTACACCGCCGCCGCCCGCACGCCGCGCGCCTGGAGCTTCTGGCTGAGGTATTCACACTGCGACCACCGGTCCGCGAAGATGATCGTCTTGCCGTAGCGCTTCTGGTCCGCGACGTAGCGGTCAACGATGAACTGGTTGCGCGACTGGCTCTGGGCGAGGTGCTCGATGACGTCTTCAGGAATGTCGCCGTAGCTCTCGACCCAGCGCTCGAACGCGCGATGGTCGAAGTCGGGCGTGAAGTGGGTGCGCGCCTGCTCGTAGACCGGCTTCGCCAGGATCCCCTGGGCGGTCAGCTTACGCGCGTCTGCCTCGTGGATCTTGCCTTGCGGGAACAGCTTGCCGAGCCAGCCCTTGCGCCGCTCGTCCGAATACGTCGGCGTCGCCGTGAGCCCGAGCAGCTTCAT
>Ga0105047_10016667_pt1 | contig 11505 bp, 5 predicted proteins | sample MAT04_FD_78384 | JGI IMG/M metagenome (GOLD analysis project Ga0105047, IMG submission 78384) | Freshwater microbial communities from Lake Fryxell liftoff mats and glacier meltwater in Antarctica - MAT-04 (megahit assembly) | ecosystem: Environmental > Aquatic > Freshwater > Ice > Liftoff... | reverse complement strand
GGTCTTGCCAGTCGTATAACCGTTGGTGCAGGAACTGAATATTTGTCGTCAGTTACTTCAGGCTCAGTAATGCCGTTTGTAAGCACTTCGGTCCGGCTTGCGTCAAGCCTTTTAGTATCAGGTGAATATACCTATGGAGTTCGCTCAAAAGCAATTCTTACTTACCGACTGCCCTCTAACACGCAATTCGAATTGTATTATACAATGTACGAAAAGGGCCAGAAAGCCATAAATTATAATTATCTGCAGGAGCGTAAAGCTGTTGTTTCGATACCTTTCAGGGCCAGAACTTTCTCTGCCTATTCCAGATTGACGCTCAACCAGATTATACTTCCGGAATCGGAATATACTACATCCGAATTTTTATTGTCGGGATCGATGAAAGGAGTTGGAACCAATTTTACCACGTATGCATTATTTGCTGATGAGGCCAAACCTTACGTTTACAGCAATCTTTCATTTTCGTTCCGACTCCCGAAGTCTTTCGTGCTTATTCCTCAAATGCAATATGAGTACAATAACCAGGAACTCATTTCGGTGAAATGCGGCCTCGAAAAACAATTGTTCAGAAATGGATTTTTAAGCGCGTCCTACGAAAAGAATTTTAAAAGTGATATTCATAACCTTGAGTTTACATTCAGGTACGATTTCTCATTTACACAGCTGGCTTTCACGGCAAGGCGAAGCAACAACACAACTACATTTACCGAATCAGCTCGTGGAAGCCTGATATACGACCGCAAGTCAGAATACCTTCGTGCCGGAAACCGGACAAGTGTTGGAAAAGGTGGTATTACTATTATGCCTTTCCTCGATATGAACTGTAATGGTGTTCAGGATGCTGATGAGCCTATGGCTTACGGACTCAATATTCACATTTCAGCAGGTAGGATTGAGCACGATTTGAAAGATACCATTATACGGATACTGGATCTGGAGCCTTATGCATCTTATTTCCTCGAATTTGACAAAAATAGTTTTGACAATATCGCCTGGCAGTTGAAAAACAGTACTATGCGGATAACGGTCGATCCCAACAGTTTTAAATTGATAAAACTTCCTGTTTACGTTTATGGCGAAGCTTCCGGTATGGTTTACCTCAATGGATCCGGCAGCCAAAGGGGGCAGGGAAGAGTGATTGTATGTTTCTATAACGAACAAGGCAAGCTGGCAGGACGCACACTTTCCGAATCGGATGGATATTTTAGTTTCCTTGGTTTGCCTCCCGGAAAATACACAGCAGCTATTGACACAGCACAATTGCGCCGTATTAATATGGTTGCTTCACCTGCTTCTGTCGCATTCGATATCAATCATAGTTTTGATGGCGATATAAAGGACGATTTTGAATTCAGTCTTACATCGTTAGGTCCTGAAAAAGAGGAAACTATAATGCCTTTGCGCCAGCCGGTTCCTGTAATTTCACGCGAAGTGATTGCCAAAACGGAAATCCCGGCTGCCGGAAATGTATCTGCGCCTGTAGTCCCCAAAATAGTACTTCCGGTACTAACCAAACCCGATAATGCCAACGATGGCGATGAATCAGGAAATATTAAATCTTATGCCGGAAATTACGCCATACAGGTTGGCGCTTTCAAAGTACTCGAAAATGCTGTGAAAGTAAGAGCACACCTCATTCTTGCTTTAGGCACAAATGTTTATATCCTTGAACAGGGTGGAATGTACAAGGTAATTATCACAGGTTTCGATGAATACGCCAAAGCAAAAGCTTATCTCCCCGAAATAAGGAACAGAGAATACAAGGATGCATTTATTATTGGATTGAAGGAAGCTTCGGGAATGGTATATTATTCCGGTGCCGATAAACAAAGCGGACTTGGCGAAATTCTGGTTGCCATATATAATGAAGCAGGAGCACAGGTTGACCGCACTCGTTCCAATACTGAAGGGTATTTCAGTTTCAAAGGTTTATTAACAGGACGCTATATTGCAAAGGTTGATTCGAACCAACTGAGGATGATCAATATGATATCGACACCATTAGCTCTTCCGTTCGAATTCGAAAGAAACCTTTTTACTGTTGCCAAAACAAATCTTGAATTCACTCTTCGCACACTTGTACCTGATAAAGTTGCACAGGAGCCCGCAAAAGCTGCTTCACAAATTGAAAAAACAGATCCGGCACAAAAACGGAATGTTGACGGCATTGTTAAAGCCGTGCCGACCATCGGATTGCCGCCACAGCAGGATAACGGCGAAAAAATTACAGGTGTAAAGAAAACAAATCCGTTGCCGGGAACCTATGCCATTCAGGCAGGAGCCTACGTGGATATTGAAAATGCACGGAAAATACGAAGCCGCCTGATTGATGGTTTGAAAATGGATGTATTTATAACCGAAGAAGACGGCATGTTTAAAGTTGTTGTAATCGGTTTCGACGACTATGCCAAAGCTGAAGCATTCCTTCCGGTGATCAGAAACAGGGGATTTACTGAAGCTTTTATTGTTAGAATAAAATAAAGCGGCTGTTTATGGCCGCTTTCATTTAATAATATGAAGTCTGGAATTTTTATGCCAGATTGTACTTCTCGATCTTCGCATTGAGTGTAGGCCTTGTAATATCAAGGTAACGGGCTACTTCTACCTTGTTCCATTTCAAATCATCGAGCACACGCTTGATGTGGTATTTTTCGAGTTCGGCGATAGTTTTAAACTGTATTTCGCCTCCTGTTTCACTTAGCAACAGAGATGGTTTTCGTGTAATAAAAGTGATATTATCTTTTTCCAGTACATCGGCTTTCGACATTACAATAGCTTGTAGAATTGTGTTTTCCAACTCACGCACATTGCCGGGCCAATCATGATCCTGAAGCATTTCGATAACGCCGTCGCCGATTTTAACTACGTTTTTGCCGAAACGTTTATTTAATTTATGCATGAAATGGATGATCAGGTCGCGGATGTCTTCCTTCCGGTCGCGCAATGGCGGAAGATTTATTGTGAAAACTTTTAGCCGGTAATAAAGATCTTCTCTGAATCTGCCTTGTTTTATCAGTTCTTCCAGGTCTTTGTTAGTTGCAGCAATAATGCGCGCTTTCATCGGAATGGTGTTTTCGCCACCCACTTTCTCAAATTCCAGTTCCTGTATGACCCTTAGCAGTTTTACCTGGGTATTTAATGAAATTTCGCTGATCTCATCCAGAAAGATTGTGCCTTCACCGGCTAGTTCGAATTTGCCGCTTTTATCACGGATAGATCCTGTAAATGAACCTTTTACATGTCCGAAAAGCTCGCTTTCGAGCAACGATTCGGTTAATGCACTGCAATTTACAGTTACCAGAGGCTTTTCGCGTGTGATTCCGGAGTAATGGATAAGCCTGGCAATAAGTTCCTTGCCGGTACCTGTTTCGCCCTGTATCATCACATTTGCTTTATTCATCGAAATACGGCCGATATTTTTAAAGATCTCCTTCATTTGAGCCGTTTTACCGACCAGAAGTGTATCAACAATATCATTCGAAATATCTTCGGGCAGCACACCGTTGAGGTTTCGGCTTACATTAAGCAAATTGAGCGCATCATTAACCACTGATTTCAGCAGAGCTGGCTTAACAGGCTTTTCCAGAAAATCGTACGCTCCCATTTGTATCGATTTAATGGTAAGACCTACATCTCCATGGCCGGTAAGGATAATTACCGGTAAATTATGCTTGATCTGAAGTATTTCAGCAAGTACCTGCAGCCCATTTTTGCCAGGCATAAGGTAGTCAGTTATCACAATATCAGGGAATTCTGAGAGTACAGCGCTGATGCCACTCTCCCCGTCTCCGGCTTCAATAATCGTATAACCTTCACTTCGGAGAGATTCCTTAATTATCATACGGTTTATAGCATCATCGTCGATGATTAATATTTTAGCCATTTCAATATATTAGATTGAGATCAAGTGTCCGGAATATTTTTGGAAAGCTTGTCTCTTCCCAAAATGCAGTAAGGTTTTGTCCTAAACCGCACAAATATAGGAATTATTGAAAAGCCGAAGATGGTTGCAGATTCGCTTTTTATAATTTATTTTACAGTTTGTAAAATTATTATGTAAAATTACAGATTGTATCCCGCAGCATGTAAAAGCTTAACTTCCGGTTTACTGCTTCTCTTTTTAGTTCATTACTTTTTGTTATCGTGACTGATTTTTAATTTCTGAGCAGGTATTTCGATAAAATGCAGGTTTTTTATTTATTCTCCTGTTTGTTTTTAGTTTTATTATATAAAAAATTCCTTTCAGAGGGAAGCAACTCATCCGACAAGGAAAACATAATTCAGATGATCAAAAATATGTGGAAGTGTTATTTATTGCATTATTTTTGCTTCGGTTCATTTAGTCAATATTACAACAATACGTTGCGGAAGCATTAAGTGTAATATTGCAAGTACTGAACCAAATATATACTGTCCTGTCGCTGATTGCTCACAAAAAGTACTGCATACTATGAAAATTAAGCTTAACAGTATTATCAAAATCTCTGTTACCATTGCCATACTTCTTTTCCTTTTCTGGAAAGTGGAATTCAATACGGTTGGTTTTGGCGAAACACTTCGTTCGGTCCGGACCGGATATTTTCTGCTATCGCTCTTTGGCGTTATTCTGGTGCTAGGCATTAAAAGCTATCGCTGGCGAATGCTTATTCAAAATGAGGGTATAAATTATTCGTCGTACAAAGCGTTTGCGGCCTTTATGGCTTCGGATGCCATTGGTATTGTTACACCGGGGCGCATCGGCGAAATTGCGCGTTTGTATTATGTGAGGCAGGAAAGCGATATCAGTTTTTATTCGGCATTTAAAACCATAGTTTCCGACAGGGTTTTCGATTTTACCATGCTCGGCTGGTTCGGGCTATCCGGTATGCTTTTTTACTTCAAAACATTCGGCGATTACCCCGGAATTAATTATGCCATCGGAGTTCTGATACTAATAATCCTTGGTTATGTCCTGGGTATTAAGTTTCTTGAAATAATTCTGAAAAACAAAAAAATCAGCCGCTTACCTGTTATCAGGTTTGTTTACGAAAGTATTAAAGCTGTTTTTGGGAAAAATACGGTTGTCATGTGGGCTATAACCCTGGTTGCGTATTTTATGTATTTCGCTTTCTCATGGCTTATTATGATTTCGCTCCATCTAACTCCTTCCTATATGGATGTGGTTTTTATCATGAGCATTATGAGCCTGAGTACAATTATTCCTCTGTCGATTGCAGGTTTTGGAACGCGTGAAGCTACCCTGGTATTGCTTTTTGCATATTACGGACTGGCGAGTGAAACTGCAATTTCGTTCTCGCTACTTCATTTTACAGCATTTTTCCTTTGGGGTGGATTGATCGGATTGGTGTTCTGGCTGTTAATGCCTATTTCGTTGCAACAAGTTAAGGATGATTCGAAGAGTATCTTTTTGTTGTTTAAGCCGGAAAAAACTGAAAAATAAAGTTGATTTTATTCTTCTTTCAGTGTGTATATATCTGCTTTAAGTTCATCAATCCATACAGTTGATTTACTGTCGTTCCAGAAATAAATTTGCAATTCAGCATCGTCTGGAATAAATTCAGGGGAAATATAGTCAAATTCAATCGTATTCCACTCATTTGGTTTAAACGGGGTTTTTAACATTGAGAGATTAATTGAACGGTATTTAACCAACTTATCTTTATACATAATGGTTACAACCAGGTTACCGTGTTTTGCAATTGAACTGTCACCTGATAGAATCTTTACAGAAGCCCTTATCCAGAAATGATCCTGATAATTGAGGTCTTTGAGTGGTGTTTTAAAACCGGGAGAATAAACATAGGTGCTATCCATCCGTAAACTGAAATTGCCCTGAAATTTCACTGTGCTATCAATATGATCACTTGTTTCAGGTTCAGCCTGTTCAAAGTCATAATGAATCAGGGTTTTGATTGAGTACTGCCTGGTTCTGGTTAAGGTATCGATACTATAGCCCGAGCGTCCCACAAGCATTTTTTCTTCTGGTCTTGTAGCATTGTATTTCCCAAGGACTGATAAATAAGATTCTTTTGTCATACGCGATCCATCCACTACCTCAATCAGGGTTTGTTTTGCCAAAACTGCATTCATATATATAAACAGAGGTAGAATCAAAAGAAAAAGAGATACGACCCACTTCCGTTTTGATAGCATATACTCCAGAAACACGGCCATTGGAAGTAACAGAATGGCATACGACTGTATAAAAGCCCGATAGCCATAACTTATCAGGCTGGTGAAACAAGAGATCATATAAACATTCAAAAAGATAAAGAGTAATGAAAACAAAAATAACTTCCTCTGTTTATAAAAAGAAATAAAAATTCCAGCTATCGCCAATAAGCTCAAGGGGGAATAAATAAACCAGCCTTTCCGGAAACTGAAAAGTGTATTCAAAAATCTGGGATTGCTCCAATCCATCTTTGATGCAGGATCATTGTAAACCGAAACGATGAATTCACCCGCATAAATCCGCCAGTAAATAAATTGAGGTAACAAAAAGACTGCAACAAGTATTCCAGCGCAGATGATTTGCGGATATCGTTTATAAACTAAGGCGATTTTTACATTAAGAGATTTGATGTCATAGATGTTGTAAAGAACAGGTATTAAAATGGCAATGATTTCCGAAGGTCTTATCGACATTATCAAGCCTAAAGCAATGCCAATTCCTGAAACATATTTCCATTTTTGTTCTTCATGCCATTTTATTGTAAACCATAGCAGAAAAATATATAGATTAAATAGGTAAGCATGGGGAATCGGATTTCCTAAAGTAGTAAAAAACAATAAGTTAGTTCCAAAATAAGTAATCAATAAGGTAAGTGCAGTAACTTTATCGCTAAAAAAATGCAAGAGCAGTTTTCGTGCAAAAATAATTCCTGCAATCGTGAATAGAAAACCATAAATGATAACGCTTTCTTGATAAGGAGTTGAAAATCCATCAGCCGGCACACCCGTTAGCAAAGCAATGCTATGCCCGATAAAAAAAGCTGGTGCAAGATAAATGGCAGTCCCCATATACATTCGGATAATAACTCCTCCCTTTGGCGATTGCATCAATTGATAAAGAGTTGGGGTGTTTTTATATTTCTCATTCAACATGTTATAATTATCTATGTTGTTGAATGATAGATCGTGTTGACTGAATGCAGCAGGAAGGTATAAGTAATACCCATAATTATCGTAAGCAAAAATATTCCCCTGGTGGTAGTTTATTTTTAATATTGTGAAAATCAGGGTAATAAATACAATAGAATACAAGGAATATGGATTTGATATTTTTTTCATCATTTTCGGTTTAAAGTGTGCAAATTAAATAATTAATTCTTTAGTATGGAGAAGATATATATATTATTTAACACAGTAATAGCAATACTTGATTCAAAATCAAAAGGTTCTTTTTTAATTGGGATGTCGTACAACACGCTACAATGTGATTTATTTCTTGAACCCAGAAGTTGTTAGAAATCAGTTTTATATGCTTTGAATATTCTATTAATTCAATTTTGATTTCAGAATTTAGTGAATATACAGCGAATACAGGTATAATAAATTCTTTTCTTAAATTTGCAGTTCAAATTTCTGGTTTTTTAATGCTAAATAACAACGTAGAGTAGATGTGTTCGTCGAATAGTGAAAATAAGTTCTTCTCAGGATTGTATAAATTAACTGGGAAGTAAATGTTATGATTAAAAAACTTCAGATTGCCCTTCTATTTCTTGTTCCACTGGTATTTCTATATATCGGTCTGCAGTTCGATCGTACCAAATACGGTACCGATCCCGAGAGCGCATACCTGATGAACGGACTTAATATAGCTACCGGCAAGGCCGTCGGGCATTTTGATAATCCCGGCACTACTGTGCAGGTGTATAGTTCGGTAGTTCTGCAGATTACTCATTTTCTGCGTTTTAATGACCTCGATATACAAACCGATGTGCTTCAAAACTCCGAATATTACATCGAAGTGCTGCGTAAAAGTCTGATTGCTTTTAATGCCGGTATTTTGCTTTTACTTGGTCTTACAGTTTTTATGCTGCTGCAAAATTTTTGGGCTGCTTTGCTGTTACAGATCGCACCGTTTATGTCAGTTACCCTTATCGAAGAATTATATACCAAAGTTGCGCCCGAGCCTTTGTTGTTTTCAACAGTGGCAGTTCTTATTATTTTAGTGTTAAAATATTATAAAGCATCCTCTCCCGACAGTTCAAAATATGCCTGGCTTTTTGGATTGCTTTCCGGGTTCGGATTGGCAACAAAAATGACTTTTCTGCCCATTCTGATCATTCCTTTTATCGTTCTGAACGAAATGCGCAGCAAATGGCTTTATGTAATCGCGGTATTCCCTTCTTTTATTCTGTTCACTTTACCTGCGGCAAAAGGTTACCTGCATATGGCCAATTGGTTTCTGAACCTGGGAACACATACCGGCACATACGGACAGGGCTCAGCCGGGGTTATTGATCCGGCGCAATATTTTAATTCACTGGTTTTAATAATAAAAAATAATAGTGCATTAGTTGCTGTGCTGGCGATAGGTATTATTGCCCTGATACTGATCCGTTTCGCTTCCGCTGATTTTAAAGCAAGTAAATATAGGACAGAATTTTATATGCTTTTAGCCATTTTGGTTGCCATGGCAGGCAGTATTCTTATGGTTGCAAAACACTATCATAGTAATCATTACCTCTTCCCGGCGCTCAGCCTTTCGGGATTTACACTTGTGCTTGTTTACCTGTTGGTAAGCCAAAAACTCACTGCTCAAAAGCAACGGATTTTTAGATTTTCACTTCCTGTTGCTGTTATACTGGTAGTTTCATTTTCGCTTACCAATATCCCTACGCTCACTCTTGCATTTAATGGATATCGCATGTCGAATCAAAGTACCGACGAAACATTTGCCCTTCTTGATCGCGATTATAAAGACTATGTAAAAGTGTATTATTACCCTGTTTCGTTTAACGAATTTTCGTCGCTGCGATGGGGGAACACCTATTCGCGGCTTTATAGCAGCGAAAAACTAACGGAGTTATTTCCTGATGGGTTATTTTACAATGCCTGGGAGAAGAGTTTTCAGTTGTGGGAAACAAGTATTCCCGCAGGGGAATTTGTGAAAAAGTATGGCGGGAAAATTCTGCTTGTCGGCGGCCCCCGGACGTATGAGGAATTAAAGGTGGTTCAGGATGCCGGACTTAAACTCAGGAAGCTATACGAAGGTCGTGTTCAGGTGGTTTACGAAATAGATACAGACAAATCTGCGTTTTTTAAGGAAATTTCCTTTTCCGGATCGGCCAAATGGAAACTGGAGAATAGTTTCGAGTCATTCAGCAATGATAATCAATGGGTTATGGTTGATGACGAACACTTTTGTAAAAACTCCGGTCTCACCAAAGAGAAAGCTCGCACAGGAAGTTATTCGTTTTCGTTGCCATCGATGGATACATACGCTATGGAGTATGAACTCCGTGATGTTAAACCCGGGCAGATTTATATCATATCAATCTGGAGATATGGCGGCAGCGATCAGGCGTCGGTTGTTGTATCGTCAAAACAGGCAGATATGTTCTATGCTAAAAGTAAAGGAATCACCGAAACGGACAAAAATGGATGGGGAAAACTATTTCTTACAATTAAAGTCCCCGAGAAATTTCAAGAGGACAAGCTGAAAGTGTACCTTTGGAACCACGGCGATTCTCCTGCCTGGTTCGACGACCTGGAAATAATACAATATAAATAAAAAATACCGTACTGCTCTCAATCCCAAACTATTGAATTATACAGAAGAAAAATAATATGATTAACGGAAAGAAAATTGTAATTGTGTTACCTGCTTACAACGCCGGTCAGACTTTAGAGAAAACCTATAAAGAAATTCCTTTTGATATTGTGGATGAAGTTGTACTGGTTGATGATCGAAGCCGTGATAATACGGTGGAAGTAGCTCGCCAGATTGGTATTAAACATGTGTTTCAGCACGAAAAAAACAAAGGTTACGGCGGTAACCAGAAAACTTGCTATGATAATGCTTTGAAACTCGGTGGCGATATTGTAATTATGTTACATCCTGATTATCAATATACTCCCTTGCTTATTCAGTCCATGGCGCACCTTATCGCCAACGAAGTTTTTCCTGTAGTGCTTGGATCACGTATTTTGGGCAACGGCGCACTCAAAGGCGGAATGCCACTCGTTAAATACATTTCGAACCGTGGTCTTACGTTGATACAGAACGTTCTTATAAACCAGAAACTTTCCGAATACCATACCGGCTACAGGGCATTTTCACGCAAAGTATTGCTGGCAATTGACTACCATGCCAACAGCGACGATTTTGTGTTTGATAACCAAATGATGTCGCAGATTATCTATGCAGGTTTCCCTGTTGGTGAAATTACCTGTCCTACCAAATACTTTAAGGAAGCATCATCCATCAATCTCACGCGGAGCACTATTTATGCTTTTGGGGTATTGCAAACATCCTTTCAGCATTTCTTTAATAAACTGGGTATCCTTAATTTGAAACGCTATAAAATTCAGAAACAGTAAACCTGTGGCACAATACGTATTTTCAGGTTAACAGAACGGTCAATCCTCAGTAAATCAGTAACATTGTTGCTGATTTTGGCTTTTAACGCTGTGCAGTGAAGCCGGTTACGAAACTATTCAGAACCAAGCGGTGTCCATTCCAGTTTCAGGTCGTCAACAAAAATATTTTTCTTACCCGTGTACCAAACATATACTCTGTAATTTCCATCGGGAGGAGTATTGCGGTCAATTACATCGGTCAAAGAAAGTTCGAACCACTCACCGGCGTTGCTTTTCAGGTCCGAATCTTTTGCTGTAATATATTTATATACTTTATGTTCAGCATTATCAATACTCAGTACCAGCAATATCTTCCCTTTTTCGTCAGTTGATGGATTAAAGATGCGGGCACTGGCTTTAAGCGAAATAGTGCTGGTGCCGGGCAGGCTTTCAAGTTTTCCATCCGCAGCAGGGCTGTACATGAAATCGGGAGTCAATTCAATGCTCTGTTTCCCGCTGCTGCTTTTAAGCGTGCTAACATGTTTTTGATAATCTTCGTTGAGTATGTTTTCGAAATCATTGTAAAAAAACTGTTTTGAAACCACCTGCGTTGTGTCGCGGGGTGCTTTCATAAATACGGCAAGTTTATAATTTTCACCTCCAATAATGGTAAAATTCTCGAAAGGCGTAAAAACAGTAAGCAACCGTAGATTATCGTTTTTCATCAGCGAGTTGAAGGGCAATTTCCCCTCGTACCCGGCAAACTGTGCATCCCAAATCAGCAACTCTCCCGATTTCATCAGGTTGGCAGGATTTACATTTTCATAGGAATACATTTTAAAACACTCGTTCGGATGAAAAGGATCTTTGTCCATATAAAACGGGAACATCGGATCGGTATAAAAAGCCCTGCGCTCGCTGTATTTCGAATTTTTGAGCCAGTTGGTCAATTGCTCCATCACGGCAAAATTCAAACCG
>Ga0105047_10016665_pt1 | contig 11505 bp, 2 predicted proteins | sample MAT04_FD_78384 | JGI IMG/M metagenome (GOLD analysis project Ga0105047, IMG submission 78384) | Freshwater microbial communities from Lake Fryxell liftoff mats and glacier meltwater in Antarctica - MAT-04 (megahit assembly) | ecosystem: Environmental > Aquatic > Freshwater > Ice > Liftoff... | reverse complement strand
GGCACGTAGCCGCGGATGTAGCCGGGGTCCTTGCCGGTCTTGTCGAACGGGGGGTCGAGCAACTGGATCAAGCCTGCCTCGCGTCGCACCAGATGCTGGTCCAACGAGGCCATCGCCTGCCGCGCACGAGCAGGATCGGCGGCACCTGACAGCACCGACCAGCTCTGCGAGATCGAATCGATCATGCATTCGTCGCTCTGGGTGGAGCCCAGCGGCGTGCCGTCGTCGAACCAGGCGCGGCGATACCACTGCCCATCCCATGCGTGCGCTTCCAGGTTCTCGCGCAACGCAGCCGCAGCGCTGCGGCACCAGCTGGCAAAAAAGACATCAGCGCGTGCTTCGGCGACATCGGCGAAGCGCACCAGCGCCTCGAACAGGAAAAACCCCAGCCACACGCTTTCGCCCTTGCCGGCCTCGCCGACGCGGTTCATGCCGTCATTCCAGTCGCCGGTGCCGATCAGCGGCAGGCCGCGTTCGCCGCGCAGTTCATTGCCGCGACGCAGCGCACGCACGCAATGGTCGTAGAACGATTCCTGCAGCCCCGAGGGCACCGGCAGGTCGTAATACGATTCTTCGTCCATGTTGACCGCACGGCCTTCGATGTAGCGCACCGGCTCGTCGAGCACGCTGGCGTCGCCGGTGACCTGCAGGTAGCGGCAGGCGGCGAGCGGCAGCCACAGGTAGTCGTCGGAACAGCGCGTGCGCACGCCGCGTCCGGCGGGCGGATGCCACCAGTGCAGTACGTCGCCCTCGGGGAACTGGTGCTCGGCGCTCAGCAGCAGGTGCGAACGGGTGAGCGCCGGATCGGCATGCACCGTGGCCATCGTGTCCTGCAGCTGGTCACGGAAACCGAACGCGCCGCCGGACTGGTAATAACCGCTGCGTGCGATGTAGCGGCAGGCGAGGGTCTGGTACATCAGCCAGCCGTTGGCCAACAGGTCGACACTGGGATCGGGCGTGGTGACCTTGATCGCGCCAAGCGTATGCAGCCAGTGGATCCGAACCGCATCCAGCGCGTCATGTGCGGGGCCGCTGCCGCGGGTTTTCCTTGCCAGTGCGACCGCCTCGCCATGGTCTGCACCGACGCCAAGCCGGAATACGGTTTCCAGCCGTTGCCCTGAGGCCAGCGCCAGCGGCACCTGGATCGCCGCGCAAGGATCCAGCCCTGCGCCCAACGTGCCCGAAAGACGCTGGCGCAACAGTGCCGCCGGCTGTGCCAGGGTCCCGTTGCGGCCGATGAATTCAGTGCGGTCGCAGGTGAAGCTGCAACCGTCCCCGTCGGCGTCGAAGAATGCAGTGCGATTGTTGAATTCGGTGTTGTACGGATTGCGCGCGGTCAGCGCGCCGCTGCCGTGGTCGCGTTCGCTGATCACGTGCATCCGGGTCTTGGCGCGCAGGTCGCCAAGGACCCATTCGACGTAGCCGGTCACCGATAGCTGGCGCGGGCGACCGCTGCGGTTCTGCACCCGCAGGACCGAGTACTTCACGGCATCCTCGCGCGCCACGTAGATCCACAGCTCGCTGGCGATACCGTCTTCGATGTGTTCGTACACGCTGTAGCCGAAGCCGTGGCGGGTGCGGTAGCGGCCACTGCCGCGGTAGGGCAGCGCCATCGGCGACCACACGCGACCGGTGGTTTCATCGCGCAGGTAGAACGCTTCACCACAGGCGTCGGTCACCGGATCGTTGTGCCATGGCGTCAGCCGGAACTCGTGCGCGTTCTCGAACCAGGTGTAACCCGGGGTGCTCTCGCTGACCACGGTACCCATGCGCTCGTTGGCCATGACGTTGGACCAGGGCGCCGGTGTGGGCATGCCTTCGTCCTGGCTGACGATGTATTCGCGGCCATCGGCAGCGAAGGCGCCGCTGCCGTTGTCGAACACCTGCTCGCTGGCCATTGTTTCGAACGGCCACGGGTCGTCGCCCGGGTCGACGGACTCCCGGTCCTCGATGTCCGGCGCCGGCGGCAGCAACTCCGCCTGCAGGCCTTGTCCTTCCTCGATCAGCAGCGGGACGTTGCGCTCGGGCGCGGAGTGGCGGCCGACCTGCGCCGACAGTGTGCCGCGCTGGTCGCTGACGATCACCCGCGCCACGGTCTGCAGCAGGATGCGGTCTTCCGACGAGATCTGCTGCGCCGGACGCACGAACACACCACCCGGACGATCCAGCAGGTTGCCTTCGGGCCCCGCTGACACCAGGCCGAGGATCTGCTCCTGCAATTGCTGGCGGTAGCCGGCCTGGTCTTCGTTCCAGATCACCAGGTCGACGTTCAATCCCTTGAGGCGCCAGTACGCGTGGGCCTGCACCATCTGGCGGACCAGTTCGATGTTGGCCGCTTCGGCAATCTGCACCAGCACGATCGGCAGGTCGCCGGAAATCGAATGTCCCCATAGCCCCGATTGTCCGCGCCGGTTCTGCATCAGCAGCGCGCTGTCGGCGCGCAGCAACGGATGTGCGTACACCATCAGTCCGGCCAGGCGCTCGTACAGCTGCGCATCGGCCTGCGAGGCGTTGATCTGGCGTCGCACCACCTGGCTGTGGGTCCAGGCCAGGTCGAACACGCGGTCGGCCAGGCGCCGGTCGCGGTATTTGTCGATCAGCGCACTGCAGTGCTCGCGTTGCACGCCGACGCCAGTGACCATGTCGATCATCGCGGTCTGCTCGGGCGCCAGCACGATGCGACAGCGGATCGCCACCACCGGATCCAGCACCGAGCCGCACGAATCCGACAACTCCCTGCTCTGTGCCGAAAGCGCATGCGGCGTGCGCGGGGTATTGCCGCGGCCGACAAACCGCGCGCGGTCGGTTTCGTAGGAAATCTCGCTGATCTGCGCGTCGTGCACCGCGATAAGGTGGAACATCCACGGCGGGACCTCGTCGTGCGCACGCGGGCGCCGCGTGCACAGCAGCGCCTGTCGTGCCCGCTGGATCTCGGTCTGCACGAACAGGTTGCTGAAGGCTGGATGCAGTTCGTCGGAGATCCCGGGCGCCAGCACGACTTCGGCGTAGGTGGTGATTTCGATGGTGCGGGTCTGGCGCGAGCGGTTGCGGATCGACAGGCGCCGCAGCTCGATGTCGTCCTCGGACGACACCGCGATTTCCATGTGACTGTCGTAGCCGCGCTTGCGGCCGCGGAATTCGGCCTTGGCGTCGGAGAAGATCGCCTCGTAATGGTCCACCGCCACGCAGGTGGGCTGGTGCGCCGCCGACCAGTATTCGCCACTGTCCACGTCGCGCAGGTAGCAGAAGCTGCCCCAGTTGTCGCGGGTACCGTCTTCGCGCCAGCGCGTGACCGACATGTCGCGCACGCGGCTGTAGCCACCGCCCGCGCTGGAAAGAAGGCTGTGGTAGCGGCCGTTGGACAGCAACTGCACTGCCGGCCGGCTGCCGTTGGGATCGTTGAACACGCGCAGCTGGGTTTCCGCTGCGGTCGGTGCGGTGCGCACGCCGGTTTCCACTTCGTGCGGGTGGTAGACGCCGGTGCGCGGAATGCGTTCCTGCAACAACAGCAAGGTCGCCTGGAATTCGGCGTCGGCGACGAAGCGCTTCTGCATCGCCTGGTCGCGCAGCAGGTAGACCAGCGACAGGAAGCCCATGCCCTGGTGATGGGCCATGAACGAACGCACCAGCGCGTGATCCTGGCCGCGCGGGATCCGCGAAGGGGTGTAGTCGATCGCCTCGTACAGCCCGTAGCGGCCACCGAAGCCGAGCGCGGTGAGGCGCTGCAGGTTTTGGCAGGCCGCTTCGGGTGCCACCATCAACGCCATCATGCTGGCGTACGGCGCGATCACCAGGTCCTGGCCGAGGCCGCGCTTCAACCCCAGGCCGGGCACGCCGAATGCGCGGTACTGGTAGTTCATGCGGGTGTCGACGGTGTTGTAGCCGGATTCGGAAACTCCCCACGGCACGTCGCGCTGGCGACCGTAGAAGATCTGCGCCGCCACCGAGTGCTGCGCGGTCTGCTCCAGCAGCGTGTCCGGATAACTCGGCATCACCAGCTGCGGCATCAGGTATTCGAACATGGAGCCGCTCCACGACAGCAGCGTCGCATTGCCGTCGACCTCCGTCAGCAACCGTCCCAGCGCGAACCAGGTCTCCTGCGGCAGCTGGCCCTGGGCGATGGCCACGAAGCTGCACAGCCGCGCTTCGGAGGCGAGCAGGTCGTAGTGACCCTGGTCGAGGCGACGCTCATCGACGTTGTAGCCGATCGAAAGCAGGTGGCGCGTGCGGTCGTACAGGAAGTCGTATTCCATCAGCGAGAACTGCCCGGCGACATGCGCCAGGCGTTCCAGCTGGTGGATGCGTTCGCGCGCGCGCAATTGCGCCACCGCGTCGCCGGGGACGGCCGCTACCTGGCGCAGCGTGCGCAGCGGCGCGTCGTGGCTCGAGGCCTCCGCATCGCCTGGCGCATCGCTGATGTCCGGCGCCGGGCTGAAGAGTCGCAACTCCGCCAGCGCATCGCTGCACGCCTGCAGCAGCGCATCGGGCCAGTGCATCACGGGCTCGTCGGGGGCCTCGATCGAACGTGGCCAGGCCAGAGCGATCTCGCCGGCCAGCGGTGCCAGATCGGTGAGCGCGGCCCGGGCCTCGTGCATGGTGGCAGGCGGCTGTGCGCGCACCCGTGCAAGATGCGCATCGAACACCGCAATGGCGCGAAGCAGCGTGTCGTCACCCGCGCCGCCTGCGCGTGCGGTCTCTTCCAGCACTGCCAGGGTATCGGCCAGGCCATCGAACGTATGCGCTGCCAGCACCGGTGCATCGACCAGCGCCAGCAGGCCCTGGCGCAGGGTCAACAGGTGGCCGGCGAGGTTGCCGCTGTCCACGGTGGAGATGTACTGCGGCAGCAGCGGCTGCAGGGTTTCGGTGTCGTACCAGTTGAGGAAATGCCCGCGATGGCGCGGCATCGATTCCATTGTGGTCAACGCGCGCTGGGTGCGCTGGATCAATCCGCCGACCTGCAGGTAGCCGAAGTCCCACGCGCCCAGGTTGGCCAGCAGCGACAGGCCGATGTTGGTCGGCGAGGTACGCCGCGCCACCACCAGGTTGGGATGCTCCTGGATGTTGTCCGGCGGCAGCCAGTGGTCCTGTTCGCGGATCCAGGTTTCGAAAAACGCCCAGGTGCGGCGCGACAGCCCGCCCAGGAACGCCAGCTGCGGCGCCGACAGGCTGGCGCTGCGCTTTGCGGGTGGCTGGCCCAGCCAGGCCATCAACACCGGCGACGCCAGCCACAGCGTCAGGATCGGCGCGGCCACCCACAGCGCAGCCGGGTTGAACCGCCACAGCAAAGCGGTGGTGGCGAGGGCGAACAGCGGCGCGAATGCCATCGCGCTCAGCTCGGCGCCCATCCCGGCGCGAAGGCTGCGTTCGACTTCGCTGGAAGGATTCCACTGCAACAGATGGCGCCGACTGAAGGTCATGCGCCACAGCGTGCGCACTATCGCCACCACGCTGAAGAACGCCTCGTACGGCAGGCACGCCAGGCTGACCAGGGCGCGCTGCAATTGCCGGCCCGTGGCCCTGCCGACCTGCAGCAGATGACTTTCCAGGGCCATGTCTTCAGGTTTGGACAGCAAGTCACGCAGCGCCGGGACCAACAGGGGCAGCAGCAGCAGCGACAGCAGCCAAAGGGTCCATGCCAAGGCCTGCGGCAATAGTGCCCAACCCGCCACCAGCAATGTGGTCGCGGCCACCGGCACCAGGCTGCGGCGCAGGTTGTCGAGTAGCTTGCCGCGCGACAGCCACGACAGTGGATTTAGTTCGAGGCCGCCGCGCGGACGCGGCACCCACGGCAGTATCCACGGCAGCAGCTGCCAATCGCCGCGGATCCAGCGCGCCCGGCGCTTCACATCGGCCAGGTAACGCGAGGGATATTCCTCGAACAGCTGCACGTCGCTGACCAGGCCGGCGCGCGCATAGCAGCCTTCCAGCAGGTCGTGGCTGAGGATGCGGTTGTCCGGCAGGCGGTCTTCCAACGCGTATTCGAACGCGTCGACGTCGTAGATGCCCTTGCCCACGAACGAGCCTTCGCCGAACAGGTCCTGGTACACGTCCGATACCGCACGCGTGTACGGATCGATGCCGGGCTCGCTGCCGTACATGCGCGCGTAACGCGAGGCGCGACGTCCGCCCATGCTGCTGCCCACACCGGGCTGCAGGATGCCGTAACCGCGAGTGACCCGGCGCCGGCGCTCGTCGAAGCGTGCGTGGTTGAGCGGATGCGCAAGGGTGGCGACCAGTTCGCGCGCGGCATCGCGCGGCAACCGCGTGTCGGTGTCCAGGGTGATCACATAGCGCACATTGGCCAGCGCTTCGGTGTTGCCGGCAATGCGCAGGAAATCCTCTTCTGCGGCATTGGCGTGCGCGTGCGGCCGCAGCAGGCGGTTGAGCGCCGCCAGCTTGCCGCGCTTGCGTTCGTGTCCCATCCACTTGCCTTCGCGCGGGTTCCAGCTGCGCGCGCGGTGCATCAGGAAGAAGCGGTCGCCACGTTCGGGCGCATAGCGCGCGTTCAACAGCGCGATCTGGTGCACGGCGTGCGCCAACACTGCAGCGTCGCCGGGCAGGATCTGCGCGTCGGCATCGAGGAAATCGGTCAGCAAGGCGAAATGCAGGTACTCGTCGCGATTGGCGAGGAAGCGCACCTCCAGCCCTTCGACCAGCGCGTCAACGGAGTCGCTGCTGCCGATCATGCTCGGCACCACCACCAGCGTGCGTGCCGTGGCCGGGATGCCGGCCGCGTAATCCAGCCTCGGCAACGGCTGCGGTGCAACCAGCACGGTAGCGGCCCAGTTCACCAGGGCGATGCCGAGTTCGCTGAACACGATCGCCGCCAGCAGCCCGCACAGCACCAGCCACGGCAGGCCCACCGGCTCGACCATAAGTGCGGACAACAGGCCCCAGGTGAAAACACCGGCTACCACCGCGATCGGGGCCAGGTACACCGGCAAAGCGATGCGCCGCGGCCGCAGGCGCACGGGCTTGCTGGCGCCAGTGGCCGTCGCCACGGCCGCTAGCGTCTGCGGCAGGCCATCGTCGATCAGGTAATAACCCACGTGCGCCTGGTGGTGTGCGACCGGGTGGTCGCGTGCCATGTCCAGCACCTTTGCGGCAACATCGGTTTCGCTGGCACCGCTGCGCCGCGCGATCTTTTCGACAACGTGGCGATAGGTGTCGCGGGTACCAAAATCCATCAGCGCATAGGTGTCGGCCGGATCCTGGCGCAAGGTCTGCTCGACCAGGCTCATGGTCTCGACGAATTCGCGCCAATCCATGTTGGCGAGAAAGCGCAGGCTGCCGATGCTGTTGCTGATCGACACCTGGTCGGCCGCCTGCTGCTGGCTGTCGGCGTGCACCAGCGCTTCCAGGCTTTGGCCACTGTCGACCACCCATTGTTCGATCCAGCCCAGCGGCAGCGTCAATGCTGCGCCGCGACCACGGAGCCTGCGCGTGACTTCGGCTACGAATGCGCCCGACAGCGTCGGTTGCGAACGCGCCATGTCGGCCACCACCAGCACCACGTCCTTGGGACGCTCGCTGGCGGTGTCGTTCAACAGGTCTGCCCATTGCCCGGCCAGGCGATGGTCGGCGCCATCGCGCATCACCCGCACGGCCATGCGTCGCAGGTTTTCGATCAGCGCCAGTCGCAGCATGATCGGGATCGCCCACAGCTCGCCCAATTGCAGCGGCGTCACCGTCTGGTAGGCGGCAACGAAGCGGCTCAGCGCTTCGGCATCGATGCGGCCGTCGCCATGCGACACCGCCTGCAGCGCCAGGTCGTAGACCCGCGGCGTGCCTGCAGAAGGACCTTCGCTGAGCGCAGGCAACGCGCGGCTGTAGCCCTTGGGCAAGTGGCGCCGCGCGGTGCGGATCTGTTCCTCGATCAGGTAGAAATTGTCCAGCAGCCACTCGCCGGCCGGGGTGATGCGCACGTCTTCGCGCACCACGTTGGTCAGCAGCGTGCAGGCATCATCGAGCATCCCCTGGTTGTCGGTCAGCCGTGCCAGCAGGAGTTCTGGACTGGGAACATCTTGCACGCGATGCGCGCGCGCGAGGGTCACGCCATGCCGTTCCATCTGTTCGGCATTGAGCAGTTGCGAGCGCAACGGAGGCTGCGCCGCCTGCGGCTTGCCTACCGCCGATCGCTGCCAGCGCCAGATGCGCCTGCGCAGCCTCAACCAGCGGCTGAAGATCCTCCACGTGTTCGGCATTCAAGGTCCTGAGGATATTGCGGGGTCGGTATCGATTCGATCATTGCATTGGGCGCGCGAGAGCCCCGTGAAGTGCGTGTGAATCCGCGTGCCTGGCTGCGCGAAGTGCAGGCTGGGAATCGCGCGAACTTTGCGCCCTCCCGCGCGCTGGATTATCCCGACGACACGTTGTCGCCGTCGATGCATGGTCAACGCGCGGCTTCAATGCGCGACATCAACGCGTACTCAACGTTCCGAATGTCCGGTCTGGTCGTACTCGCGTGCGGCAAACAGATCGGGCTGGATCAGTTCAATGAAGGCGCGCGCCTGCGGTGACAGATACTTGCCCTTGCGCACCACCACGCCGTAGCTGCGGGTGGGAAACCACTGGCTCAGCGAACGCGCTGCCAACCGGTCCCGGTCCGCTTCGCCCAGGCAGATGGAGGTGATGATCGAGATGCCCATGCCCATCGCCACGTACTGCTTGATCACTTCCCAGCCGCCGACTTCCAGCGCCACCGTGTACGGGACGCGGTTCTGCTGGAACACCAGGTCGACCAGTCGATACGTGACCACTCGCTTGGGCGGCAGGATCAGGCCATAAGGCGACAGGTCTTCCAGCTTCAGGCTGCGGCGGCTGATCAGCGGATGCCCGGGCGGCGCGATCAGCAACGGCTCGAACCGGTACACCGGCGCGTAGCTGAGGTCGGCCGGCACATCCAGCATCGAGCCTACGGCCAGATCCACTGCGTCCGAGCGTAGGAGGTCGGTGCCGTCTGCGCTGACGGCGTTGTGCAGGGTCAGGCGCACGTCCGGGTGCTGGGCGCGGAACAGCTCCACGATGCGCGGCAGCAGGTACAGGATGGTGGAACTGTTGGCCGCGATGTTGAGCTCGCCGGCGTCCAGCCCGCGTACTTTTTCACGGAAGCTTCCCTCCAGTCCGTCCACGCTCTCGACCAGCGGCTGGGCCAGTTCGTACAGCAGCTGGCCTTCGCGGGTCGGGGCTAGGCGGCGGCCGCTGCGTTCGAACAGGCCGACCCCCAGCTCCCGTTCCAGCGCCTGCAGCTGCAGGGTAATGGCCGGCTGGCTCACGAATAGGGCCTCCGCGGCCCTTGAAACCGACCCCAGCCTTACCGTTTGGCAGAAGGCCCGCAACGGCTTCAACTTGTCGGATTTGTAAGGAAATCGAGGGGTTGGAACGGTGCTCTCGGGCATTGCGATGCACCATATAAGCTGAGCTTATTTATTGCATTGATAAAACTGTGTTGTCAAATACGAATGCTGGGAGCACGGTGCGGGTCCCGCTGTAGCTGCCGCATTCGCAAGGAGCCTCCCATGTCTGCCGTCCTCGCCCAGCCCCGGTCGAACCCTCCAGCCGGTATCGAAGTCACTGCCGCTGCGCCCGGCCAGGACGCCCTGCTGCCCGCCGCAGCACTGGAATTGCTGGCCGGCCTGCACCGCCTGATCGAAGCTCGACGCCAGGGCGGGCTGGCCGCGCGCGTCCAGCGCCAGGCGTTCTTCGACGGCGGCGGGCTGCCTGATTTCCGCGAAGATACCGCTGCCATCCGCAGCTCCGACTGGCAGGTGGCACCGATTCCAGCGGCGCTGCATGACCGACGCGTCGAGATCACTGGCCCGGTCGATCCAAAGATGGTCATCAACGCATTGAACTCCGGGGCCAAGGTGTTCATGGCCGACTTCGAGGATTCCACCGCGCCAACCTGGAACAACCTGTTGACCGGTCAGCAGTCGCTGATCGGCGCGGTTGCCGGCACCCTCGAATTCACTGCCAGCGCAACCGACGGCACCTCGGGCAAACATTACGCGCTGAAGCCGTTCGCCGAGCAGGCGGTGCTGGTGGTGCGGCCGCGTGGATGGCACCTGGACGAGAAGCACGTGCGTATCGACGGCGCGCCGATCGCCGGCGGTCTGTTCGACCTGGGGTTGTTTGCCTTCCACAACGCCAAGGCGCTGGCGGCGCTCGACCGCGGCCCCTATTTCTACCTGCCCAAGTTGCAGTCGATGGAAGAGGCGGCGCTGTGGGAGACCGCGTTCTCGCATCTCGAATCCGAACTGGGCCTGCCGCAAGGACAGATGAAGGTCACGGTGCTGATCGAGACGCTGCCTGCGGTGTTCGAGATGCACGAGATCCTGCACGCGCTGCGTGGACGCATCGTCGGACTCAACTGCGGACGCTGGGACTACATTTTTTCCTATCTGAAAACCTTTCGCCGGCACCGGGACAAGGTCTTGCCCGAACGCGGCCAGGTGACCATGACCCAGCCGTTCCTCAAGGCCTATTCGGAGCTGCTCATCCAGACCTGCCACCGCCGTGGCGCGCATGCGATGGGCGGCATGGCTGCGCAGATTCCTATCAGCAACGACGAAGCCGCCAACGAGCAGGCGATGGCCCGCGTGCGCGCCGACAAGCTGCGCGAGGTCAATGCCGGCCATGACGGCACCTGGGTCGCGCATCCGGCGCTGATCCCGATCGCGCGTGACATCTTCGACGAGCACATGCCGCATGCACACCAGCACGGTGTGCTGCGCGAGGACGTGCAGGTGACCCGCGACGACCTGATCAGGCCGTCGCTGGGCACGATCAGCCGCGCCGGTTTCGAGGGCAATGTCGAAGTCTGCGTGCGCTACCTGGCCGCGTGGCTGGACGGCAATGGCTGCGTGCCGATCCACTTCCTGATGGAGGATGCCGCCACTGCCGAGATTTCCCGTACCCAGCTGTGGCAATGGCTGCATTCTGACAACCTGCACCTGGCCGACGGCACCCAGATCGATTTCGCCCTGCTCGAACGCGCGCTGCTGAACCTGCCCGCGCGCCTGGGCGACACCAGCGCCATGCCGGGTGCATCGCGCATTGCCGAAGCCATGCAGATGCTGGACGAGCTGACCCACGCCGATGAGCTGGTGGAGTTTCTGACCTTGCCGGCGTACGAGCGCCTTTCCTGATTCACCCGTAGGAGCGGCCCATGGCCGCGAGCGCTTCCCCTCGCTGCCGCCGAAACGCTCGCGGCCATGGGCCGCTCCTACGACTACCCATAACCGGACCGAGAGAACAACCATGACCACACAGCAGACCGCCGAACAGATCCAGCACGACTGGGACACCAACCCACGCTGGACTGGCATCACCCGCAACTACACCGCCGCCGATGTGGTGCGCCTGCGCGGCACCGTCCATGTCGAACATTCGATCGCCCGCCTCGGTGCAGACAAGCTGTGGAAGTCATTGCAGACCGAGGACTTCGTCAATGCACTCGGTGCGCTGACCGGCAACCAGGCTATGCAGCAGGTAAAAGCCGGCCTG
>Ga0105047_10016663_pt1 | contig 11505 bp, 9 predicted proteins | sample MAT04_FD_78384 | JGI IMG/M metagenome (GOLD analysis project Ga0105047, IMG submission 78384) | Freshwater microbial communities from Lake Fryxell liftoff mats and glacier meltwater in Antarctica - MAT-04 (megahit assembly) | ecosystem: Environmental > Aquatic > Freshwater > Ice > Liftoff... | reverse complement strand
GTCATTGCGCCAACCCGCGCGGCGTGCGAGACCATCGAACTCGCGGTTGGATTGCACATCGACACGTTCCTGCAACGCACGAAAGGCGAAGAACTGCTTTCGCTGGCGTCCAGCGGCAAAGGGTTTGGAATTGTCGCCGGAACCGGCACCGGCAAAACGCTGGCGATTCGTCCGATTGCCGAGACCATTCTGGGCACGAAGGATTTGCGCGTGGGTGTGGTCAATCGCGAACGCGAAGCAACGCCCGATACGCCATCCTGGAACGTCATCATTGTCACCACTGGCATTGCACGTCGCTGGTTTCAGGACGGCAGTATTCAACCGACCGACACGCTCATCGTTGATGAAATTCACCAGACGAGCGCCGAATTGGAGTTGTGCCTGGCGCTGGGCAAACGCGTCGGCTGTCGGTTTATCTGGTTGTCGGCCACGGTTGATCCGTCGTTTTATTCGCGCTACCTGAACAGCGCCGCGGTGCTGGAAGTTTCGGCGTTTGATCCGGCCAAGGCCGCGAAAGTTGAAGTGGAGCGCAAGCAGCCGATCAATTTCCTGGACGACAAGTTTCTCTCGAAACTCGCGGCGTCGAAACGCGGCGTGGCGTTGTTCATGCCCACACGCGCGTCGGTGGAAGAAGCGGCCGAATGGGTGCGCACGCGATATCCGCGCATTGCGGCGGCGCACTATCACGGTGGTGAACCCATTCGCGTGATTCGACCATTTCTCGAAGGCACGATTCCAAAGCCGTATTTTCTCGCGATGACGGCCGCTGGACAAAGTGCGCTGAACGTTCCGGGACTCGATACGGTCATCATTGACGACACGCGTTTCACGAACGTGATCGACAAAGGTCGCAACGTGCTCACGCGCATTCACCTGGGCTCGAACGAAATCTTGCAGATGGCCGGACGTGTGCATGGACGTGTCGAAGGTGGGCGTGTGTACATTCTCAGCGATCGTGACATCAAGTTCGAAACGTTGCGGCCAACGGCGCCTGATTTCCAGCTCGCAGGCGATTCCGAACGCGTGGCGCTCACGTGTGCCGATTTGGATGTGCGCGCCGACGAACTCGAATTGCCAGTGCCGCTCGATCGTGCGGCGTACCGAAACGCTCTCGCGAAGCTGGAAGCGCGCGGACTGGTCGAGAACGGAAGACTCACGCGTTACGGTCGTGCAGTTGAAGCGCTGCCGGTCGATCGCGCGTGGGGCGAACTCATTGTGAACGGCGAAGACGCGCTGTTGCCTGCGTTGTCGGTGATGAGTGGTATTGAATCATTGCATCGCATGACGCGCGACGGTCGTGATCTGGAAGGCATCGTCGTGCGCGGCAGCGATCATCTCACCGCGTACAATCTGTACGCTGAAGCCTTTACGGCGGCCGGTTATGTGGGCGATGTGTACGGATTGCAACGCCATCTGTTTGATCCGGAGCGCGTCGCGTTGTGGGCGGAGCGTCGCGGTGTGCTGGTGAAATCGTTGGAAGATGCCGCGCTGGCAATGGCGAGTGTGTATCGCAGCGTTGGGTTGACCATTCCAACGAGTTTGCCAATGGCGAAGGAACACACGCTGCGTCAGTTCACGGAATTGCTCGCGCAGTACATGCCGTTTGATCTCGTTATTGAAGAACAAACGGCCGACGGCTACGAAGCGCGCGTGTCGAAGACCAGCGTCGCGGGTAGCTGGGGCGCCGTCGCCGGCAACTTGAGATATTTTGCCGACCGATTTGGCGTGCCGCGCGCGGCCATTGAAGGCACGCAGCTTTCCATGGAGCTCGTCAAGCGAAACGCGCAGCGTGCAGAGGCCGAGATGGTGATCGAGCCCGAGCGCAAACATTCGCCGGTGATGTTGCAGCGTCGCGTGACGTATTTTGGTTTTGAGTTGTCGCGCGAAGTTGAACCGCTGTTGCATTTTCCGCCGGAGTATGCCCAGAAAGCGCGTCACGCGCTGGCGGAAAGTTTGGCGCGCGGTGAGCTGCGGCATCCGGCAATGAAGCGCAACCTGCCGGTGGTCGAAGATGTGCGAGAAACGTATCGCCGTCTGGGCGGCATTACGCCTCGATTGGGGCAAGCCGAATTGACGCAGTGGTACGAAACGCAAATGGACAGCCTGGATGATTGGGAATCCATTCGTTCCTTGCCGTTGCGATTGGATCGACGCGACTTTGTCAGCAACGAACAGTGGCAAACCGCGCACGACATGCCGGGTTTCGTAGAAATTCGCGATAAGGCCGTGACGCTTGAATACGATGTGGAAGAGCCAGACAGCACGCCGTTTGGTATCGTGCGTATTCGATTGCCGGAAAAACTCGCGCGGAGCATGGCCGCGGAAGAAGTGCCGCAGCTTGATCGCCCCATTCGCTACATTGTGCCGCGCGGGCAACGCGGTTCGGTGCGTGCAAACTCGTTTGGTGAGTTGCAGGAAAAGTTGTCGATGCCGTACACGGACGATGAAATTGAGCAACCGCGAAAGAATCCGCGTGAAGAGATCGAGTCGCGCAATCGCGAGCAGGGATCACAGAAAGCGCGCGAGTTTCGTGGTGGACATGGGAAGGGGCCCGCGCGCGGCGGTGGGAAGGGCGGGGGTGGTGGACAGGGCGGTGGTGGACATGGCGGTGGAGGCAGGAGCAGCGGTGGTCGCGGGCGGAAGCGACGGTAGCACTCATCACCTCTTGGCATCGTGCACTGTGAGAACGATGCCAGGTTTTTATTCGTTACTCCGCGTCGTACTCCTCTTCCCGCTCCACCTCAAACCCGCGCGATAAATAATTCGGCAGCGCCTGCGGTGCATCCAGCGTGCAGGTGTGCAGCCACACGCGCGTCGCACCCAAGCCCCACGACTCTTCGACCGCGCGCTCGAGCATCCAGGCGCCAAGTCCGTACCCCTGCGCGATACGCGTAAGGCCGAAGTAGACGATTTCCACGCTGCCGTCGACGTGAAGTTCGAGTTCAACAAAACCCACGCCAGATTCGATGTCGTCGGACAAACCGTTCAGCGCGGCATCCGCGCGAAATACGTGCACGTTCTTGCTGGCGAGGCGTTGGGCCAACTGCGCGTCAGACCAGGCGTCGCGCTCTTTCCAGCTCCACTCGGCGCCAACGTTCGCGTACAGCAATCGCCACTCCTCGACGGAGGGCGCTGGCATGAGCAACCACAACGCCTGACGACGTGGACGACGTCCCGGGCGGAACTGCGCGCGGGATGTGAGCTGCAGGTAAGTGCGGCGCACGCGCTTTTTGGGCGCCACCAGCGGCGCTGAGGCAGCCGGCTGCGCTCCAGCATCAGCGTCAAAGTCCATCGGATGTTTTGACGTGCCTGTGCTCTCGTTCGCGTGCGAATGTTCGGCGACAATTTCGCTGGCGGCCTTGTTGAGGTCACCCAGCGCGCGTTCGACTGTGCCGCTCCAGCCCTGCAGACGGGTGCGCAGCCCATGCAACGTTTCTTCAGCGATGCGCTTGTCTTGGTCGGCGTGCTCACGCGAGATCTGCAATTCCAGCACCTGATCCCGCAGCGTGCGCACTTCGACGCTCAATTCATCGCGACTGCGCTCAGCGCCTTCCAGCAGTTCGTGCACGTACGCGCGCGTCTGCGTCATGAGTGTGGTCATCGACCGCCACGCGTCGCGTTCGATAATCAATTGGCGGCGAGATTCGTTGTCTTCCTGCAAGCGGTCGCGCAGCCGCGACAGGCGCTGCATGAGTGAGCCATTGCCGTTGACTGACGTGCCTGGCCCAAGCAGCGCGATTGCGGCGGAAACTTCGCGCTCGAGTTCGGCCGAGCGTTTGGCGTGTTCGTCGCGGGCGGCGCGGGTTTCGTCGAGCGTTGCCAGGGCTTCCTGGAGGGCTCGTAACTCGACGGCGATGCGACGAACGCCGCGTGCGTCTCCTTCGGCCACCAACCAGCGCAGAGACGCGACAAACCCACGCTCCAGGCTCGACGCGTCGCTGCTTACCTGGTCTGTGCCAAGATCGGGCGTTCGCCGCTCACTACTCACCGTTCGGGCAGCTCGGGGAACGGGTGGAGTTTCGATTTCGCGCGGTGACGCGCGGCTTTGGCGCGATTGCCACACGTGCCCATGTCGCACCAGCGCCTCAACCCGTTGCGCGTCGCATCATAAAAAACGCGTTGGCACGTTGGGTCGGCGCATCGTCGTACGCGCGGAAGTTCTTCGCTCACGAGTGAATCGGCAGCGGACTCGACAATGGGAATCATGAGACCAGCGAACGCGTCGCCTGTTGGCACAAACGCGCGCACCAGCGATCCGTCGGTATGCCGATCAACTCGGCGCGTGCCGGCGCTGCGGCCCAGCACGCGATTGATTTCCACGACTGCGTCGTCCTGTATGCGTTGTGAGAGAGCCCCACGTTCGGCCAGTGCGCGCAGGGATGCACGCACGCGCCGCGCATCCACCAGTGAGGCGGCTGCGGCAGCGGGCTGAAGTTTGGCGCGTCTGGCGATCCCGGCTGCCCGCTCTTCGTCGATGGCACCCCGCGACGAGAGCCACGATAATAGCGCCTCGAAGCTACGCACGAGGTCCCCGCGTGGGGTTGGCGTGCTGATATCGGTGTTGACGAAGTCGAGCCACAGCCGCGATCGAGATGCGGCGGAACGCGCCGGCGGTTCGCGTTCTTCGGCCCGCCGGTTGAGTGCAGGGGTGGCGGGATTCACTGGTGGCTACGTTACTTGCACACGTGTCCCCGAGCAAGCGATTGGTCGTGAATAATCGCGCGACACTTGCGATCACCTCACTCCTCGTTCGCAGCAAGCCATGCCGCAGTCGCTGTTACCCTGGGTTCGCAAAGTTGTCGTTGGATCCACAAACCCGGTGAAGATTGCCGCCGTTCGCGCGGTGATCGCGCGCGTTGCACCAAATGCAGCCGTCTATGCCGTTGCTGTGGCAAGCGGTGTGCCAGACCAACCGTGGGGTGACGACGAAACGCAACGAGGAGCGGACGAGCGAGCTCGGCAGGCGCTGATGTTGGAAGAATTCTCCGATGCGGACCTGGCTTTTGGCGTGGAGGGTGGCGTGGTGCTGCAATCCGACGGCAGCATGCGAACCTGTGCGTGGGCGGTGGCGCGAACTCGCGATGGTCGGCACGGCACCGGTGGATCGTTGTCTATGCAACTTCCGTCGGAAGTTGCAGATCTTGTCAAAGGTGGAACGGAACTCGGCCATGCGATGGATGCTGTCGCCAAACTGGTGGATACCAAACGCCGCACGGGCGCCGTTGGAATTCTCACGGCCGGCCTGATCGATCGTCAACGCGCTTACGAACCGCTCATCACCTACGCGTTGGCCCCGTTTCTGGCGCCGAGCTACTTCCGGCGCGCGGTGCCCAACGCTCAGACGGAGTGAGCGGTCGCAGCTTCGATTGCGGCTACGTCTTCATCCGACGGGCGATACACCAACATCGGTTGCTCGACGCCCTGCAACACTTTATCAGCCACGCTACCGAGTAACATGCGCACCAATCCGGAACGACTGTGTGTCGCCAACGCGATGATGCCGGGGGCTGATTCATGTACGTAGCTAACGATCGCGCGCGCCGGCGAGTTGTCGGTGATTACGGTAATTTTGGGTGTGGTTTCCGCGGAGAGTTTTTGCGCCTGGTGCACAAGATACTGATGCGCGTCGCTTTCTTCGTCGATGCTCACGAAATCTTCGACGGCCAGAGCGTCGGCGCCAAATAATGCGAGCGGAGTTAAGACGGGCTCAACGACAGTGAGCATCTCGACGGTCAAGCCCAGTGCCGATGCAAACCGTGTTGCGTGCGGCACCATGGATTCGGCAAACGTCGAGCGATCGAGCGTGATCAGCATACCGCCGGTTGGGAGTTCGTGACCTGGCGTTGGTGCGTCGGCTCCGGCTGGGCGTACGAGAAACACGGGGACGGTGGATCGTCCGAGAAAACTCGACACGACGCTGCCCAGTCTGAGTCGATTGAGGCCGCTGCGGCCGTGGGTGGTCATGACCACCAGGTCGGCACTAGTGGTGATCAGGTGTTCGGCCAGCGCCTCGACCACGAGTCCTTCCAGCAACACGCCTTCCGCAGGCACGCCGGTGTTCGAGATCGAAGCCGCTTGTTCCTCGACCCAAAGACGCAGGGTCTTGCAGCGGTCGTCCGCCATGGAGGCATCAAATGCGGGCAGCGACGCGTCACCCGGCATGAAGTGCAGCATCGTGCTGCGGGCGAACACCACGACGAGGTGCAGCGTGGCGCTGGTGCGCCGCGCGAGTGCTGCGGCCGCGGGCAGCGCGCTGGCGCTGAACTCCGAGCCGTCGAGGGCAACGAGGATGGACTGATACATGACTCGAACGGTGGAGCGCGGACCCCACAGCGTAAAGAGGACTGGGCGGTAATTCTGTCTATATTGCAACGATGACAGCTGCAGAACAGGCCACCCTCGTCGCTCGACCATTCCTTTCCGCCGACCGCGTGCGCTGGGCCGACGTGGATCTCGTGGGCATCATGCGATTCAGTGCGTTCACCCGACTGGTCGAAAACGCCGAGCAGGACATGTGTCGCGAGGCCGGGCTGGGGTATCAGCAGATCATGCAAAATCCCAGCGTGTGGATGCCTCGGCGAAACTTGTCGATCGCGTATACCGCTCCCGCCCGTATTGACGACGTGCTGCAACTCGTGACGTACGTAAGCCGAGTGGGTGAATCGTCGGTCGTGTTTAACGTAGATGTGATGGCCGCCGACTTTCGCCAGTTGTACGCAGCAGCCGAGGTCGTGACCGTGTGCGTGGATGCACACACGTTTACCAAGGTGGCGTTGCCCACAGAAACGCGGTTGGCCATGGCACCTTATTCGATAACCACCGAGGCGGCGCGCGCCTGGGTGCTGAACAACACCTGATGGGGCAGGAGCCAACAGCGTCATGACGGACACCTACATACGAAAGGGCTTTGGCCTCAAAGAAGCGGTTCAGGACACGCTGGCGAGTGACTACACTGGTCATCTCGTCGATTTATTGCGTGCGCGCGACTACGTGCTGACCGCAGGCAACACCACGGTGCGTCTCGCGCGCGAATTCGGGTTTTGTTATGGTGTTGAGCGCGCGGTGGATTACGCGTACCAAACCCGCGTCAAGTTTCCCGACAAGCGCATTTTTCTGGCAGGCGAGATCATTCACAATCCGCATGTGAATGCCAAATTGCGCGATATGAGTATCACCTTTCTGTCAGCAAAAGGGACTGGTTTTGACTACGCGCCAGTCGAGCAGGAAGATGTGGTCATTCTGCCCGCGTTCGGTGTGACGATTCACGACTACGAGACTCTGCGGGCGATGGGATGCGTGGTCGTGGATACCACCTGTGGATCAGTCTTGAACGTCTGGAAACGCGTGGTCGCGTACGCTCGCGATGGCTTCACCGCGCTCATTCACGGCAAGTACTACCACGAGGAAACGCGCGCTACGGCGTCGCAGGTGGAGAAATATCCGAGCGGCTCGTATTTGGTGGTGCGCGATATGGATGAAGCGTTTCTTGTCATGGACTACATCGAAGCGTCGCAAGGGCGCACGCCGCCACGTACGGCGCTCACGCGCGCGGAATTTCTGACTCGCTTTGCAAATCAGGCGCCGGCGCATTTCGATCCCGATGTGCATCTCACGCGAATTGGTGTCGCGAATCAAACGACGATGCTTGCTCGCGAGTCTTTGGAGATTGCGAAGGCGGTGGGTGAAACGATGGAACGCGCCTACGGTGCGGAGGCGCGCGCCGAACACTTCCGTTCATTCGATACGATTTGCAGCGCGACGCAGGATCGTCAGGATGCGGTGGTGGAGTTGCTCAAGGAGCCCATCGACTTGATGGTGGTGGTCGGTGGCTACAATTCCAGCAACACGATTTCACTGGCGGCGTTGTGTGCGGAGCAGGTGCCGACGTTTCACATTGCCGATCCTGATGACATCAACGTCGCGGAGAATCACGTGCGTTATCGCGCCATTGGCGCGCATCATCACGAGTTGGAGCAGTGCGATTGGTTGCCCCGGACCGAGGATTTGCGCATTGGCATTACTGCCGGTGCCTCAACGCCCAACAACAAGATTGGGCAGGCGGTGGCGCGCGTGTTTGCGGTGCGTGGTGTTGATCCGGCGACGATTGAGTGACACGCGTCGCGCGTTGCGGTCAATCGTTCAGCGCGCCCTATGCGTCGCTGCCGCGTTGACTGGTGCGTGTGCGACGAACGCCTGCCAGGCGAGCGGTGCGGCGCGTTCGCCTGATGCGATAACTCCGGCCGCGCCCGTGCGCGTTTCGACGGTTCGGTTCTTGCTCGTGAACGACGTGTACGTGGCCGACGGCCAGCGCGATGGCAGCGGTGGGCTTGCCCGAGTTGCGGCGCTACGCGATTCGCTGGAACGCGCAACGGGTGGACGCATTCTGTATGTGCTGGCGGGCGATGTGTTGTCGCCGAGTTTGCTGGGGAAGTGGTATGGTGGTGCGCATATGGTGGATGCGTTCAATGCGTCGCGGTTGGACTTTGCAGCGCTTGGCAATCACGAGTTTGACGGGTCGCGCGCGAATCTGTTGGCGCGTGTTGCGGAGTCGAAGTTTCCGTGGTTGTCGGGTAACTGCACGGAGACAGGTGGCAAGGCGTTTCCCGGTGTGAAGGGCTGGGATACGCTCACGGTGGATGGTGTGCGCGTTGGTGTGTTTGGGACGGTGATTGTGCGTGACTATCAAGCGTACGTGCAGTGTGCCGATGCGGACACGGCGACGCACGCGCTGGTGGATACTTTGTCGCGCGTTGGTGCGGGGCTGATTGTTGGTCTCACGCATCGCAATCACGTTGAAGATGTGCGCACGTTGCGACTCGAGCCGAAAGTGCAAGCGATATTGGGTGGTCACGACCACAACGGCAAGCGCGAAGAGTTTGATGGGCGCCTCGTGATCAAAGCGAAATCAGACGCGCGGACGGCGGTGTTCGTGACGTTTACGCTGCGCAACGGAAAGTGGGAGCGAACTGACACCAGTTTTGCCGTTCGTCCTGGGCAAGCGGAGGAAGCGAAGACGCTGGCCGTTGTGCGCGGGTGGCAAGATTCATTGGCGCGTCGCATTGGACCTGATCGCGTGATTGGTGGATCGCCCGATGCAGTTGATGCCACGGACAGCACGTCCCACCGCGGTGAAAGTATTTTTGGCAACTTCATTGCTGATGCGCTGCAAATTGGCACGCGGGCGGATGTTGGGATGATCAACACCGGAGCGCTGCGTTTTGATGACTACATCATGCCAGGGCCGCTCACGACACATCAGATGGAGTCGATCTTCTTGTTTGCGGATGAAACGAGAGCGGTGACATTCACCCTCACGGGTGCGCGCTTACGCGAAGTGCTCGAGCACGGAGTGGCCCAGGGGAGTTTGTTGCAGGGGCCGTTTCTGCAGTTGAGCGGAGTGCGGTACACGTTCGATGCGAGATTGCCGAGTGGTGCGCGTATTGTCGGGCCCCTGTTGCGGGCGAACGGGAAACCCATGGCGGCGACGGACAACATCAAGGTGACGTTTGTGGCGTATCCCGCGTGTCGCGGAGGCGACGGCTACAAAATTCCCGAGGCGGCGGACGCGTGCAAACGGATGGAGGCGGATCCGAAGACGGCAAAACGCACGGTGGATCTGGTGATTGAACACATTGAGGGAATGGGTGGGCAGATGGTGTGGCCGCGGGTGGGGCGGGTTACACGGGTGAACTGAGGGAGCGCGGATAGGTCAGGCGCGAGCACATCGTGCGACGAGATTGGTGCGATGAGATCGGTGCGATGAGATCGGTGCGATCAAATCGTTGCGCGAAAGCTGGTGTCGGCGCGGAGTCGTGGATCGCTAACAGCTTTAAAGCGGAGAAAAGGCGGAGTTCTCGGATTAAGCGGCTACTTCGCGTTGTAGCGGGTTCAGGGACCCGCACCAATGCAGGCATGCGACTCAACCTACACCGAGGTAATCCAGATAATTTTTTCTGTCGGGAACCCCAAACGTGCATCTGTATTCCCGTGTGGAGCGTAATGACAGGCAACAGGTGGGCGCCCCAATCACCCCAAGACAGGAACCGTGTTATGCGTCGTCCGTTCGGAGCAATCGCTGTGGTCGGTTTGTTCGTGGTTGTGGTGCCGCTGGCCGCTCACGACACGTGGCTATTGCCTTCCTCAATGCGCGTGCCGGTTGGTCGGCAGGTCACGCTGTCGCTCACCAGCGGTATGGCATTTCCGGTCGATGATTTCGCTATTGCTGCGAAACGAGTTACTCGTGCCAACGTGCGCCTGGCCGGTGCAACGACAAACCTGGCGACGCCCGCGCCGAGCACACTGTCGTTGCGGTATCGCTGGACTCCGTCCGCTACTGGAATTGCGGCGATTGCACTTGAACTGGCACCGAAGTCGTTGGTCCTCGCCCCCGAAAAAATCGAGGAATATTTTCTCGACATCAATGCGTCGAAGTCACTGCGGGCGGCGTGGGACAGCATTCCCTCGCCGAAACAATGGCGTGAGTCCTACAGCAAACATGCGTCATCGTTCGTGCGCGTTGGTGAACCTGTTGGCGATTCCAGCTGGCATGCGCCATTGGGGATGGGTTTCGAACTTCTACCCGAGGACAATCCCACGGAGCTCCGCGCAGGCCAAACGGTGCATGTGCGCGCGTTGCGAGGCGGTAGTCCGGTAGCCAACCTCGAAGTAGGATTTCAGTTTGAGAATGAGACAAACGTGTCTTTTGCAACCACTGATGCAAACGGACGCGCGTCCATGAAATTATCGAAGGACGGCCGGTGGTTGATCCATTCGACCAACTTGCGGCGTACGCGGAAACCGAATCTGGAGTGGGAGAGTGATTTCGCGACCATGACGGTGGCTGTTCGCCGCTGACAGGAAGAATGCGCTTTGTCATTGAGCGAAGTTGCCTGGATAGCGTTGACGCGGATGTTGACGGAGTTCCCGGATTCACCGAATATCCGCACCTGCGTCAAGTCATTCAAAAAGGTATCGCGGGTCACTTGGAGATGTCTCGCTGAACATCTTGTGACGTCGCGACCATCCTGGCGATGCTGTCCGGACGGATTTGCTCGCCAACTCTCGTGCGCCGCGGCGAGCGGGCGAATCGGTGAAACATCGGGTTGGTCGGATTCTTCAGGTAGTTTCCCCAAACATGCGGAGCTAATGTGCCAACACATTCCAGTACTCCCTGGCTCGCTCTCACAGCGCTGGCCGGCGCGCTCCTGAACGAAACAGCCGCGCGAGCTACCGCATCAGAACCCATGACGGTCATCGTTGGTGTCGTGCGAACGGCTGTGACGCGCACGCCAATTGCCAATAGCATCGTCTACACGAATCACTTCACGCTCGACACGGCCCTCACCGACAGTGCCGGACGTTTCACGATACGCGTGTCACGATTTTCTTCGCTCATTGGCGCTCGCAAGGACGGCTTCCTCGAATTTCAGTTTCCGGTGCTGAACGTGAACACGGATACTCTTTTTGCCGATATCGAATTGCGATCGGATCCGCCGGCGCAAATAT
>Ga0105047_10016658_pt1 | contig 11507 bp, 8 predicted proteins | sample MAT04_FD_78384 | JGI IMG/M metagenome (GOLD analysis project Ga0105047, IMG submission 78384) | Freshwater microbial communities from Lake Fryxell liftoff mats and glacier meltwater in Antarctica - MAT-04 (megahit assembly) | ecosystem: Environmental > Aquatic > Freshwater > Ice > Liftoff... | reverse complement strand
GAAATCAATGGAGGAGTGGCTGGCCCAGTCGCCGCCGTCGTACCCGCCCGAGGAACGCCAGCGTTCACCCTTCGCGTCGGTAAGCTCCCAGAAGACACGCCCCCAACTGCTATCTCCCTTCACCCATACTCCAACGCTGTGGGGCTGGCCGGGGATGAGCACGGGCTCCTTCAAGCGTAGGGCGGTGTATTCACCCACGACTGCTGGCACGGTTCCATCGCGTTTCAATTCGAGTTCAAGGCAAGCCCCTCTCTCAGTATCGTTGACCTGGCGAAGCTCAAACTTGCCGGGTTTGCGAGTCGGTTCCGTGATAGGTTGCTCGGCGGGATCGACCTGCCATTGTGCGAGGTCTTCCATGCGATTCACGATTTGGGTGCCCACAGTCGGTTCATCAAAGGTGCGACGCCCCGCGCTCACACGAGCCGCAGTCACGGGGCTGACGAGATAGCTCACCGCTGGGCGCGCCGTGACGGTGAAGCGTTTGCCATTCGTCTTCAAGGGCGAGGACTGGCCGTAGAAACTCACACTCGTCACCGCGGCGTCGGTGCTCCACTCGAACTGCATTTCACACTGGCCTCGCGGCGTCCAGATCGCGTAGATGCGTTCGCTGCCGCGCTCGAACTCGAGCACATAGGCACTTGAAGAACCGGTGTCCATCTGCCGCACGAGTCTCACGCTATCGAGCACTTTGGTGAGCGTGGCCAACGCGACGTAGGCGGGCTTCGGGTAATGCAGCGGTCGGCGCTGGCAGAGGCCCGCTGCGCCCCAGAGCGTGTCGTAGTAGGAGTTGCCGACGTCTTCGATCTCAGCAGGCGAAATGGTGGGGAAACGGTTCGCGAGACCGAAGAGCATGTCGCGCGAATACCACTCCGCCAGCCGTTGTGGTCCGAGGTCTCGCTCCGCGCGAGACGTGAACTCGAAGCAACCGCTCATCGGTAGGTCATGGCCGAACTTCCGCGCCGTCTCGCCCATGAGCCAGATGCCGGCTGTCGTGTGCGGCGAGAGTTTCTCGGGCGCGATGGATTGCCCGCACGCTTCGCTGCCGATGTAGTCAAGGAGTTCACGAGGAAAGCCGCGACGGAGCAGCACGGCGATCATGCCCGATGATCCCCCCGAATTGCCCGCGATGATCTTCAATTGAGGAAACTTTGCACGGATGAACTCCGCCGCCTTCACACCGAGTTCAAAGAGTCGCTCCTCCTGTTTTGCCAACGTCGCATCCTTTGGCTTATATTCGGCATCATACAACTCCGGTGGATACGCGCCGGGATTGTAACTCTCATGAAACAGATCAATGTATTGGCAGTGCGGGAAACGCACGAGCATGGTGCTGATGGCCTTCTCCGCTCTCGCTTCGGCGGCGGGCCAGTCGTCCAGGTCGGCAAGTCGAAATGGCCATTTGATTTGATTGAGCGTGAGCTTCCACGGAGCCAGGTCGGCCTCGGTGGCCTTCGTCCAAAAGGGTGTCGTTCGCCTCATGCCAGCCTTGAACAGCATCGGCCCGGCCACACGGATGTCGCTCGTGGCGTAGTGCGCGTCCCCGAACCACCAGGTGCCAAACGGAGACTCATAGCCTGCGGTGCGAGTGTCCTTGCCAAGCAAGGCAAAGGCAGCCTCATGTTGGATGGGCGAGTGAGCGCTTTCATCCGACAACGTGATCCGCAGCCGATACCAACCCAGTTCCGGCATCACGAGTGGCAGCGTGATGTCAGCATCATCGCCAGCCTTCATCGAGACCGTTTTATCACGGGTCTGCAACACCCGGCCCGCGACATCGCTGATCTCCCAGCGCAAGGTGTAGCGACCGCCCACTTCCGCGTGCAGTGCAAACGTTGTCTCTGGCACTTCGTCATTGTGGAAGATGTTGCCGGGTTGCGATTGCTTCAGCCGAAGCTCCACTGGCGAGCGCTCCAGCGTAACACCAAACACATGCACCGCACTGACCGATGTCGGTGAAGGTTTGCGCCGGCGATCCGTTTGCAGCCCGAGTTCGCCCATCTGGCCGAGGAACTCGAAGTCCAGATAAGGCCCGATCTTCATCGCGGCGAAAGCATCCCTCGTCTCCGAAAGGATGTCCAAAATCTCGCCCGTCTTCAGATTTACCTCCACAAGGTAAAGCGGCGACGTGATCTTCTTCCCATCCACCGAGTAGTTCACGGAACCCACCACCTCCACTCCCGCTCCCGGTTTCTCATGGCCACGCGGCAAGGTCAGCGTCGTATCCGCGATCGCGCCTCCGCGACCCCATGCGGCAAAGCGCGTCAGCCGTGTGGTCAGCACCGCATCCTTCTTCGCATCGTCCTCCACCGCACACAGCACCCAGGCCCGGTGGTAAAACGCTTGCGGCACCGAAAAGTGCAGCGACTCCTTCATGGCATCCAACGAAGTACGCGAGGTGTTCTCATTCGTCTCAAGTGCTCGCAGCCCCTGCATCTCCTTGACCACCCCGACGTCCGCATTGCTCGCCGCATCACCCACGATCATCGGCACAGCCTTGATCTGCTGCGGCCCGGGTTTCAATGAAACGGACGCATCCTTCATCGCACCTGGCCTTGCGATGTGCTTCACATCGAGCGGCAGGAACAGGCCAGTATCGGGCCGTACCGATTTCTGTCGACCACGGACTGCACCACCTTCCTCAAGCTGGAAACTCACCTCCACGAGTTTGCTCTCGTTGACCAAACGCCCGCAATATCGCCCTTCCAGCCAAATCGCTGCGCCCGTATCCAGGGCGTGAACTTCCAGCACCGTCCAATGCTGCGTCGCCGAGGGGATCGCATCCCAGGTCTTCACCAAGTCCTCGCGCTGAGCCTCCGTGTAGCGCACAAGGTTCGGCCGCACATGATGCTGAAACGTCAGACCCGCGCCCCGGAACTCGACGAACGCATCGGCCATCGGCGTGCCCACCGGCACCTTCTTTCCGTCCTTCTCGACGGTGCGTTTCATCTCATCGGCCTTCACGACTCCAAGCAAAGTTTGTGTCTTCCCGTCCGCGAACTTGAACCCGATCCCGATCTTTCCTCCCTTCCCGACACGAAACTCCGCCTGCACGGTGTTCGCGTCATTGAGCGAAACCGCCTGCTCCCTGCCGGACTTGTCGCCCTTCTCCTCTGCCGCCCCGAGCAGCGACAGCGTGGAGAACAATAACCAAACGACAGCGATCACCAAATTCGTCATACGGGTCATGGGAATTCCTTGACTTGCGAAACTGACTCGACCGGGTTTCCGATGGCGGCTGGCCACGTCCCGGAATCTAGCAGGCCCGAACCACCATCGGCTCTATCCTTCTCGCGATCGCTGACTGAACCCAAAGTCTAGCACGTTGAGGATCACCCCATCGGGAAAAATTCGTTGATCACACGCGATTCCGTATCGGGCTCGACGATCTAAAATTCGGCGGGCAAATCCTCTTTCCGGAGCGACCGATGCGACTTGCTGGACGACTGCTTATCTGGCTCGATTCGAGGCCCACGAATGCCATCCATCCTGAGCCTCGCCCGTCACTTCTCGATTGCCGGTCGCGTGAAGGTTCCTTGTCCGTGAAGATCGAGATTCTCGACCACAACGCGATTCCCCTTGCGATCCGGCCCGATCCAGAAAGTGACGGCACTCAATCCACTGGTATTCTCGCCTGGCGGTTGGTACGTGAAGGTGTCGCGATCCCAGTGCCGCAGTCGAAATGAGGCCTTCTTTGGCCCGAGCGTGATGATGAGCGATCCGTCCTGCTCCACGACTTCAAGTTCACCGTAGTAGTCGTTGCGATACGATCCGACGTAAGCCCCCATGGCCAGCGGCGGCGACGGCATCGCAGGAGGCTTCACGTCGTTCACGGCAGAGCCATACTCAGGCTTGAGCATCGCGGCGAAAATGGGCTGCATGACTTCCAGCCAGTCTCTCTCCACCTTCTCTTTCAGTACCAGGTCGAGGAAGCTCGCGGAAAGGGCTTCGGGCACGCCGATGGGCATACCGTTCGTGAGGACCACGATGCCGAGTCCCTCGGCCGGTAGCAGCGTGACCACAGTCGCCGCCCCCAGCGAGAAAGCTCCCGAGTGCCCCAACCGTACTCGGCCGGCGTCGTCGTAGTTCACGTTCCAGCCCAGTCCGTAAAAGCCTGCTCGATCGGTCGCGGGGTTCGCTGGCGCGTGGCTGACGATCTGTGGCCGATGCGTCTCGGCCAGGGCTTTCGCCGCGATCACCTGCTTTCCCTCGAACGTGCCATTCGCGAGAAGCAGACGCAGCCACTGGGCCATATCGCGGGCTGTGGAACTCGCGCCGCCGGCCGGGGCCTGAGCGTCTGGCTGGCGGATGTGCCTGGCGGTCCACTTTCCGTCGACGCGAACGTGCAGGCGGGCACGATTGTCAGCCGCCGCGTAAGCTGCGAACCGATAGCTCGATGATTTCATGCCCAACGGGCGGAAGAGCTTTGCGGCCGCGAGGTCTTCCCATGTCGTTCCGGCCGCCTTGGCCCCTGCGATAGCCGCCTCGGTGTAGCCAAAGTTCGTGTAGGCGAATTGAGAACGAAAGCTGCTCGTCGGCTTTTCGAAACGCAGTCGGTGCAGAACCTCCGCCCGTCCATATCCCAAGTCTTCCAGAAGATCGCCAGCGTGGTCCGGCAGCCCGCTCCGGTGGCAGAGCAGATCGCGAAGTGTAAGTTCGCGTGTCACCCAAGGGTCGTACATGCGAAATCCGGGGTCGTGGTCGATCACACGATCGTCCCAGCCGATGACTCCTTCACCGACCAATGCGGCCAGCACAGTCGAGGCCACCGGCTTCGAGACGGACGCAAGTTGGAAGACTGTGTCGGCATCAATCGGCTCCTTCTTGCCCGTCTCCCGGATGCCGAAGCCTTTGAGGTGGACGACCTGATTCTTGTAAACCACGGCGACTGCCATGCCGGGCACGCCGGTTTTCTTCAGGATCTGTTCCGCGAGCCGGTCCAGTTCAGGAAGAGCCGCCAGAACACGCGGTGAGGTCACATCGCCCGCTTGAGCGGTTTGAACCGCCAGAACGACGAGGAGCAGAAACACCGCCGAGAATCGCCAACGAACGAAGTCCATCTTGCACTCCACGCAATGACGCCGAGAAAAATCTCGCTACTCGAAGCTACTTCGACTCGGCGGTCTGCTTCGCGACTTGTTTGCCCACAGCCTTCAGGTCGAGCTTCAGCCAGCGGAAACGGGTGCGATACCGCGGATGGCGAGCACTGCCAACAATATGCGCGATCCCGATCTAAATTTCGCCACCCCTTACGGCTTCGCGAACCCGCTCCACAGACTGCGTGTCGGCTCCGCCATGGACGCCATCTTACTCATTCCGCTCGTGGCCAAGTTCTCTCGGCTCGGCGCACGCCACAAAGTCGCCGACCGCCCGGCCACCCATTTCGACTCGGACTTCGCCGTCACCCTGGATGTAAGGGCCAAGCGCCAGGGTAAATTCTCTGAGATCCTCCGGCGGCCTGATACCGAAGCCGAGGTCGCGGCCCTCGACGTGCAGTCGACCGAGCGCCACCGACTGCTGATGGTGCGGGACGGCGCGGACAAGAGCAAGTTCCTCTGCGGCCACGACGAGCGTCATCGCACATAAATAGGGCCATCGTCAGGGAGAAAATCGGACTTGCAACTTCGGGAACAAATCCCCGAAGTTGCTGCCGATACCCCCGACGCCGCCAGGAAACGAGAGTCCAAGTAAGGAACCATCCCGGTGCAGCCTCCTGGTATGTCAAGAGGGGTGTTCGATGGCGATTACGCCATCAGACGTTCTCCAAAGAACCGTCAGGGGGAGTGTTTTCTTTGGGGTCAGGAGGACATGAGAGCGATTCGGCCGAGCCGGCGACCCTCACTTGAACTCCATGCCCGCGGCGAACATCGCCATCACCCGGTCGTCGTGTTTGCCCTGCTGCCCGCCCAGTTCACCTCGCCCCTCGTTTCCCCGGCTTCTTTGCGGCCGTCGGGATCGGTAGCGGCACCTTCCGCACGTGATTCTCCCGATATCCCTCCGCCAACTTGCCCTCGATCGCCCTCACGTAGGCGGCCACGGCCCGGTCGCGGTCCCGGAACTCCTTCGCCTTGTTCTGACCTGACGACTCCTGCCAGTTCACCCGGATGCCGCCGAAGTGGGTCAGCAGCGTGTCCCCGTCGAGCATCACGATCCAGAACCGGTCGGACGTGGCGAACATTCGCCGGGTGAGCGACCGCTCGGTCTCGGCGAACCCCTCGGCGAGTTTCTCCGCCACGGCAGTCTCGAAATCGGCTTTCTTCGTGAGGATTTGCTCCGCCACTCTGTCGCCGTCCATGACCCGGTGCCCGAACCCGGACGGGTCGTCACGGAAGATCAGCTTGCAGGTGTGAGGCAGGTCCCCACCGGTGAACTCGCGGAGCAACATGCCGCCTCCTTTGATCGCGATCGCACAGCTGAACGTTCATTCTACAGGAGCCACCAACGTAGTCCGCCGGTGTTCCCAACCACAAAAAGGGCGGCAGTCGCGACCAGGAAGAGTGCTCGGCGTGCTGGGATCGGGACGTGAAGACGGTGAACGACTGAAACACTGCCGGCCCACTGCGTGTGGGTGTGCGTGAGCAAGGCTTTCCCCGCGTCGCGTCCGGTCGTAAATGGCAGCGTGTCGGCCGAGCGAGCCAGCACGCACCTCGGCCGTATTGGGACAATGCGAATCTCGATCGACTGGCGGACCATGGGCAAGCCTCGGACACGAGGTCGCGTTCGTGACGGGTCAATCACGTTTCGCAGGTTCATATCGGGCCATCCACCAATTTGGCACTGAATGTGCAGATTTCCTCCCGGGGATAATCACTTTACTCTGAGGTTCTCGTCCATGAATGCGGAAACCCAGTCGGTGTGGGCACTTGCCAATCCGGTCCGGTCGGGCGCCCCACTCACAGGGGACGTATCCTGCGACGTTTGCATAGTTGGCGGCGGGATTGCCGGGCTGACCACCGCTTACCTCCTGGCTCGGGACGGGAAGCGGGTCGTCGTCTTGGATGCCAAGCCAACGATCGCGTCCGGCGAAACCGAGCGCACAACCGCCCACCTCGCGTGGTATCTCGACGACACATTTTCGCACCTCGTGTCCGTCCGTGGGGACGAAGTGGCAAAGGCGGCGGCTTCAAGTCATAGGGCCGCCATCGACCTGATCGGTGAGATCATAACGACCGAGAACATAGCCTGCGATTTTGAGCGAGTCGATGGTCGCCTCTTCTCGGGGGTGGATGGCCCCGACATCCTGAATCAAGAACAGAAAACCATGGCTCGCCTCGAGCTGCCTTTCGAGCGGACGAAGTTCGACTTCCCTGGCGGGCTGACGGTGGACTGCCTCCGGTTTCCGGAACACGGTCAGTTCCATCCTCTCAAGTACCTCGTCGGCCTGACCACTGCGATTCGCGCCCACGGCGGGGTAATCCACACCAGTACGGTGGTTCAGAAAGTCCGGGGCGGGGAACCGAGCAAGGTAACCACCACGCACGGGCACACGGTTTCCGCCGGGGCGGTGGTGATCGCCACAAACAACCCGTTCGAGGGTGGAACGATTCTTCACAGCAAAGTGGCCGCATACATGACCTATGCGTTCGCGGCCGAGATCCCGAAGGGCTCGGCCGAGTACGGATTGTGGTGGGATACCGAAGATCCATATCACTACGTCCGCTTCCAACCGGGTGGTCAGGAGGGAAACTTCGACAACCTGATCGTCGGCGGAGAGGACCACAAGACTGGGCAAGCGGATGACCAGCCACAGCGGTGGAACCGCCTGGAGACATGGGCGAGGGAGCGGTTCCCGAACATGGGAGCAATCCGGCACCACTGGTCCGGACAGGTGTTCGAGACGCCCGACGGGCTTGCTCTGATTGGGTTGGCCCCGTGGAACGGCCCGAATGTGTTCGTCATCACCGGGGATTCGGGGATGGGGATGACTCACGGCACCATTGGTGGCAGTCTGGTGACGGATTTGGTAATGGGCCGGCCGAACGAGTTGGCGTCGGTGTACTCGCCCTCCCGAATGATGCCGGGGGCCTTGCGAACGCTGTTAGGTGAGAACTTGAATCTGGCGGCTCAATTCAAGGACTGGCTGACGGTCGGAGATGTCAAAAGCGTCGAGGAGATCCCTCCGGGCCACGGAGCGGTGCTCCGGAGTGGCCTCACGAAACTGGCTGTTTTTAAGGATGATCAGGGGAAGATGACCACGATGTCGGCGGTGTGTCCGCACATGGGGTGTCTCGTTCGGTGGAACCCGGGCGAGACCACGTGGGACTGCCCGTGCCACGGGTCACGATTTAGTGCCACGGGGATGTGCTTGCATGGCCCTTCCACGAGCGACCTGACAAAGGTGGAGCGAGACTCGTTGACTCCTGGGGTGTGAGTTATGAGCGTGAGCACGCTCAGCAAGTTCGTCGCTCGAGCTTTCATGTGAGCTCTTGAAACCCCTGGTAAACCTGCCCTCTTGATTGGCCTCATCCCACCGACGCCGGGCATCGTGGACCAGTACTATAATGGCTCGACCGGGACCGGAAGTGACGAGGAAATCGACGCGAAAGGCCCCTGGAATGAGGGCATTGAAGTTGCGGAATCTCCCGCGTTGGCAGGGTTTCAAGTTTTGAAAGCCACGCCTAAATCCGGGAAAGCAACCTCAGAAATCGCGAAGTACGGCAAGAAATAAAATCTTCCCGCTCTGCGCCCTGGAGAACCCTTAGCTTCGTATAAAAGTCAACACAAGAGCATTTATGACTTCCAACATCAGTAAAGAATTCTCTCCATCCACGAGGGCGATCATCGTTTCGTGGTCGATCGTCATCATTGGTGTTTTTGCACCGTTGCTGGGTGTAGGTGCCGCCGCGGTTCTCGCTGGCAGATATGGTTATTTCGGATGGACAGACTTCATACTCTTCTTCGGGATGTACATACTCGGCATGATCGGGATCACTGTGGGATTTCACCGACTGTTCACACATCGCTCCTTCGAGGCCACAAAGCCTGTTCAATTCGTGCTTGGAGTTCTTGGCTCGATGTCTTTCCAGGGGCGACTGCTTGAATGGGTTGGGAGGCATCGCATTCATCATCAGCATAGCGACCAGAAAGGCGATCCCCACTCCCCGCACGTTCCTCACGGGCCAGGGTTTTGGGGCCGCATTCGAGGATTCTTGCATGCTCACGTCGGATGGGCGCTGGCTCCGGATCATCCTGGTCTTGAGAAATATGCTCCGGATCTTCTCAAAAGTCGCATGATTTGCATGGTAAGTTCAATGTTTCTTTTCTGGGCGGTCCTCGGACTCCTGATTCCCGCTGGCCTGGGATATGCGATCAATGGTTGGATGGGAGCTTTGACCGGCTTTTTGTGGGGTGGATTGGTTCGCGTATTCCTCGCTCACCATGCAACGTGGAGCGTCAACTCGATCTGCCATCTTTGGGGAAGGCGCCGTTACGCAACATCCGATAAAAGCCGAAATAACCTCCTGGTCGGAGTGCTGGCACTCGGCGAAGGATGGCACAACAACCACCATGCGTTTCCCACCTCTACACGCTTCGGCCATCGTTGGTGGGAATTGGACCTCGGCTACTACGTCATTCGTCTTCTTGCGATGCTCGGACTGGCGTGGAAGTTAAAGAAGCCACCTGTCCCCATGGGCCAAAATTCCTGATCACTTTGGGGTAGAAGACGAATACATTGGAAGATGCATGGCCAGGCCGGTGTAGAAGGAGCGGTGTACCCTATTTCGTCCAGGCCGAACCGACGCGGCCATCAGCGGACGAGTGCCGTGCCGAACTTGAAAAGGTGTTTCGATGATTCGCCCAATGTTCAACTATCCTGAGAAGGCATTAGCGGCGGAGGTCTTTTACAAGAGGTACGTCGCTGCCCGGCAGCACCGAGAGTATACTCGCCAGAAGTCGGAGCACGTTGCAAAGCACGAGTCGGCTTAACAGTTTGGGCGTGTTGATGATTACTCGACATTGCATGAGAAAAGTTTACGCGAACCAACCCTTAACGGTTATTTGTGCGTGATACGATGAGAGTCGTGCCATAACTCCCTTTGGAATTCCAAGATAAACCCGCTGAAATCGTCAACACGCCCCAGGCAATTTTACTTATCAGCCGCTTCGGCTAGCATTGTCAGCGTCTTCATCAGGGCTTGCGGGTCCACCGGTTTAACCATGTGACTATCGAATCCGGCTTCATGCGAACGGCGGCGGTCGTCGTCCTGCCCCCACCCGGTCACAGCGATCAGGACGACACTCTTGCCCCACGACTGCTCCCGGATATAGCGACACACCTCGTACCCGTTCAACTTCGGCAAGCCGATGTCGAGAAGCATCACGTCGGGGAGGAACTCCCCGGCCAGGTCCGCGCCCTCTTGCCCGTCGTAGGCTGTGCGGGTGTAGTTTCCCATGATCCGCAGCATCATCGCCAAACTGTCCGCACCGTCCCGGTTATCATCCACGATGAGGATGCGGAGCGACGACTTCGGGGCGGCTGGCTCGTCTTCGACGCCCGACGCCTGCGGTATTGACGCCTCGACCACGACCGGCAACCGCACGATGAACTCGCTGCCCTTTCCCGGTCCTTCGCTCCTGGCCTCGACCCTGCCGCCGTGCATCTCCACCAGACGCTTTACCAGCGTCAGCCCGATCCCCAACCCGCCCTGCGACTTCTCCAACGACCGATCAACTTGCGTGAACATCTCGAAGATGCGGGGCAACTGGTCGGCGGCGATGCCGATGCCGTTGTCCTTCACCATCACCACCACGTCGCTCCCTTGACGTTCGACGTTCAGTTGGATGTGACCACCCCGGTCGCCGTACTTGGCAGCGTTGTTCAACAAGTTCAGGAACACCTGTGCCAGCCGAGTCAAATCGGCCTCGACAATAAGCGGTTGCTTCGGGAGCGTGACGGTGAGTTCGTGGCCCATCTTTTCGATCAGCGGGCGGCTGGTTTCCAAGGCACTGTTCAGGACCGCCGCCAATGGGACTCGTTCCTTGCGGAGTTCCAGTTTGCCCCGGCTGATGCGGCTCACGTCCATCAAGTCATCGACCAGCCGCACCATCTGCATTAACTGGCGCTCCATCATGGAGCGGGCCTGCTCGACAATCGCCTCCTGCCCACCCGCCAGCTTGATCAGTTGCAGACCGTTACGGATGGGGGCGAGCGGGTTGCGGAGTTCGTGCGCCAAGGTCGCCAAGAATTCGTCCTTGCGGCGGTCGGCCTCGGACAGGTCGGCGGCTAACTGCCGCAACTCCTCCTCCAGCCGCTTCCGTTCGGTGATGTCTCGCACAACGGCGGTAAAGTAGCGGCGTTCTCCCAGCAGGAACTCGCTTATGCCCAAGTCCATCAGGAATGCGCTACCGTCCTTGCGGCGTGCCTCGACCTCCCGTCCAATGCCGATGACCTTGGCTTGGCCGGTACACAGGTAATTGGCGAGGTAGCCGTCGTGTTCGCTGTGATACGGTTCACCCATCAACATCTTGACATTCTGACCGACGATTTCTTCGGTCTGGTAGCCGAACAG
>Ga0105047_10016657_pt1 | contig 11507 bp, 11 predicted proteins | sample MAT04_FD_78384 | JGI IMG/M metagenome (GOLD analysis project Ga0105047, IMG submission 78384) | Freshwater microbial communities from Lake Fryxell liftoff mats and glacier meltwater in Antarctica - MAT-04 (megahit assembly) | ecosystem: Environmental > Aquatic > Freshwater > Ice > Liftoff... | reverse complement strand
TCTGTTGGCGCGGTCTACGTTAGCGCGGCTCATAGCGGCGGCCTGGAACTTCATAACAAATATCATTCCAAGTAATTTAGAGTTAACTTCACCGGTTCTTCCCTTGCTCAAGTTAACTATCAGGATTTTTTTCTTGTCCATAATTTCTCGGAGGTTAAATGAGCTCTTAGTCTGTCCGATGATATTGCGCATCATTTCGTTACTCAAGAAAGCACCAAATTTACTCACAACCCAACTGGTAACTTCACCCGCTTCATTAGAACGCTGAGAGTTTGGCCACTCCTTGGTCCAGAAATCTAATACGTTTTGATCGTCACAATACTGCAGTTTTGCTTTCATGAAGTCTGGGTCAATCAGAAGTTTGGGTATATCTACAAAAGTTCCACCCTTGGGATCTGCCATTAGTAACAGTGCGCTGTTCGTAAAAATACGCTCAAATCTTGGACCTATAATTCCTTGTTTTTGAGGATCGTATAATTTATAGAGCAGGTTGATAGATTCTTGAATTAGAAAGTCTTTTTGTTCTGGGTGATTTGGGTCAAACTCAAACATATTGAGGCCCAACGGATAGTCAGTGTCTGATGGACAGAAATAAACCACGTCTTCTGTTCGTTCCTTTGGTATCAAGCTTAGGAGCTCATCAGCGACGTCGCCGTGCGGGTCAATGAACGCAAATCCGTCACCATTCATCATATCTTGAAGCGCTAGGTTCTGTAAGAAGGTAGTTTTACCAACACCAGTCTGCCCGACGAAATATACATGACGTCGACGATCGTCTTCGCCCAAGACTATCTTTTTCTTTGAGCCTCTAAAAACGTTATATCCGAGCATCAGACCCTCAGACATAACATTTCTAGGGCCATCAACTTGTTTTGAACCCTGGCGTGAAAGTTGGGTAGTCGGAATATTATTTTGGCTAGGAAAATGAAATAAAGTTGCAAGCTCAACGGAGTTCAATACTGATTTATTACTTTCTTGAGGGAAAAATCGAAGTATATATGAAGTTATGAAGCTGTCTATATCCTTAGCCTCGGTATACTGGAATCCATTCTTACCCGGCATGTTGTATAAAGCAAAGGAAGCAACCAAGTTATTCTTGATTGACATTGCTCGCTGTGAAACATTTGAAGATGCAACTACCCTGATTAAAACCTCATACGGAGCATGCCTGGCTTTTTCCTCTATAGCCTCAATCACCGACATATCATCACCAGATATTTGCTTATCTTCGTGCTTCTTCTCTTTTTGCTCCGGTGGCTTTACGACTGCAAGCGCTAGGCCCCTGAACCAACCGGTCATTACAGTTCCGCGTGAGCTATGGCCATCTGTACCTTTTCGTTTTTTGTCGGCTTTTGCTAAAGCATTTTTACGCCACACGCTATCCGCAGGCCTAAACAGAATTTGAACCCCCGCACCATCTTCTTTGTCTAGAGTTGACAAAGCATTTAGAAGCGACTGCATTGTATCTCGCTTTAAATCTTTATAGGTGGCGATCGGATATGCAGAATCTTCTTTTAGAGTCAGTTCTCCGCCTACAGTTCCTGTGACCCTACCAACTTGATTAAACATATTATGCTCTGCTACTTCTTCCAGACGCGCAGTTGGGTATGCGCTGGTTATCGCTTGTTCGACTACTTCTATGAGTGCTACCGGTACGGCTGTATACATATTTATAAATCCGTTGTGAGCAATTATTTCAAAGGCGACATGGCGTTGGCCGTAGAATTTACTCTTGAACCCCTTCTGTGTCGTAGTAGAAATAATGTTAAACAGAGTCTCCGCTTTAGAGATAGTCTCATCCATAACATCACGCTCATCCCTACCACCGATTTCTGTATCTGAGCTTGGCGGAGGAAGATTGATAAGTAATGGAACCATCTTAAGTCCGCGTTCGTAATTTTTTTGCTCACGCCAGATTTTCCTAGAGTGATAATAAATTGTAAAGCCAGCAATCACGACGACACAAAGAAATGTAACTATAAATATCAGTAATGTTAACATTGGCCCCTACTAGTCCTTACCGACAACGATATCCTTGTTATACCGTTTCTTTATATAATCTACTTTCATTCGATTAATCTGTTTGTTTTGCAGATATGGATCGCCCTGGGTGCTTTCTACAATAGCTTTGGCTTTCTGTACCCAGGCCTTTTCTATCAAATCTATATCATTGGCGACTTCAGGGACATCAATCTGTACTATCCCACTTGCTGTTCCGCCAACATCATTTGCAGCCATGCTCTGAGCTTGATGCAACTGGCTATTGGCATCATTTACAGCCACCCCTGCCAACGCAGGAGAACCATGACTCGAACCCTGTTTATGTTCAATGGCAATGTCAAGCGCTGCTTCATTGAACCCATCAGTGGATTCCATGTTATCTGGAAGATTATTTATCTCTGGTGTAGGAAGTATTTCTTGGGGCTGCATGACTTATAAGAACCATTATACCAATATTACCGTAAATTTTTTAACTCCACATTCGATAAAAATAGAAGGTACTGACAACAACAAGGCTAAATGCTAATATGACGTCGCTGAGAGACAGCTGTCCAACACCTGAAAGTAAGCCCAAAAGTACAACTAGACTGACGCAGATGAAGCCCATCAGGGTTCTAATACGGCTCTCATCTCTAGAAATCACTGCAATAGCTACCCTTACTAGAGAAAATAGAAAAACCCATGCAAGCACAACGGGTACAAATATATACGGCAACGGCTTGTTATCTGGTGTTATTAGTAAAAACGACGCAATAATTGCGCTAAGGCTTGTGACCGCAAGTACTGTATATTTTTTGATTAATTTTTTGTTCATATATGTTTCTATTTTACAGTAATAAAAAAGTTGCACCAGGAGAATTAGTGCAACTTATATTCACGATAAAGAGAAGTCCAGGACGATAAATCCGCCCGTATAAAATTACTGTAAAGCGCTTATCGTCCTTTGGACTTTTTGACTGACCGCTCTCTCACGCTTTAGGCGCAAGTGAGCGATGCGTTTTTGTTTTATGATCCTGTTTGTTTTTTGTGAACCATGACTACAATTTAGCACAAGCATTAATAAATGTCAATAGTAATTATGTTTATACTATTGTTGTAACAAATAATATAACAGTTTAATAAGATGATATTTTTACAGTAGTATGATTTATATACTATTTATTTTTAACAACATATTTTTATGAAATAATTGTGTATTTTTTATATAATTTCGAATAATTTTTTGTTACTTTAGGTGAATTTGTTTTACGTAAAAATATGTTTAATCTATTGTTTTTGATTAATATTTTACAAGATTATATCCATAAAAATATTGAACTTCTATTAATATTTCTCTCCAATTACTCGTATATGTACGAGCTACAAATATATAAATATTCTATTAATTGATCCTATTTGAATTTAGTTTAAGCCTATGAATAAATATAACGATTAATAAACCTCAGCCTGAACATATGTTGTGCTGAGTCGTGAAGACTATTCGCATGACTGACTAGTCTTATCCTCGGCTGGTCTTTGGACCACCCTGATTATGTTCCTCGATATAGCCTTAAAGCCCTATCTTATATTTATGCCTTGGTTCTCTGCGTAAAAAGCCGGCTTAACCGGAGAAAATATAACGCCGCCACTTGCCTACACCGAAACAAAGCTTAACACTATACATCCGGGTTGGATTTGGACCTACTACGCTAATTATTAAAAAGTACAAAAAGTGCTAAAAAAACTGTTGACATAAGCATAATAGCGCTATAGGATAAGGTCAGTACTTTGAATAAATAAAGTACTCAAAAACAAAAACGTATCTGTAACAACGACTTCTCGCAGGTCGTTGTTCTTTATTTAAGACGTATTTAAATTATATTTTGCAAAATACTAGAACCAGGCCTACAGTATTGTTTATCATGAAGATTCACTCAGTCCATGAGAGTGGTGGCAAAGGCATAATAGTTACCGCGGAAACAAGTCTATCTAAAGGTCTGCCTAGCGTAATACTAGTCGGGTTTGCCGGGAAAAGCCTCGATGAATCACGTGAACGTATTAGGAGCGCATTCAGCGCTGCTGGCGTACCATTACCTAAGAAAAGAATCACTGTTAATATTTCTCCTTCCGATGTTCCAAAGGATGGAGCACACTACGATTTAGCAATTGCGTTATCTGTACTGGCGGAGGCAGAAATGATTGCGAGCTACCCAATTAACCCTATCGTGTTTGGTGAGTTGGGTTTGGATGGATCAGTAAAACCAGTGCGAGGTATATTAGGCAAGTTACTTTGTGCAATCAAAGCCGGTTATACACATTTCATTATTCCTAAAGAAAACATCAAACAAGCGTCGCTTTTAGAAGGTATCTATACTCTTGCGACTGACAATCTCAAGACTCTTGCCAGCCAGCTATCCGGGGATAATGAAGGGCTATTTACTAAAAATGAGTATTTAGCCTTAGGCTCATCTAAAAAAAGTCTAGACAACGGCATCGATTTCTCAGAAGTAATTGGCCAATCTAGAGCTAAACGTGCACTAGAAATTGCAGCTGCCGGTGGGCACAACATACTATTAAATGGGCCCCCAGGAGTAGGTAAAAGCATGCTGGCAAAGGCAATACCAGGAATATTATCGAGCCCAAACAAAGAAGAAATAATCACTATAACCCATCTACACAGTCTTACTGGAGACAACTTGGTCGAACTTATAACCACTAGGCCTTTTCGATCACCACACCATAGCTCAAGTGACGTATCTATTATTGGTGGGGGTTCCCGTCCAAGGCCGGGTGAAGTGTCGCTAGCTCATGGCGGCGTATTGTTCCTAGATGAGTTGCCAGAATTCCGTAGGTCGACTATAGAAAGCTTGCGACAACCCCTAGAAGACGGAACTGTTACTGTAGCTAGGGCTAAAGACACTGTCACCTACCCTGCAAGATTTATGATGATTGCAACCAAAAACCCTTGTCCATGCGGATTCTACGGTAGTACTAAACAATGCACTTGTAGTCCGATTGAACTCCAAAGATACCAGAAAAAGCTATCAGGGCCGATCCTAGACAGGATAGACATTCACGTAACTGTCGATAATGTCGAACATAAGAATTTACTTAACAAAGACTCAGGCGAAGAAAAAAGCGAAACAATCAAAACTCGAGTCGTACAAGCCCAGAGCAGACAAAGAAATCGTTTAGGCAAAAAGAAACTAAATGCTTCAATGTCTAATAGAGACATAAAGGCACATACGGTCCTAGACCCAGATGCTAAAGAATTCATAGATTTAGCAGCAGAAAGACTAGGAATATCAGCTCGTGTTTATATGAAAATGATAAAAATTGCTCAGACCATAGCTGATCTCGAAGGTAGCGATACTGTGTCTAAAAACTATGTGGCTGAAGCCCTACAATATAGGCCCATCATAGAAGACTAATTTAAAGGTGTTTCGACCCTTGTATTATTGGCCCGTATCTGATACTATACTGTAAACCATTTTACTAATAAGGAGCACAGCACCATAAGCAAGTTTACCCGCCTGAACGACAAGATTCGGGCGCCAAAATTACGTGTCATCGACGAAAACGGAGACCAATTAGGTGTCATGAGTCGTGAAGAAGCGTTACAGGCAGCACAACTCGCGGAACTTGATTTAGTTGAGATATCACCTGACGCTGATCCGCCGGTCGTAAAAATTATCGACTGGGGTAAATACAACTATCAGCGAACGAAACAGCTCAAAAAGAATCAGAAAAGCGCTAAGACCTTTGACATCAAACAGATACGAGTCGGTCTAAAGATAAGCGACCACGACCTGAGTGTAAAGGCAAAAAAGACGCGTGAGTTCTTAGAAATAGGTCACAAAGTAAAATACGTTTTACGATATAGAGGCCGAGAAATGGCACACAGAGACATAGGGTTCAAACTTGCAGAGAAAATAATAGCATCATTTAATGAGGAAGTGACTGTAGACCAAGCTCCAATATTCGCCGGTCGACAATTAAGCTTCGTAATAAGGAGATCACAAAATGCCAAAACTAAAGACGCATAGCGGAACCAAAGATCGCATGAAAGTAAACAAGAACGGTAAGGTCCTTCGTCGTAAGGCTACCGGAAATCATTTGCTTGAAAAGAAGAGCAAGAGTCGCAAACGTACACATGCAGGATTAGATACGGTAACTGGTAAACAAAGTAAAAGCATCAAGCTGAACCTAGGAGTATAGGAGACATATGAGAGTTAAACGAGGCGTTACAGCCAGAGCAAGACACAACAAGATTCGTAAAAGCACTAAGGGTATGACACTTTCTGCACGTTCCAGTGTACGACGCGGTAAACAAGCAGTCGTTCGTTCACTAGAAAACGCATACAATGACCGCAGGAACAAAAAGCGTACTTTCCGCCAACTCTGGAATGCTCGTATCAACGCTGCTGCGAGGGAAAACGGCACAAACTATAGCCTACTAATGAACGGCATGAAGCAAAAAAACATCACTGTTAACCGCAAAATGCTTAGTGAAATTGCCGTGAATGACCCAAGTGCTTTTACTGCAGTTGTTAAAACAGCAGTTAAATAGTCCCAGATTACAACTGGATTCACAATTTAAAAAACCTTCTAAAGCTGTAGAAGGTTTTTTAATGCCCTATTCGTCCCTATAAGCCGGGTTTTGTAAAAGGCTATAAGCCTTTGCTAATCATCTATCTAGCCATGCCGTTGCCGACACGAATCAAGCGGTTATCGGAGAACGATGGTTAAATCGGCCATAATAAATACGACTACTTCCCCTCCTTGCAGCAGACAGGGTTTACCACTTTCTACTGGTCGCCCAGAAGAAACTGTGGGCTCTTACCCCACTCTTTTCACCCTTACCCACCAGAGTTTCACTCTGGAAATCATAAGAACCAAATATCAAATTACAAAGAAACATATTTGTTATTTGTTTTTTAAAACATTGTAATTTGTTTGAAATTTGTAAATTGTTAATTGATCATTCCAGTGCAAAGCACTGGTGGGCGGTATTGTCTCTGTGGCACTAATCCCTAGAGTCACCTCCGGTTGCCGTTAGCAACTGTCAGTACCGATGCTGCCCGGACTTTCCTCTCATCCTTTTTTAGGAGACGAGCGATTAGCCGTGAACGATTAGGACCTCATCATTGTACTACATCTGTACCTTTAACAGCATCAAGAGCTTTATTAACCTCAGCATCAGCAAGCTTATTAAGCTCCCTTGGGACATGCGTAATACTGAATTCTCTAAACTGCTTTGATAGACAGTCGGCGGTCTCATATAGCGACCAGAGGTCTCTATTTTTGACTTTGAATATACCCTTTAGCTGGTTAACGACGAGCATACTATCAAGATGAACATGTACTATTGGGATTTGCTGCTTCAGACACCACTCCATCGCCATAATTAGCGCATGGTATTCCGCCTGATTATTAGTCGTAATCCCCAAGTATTTGTTATCCGCGTGAAGCATCCGATTAAGCTCGTCGAGTATCACAAACCCAGAGGCGGAGGGACCCGGATTACCGCGAGAGCCACCGTCTGCAAACAGCTTTACAGTTCCAGTGTAAACACCACTGTTATTTGTAGTTTTTAGGTATGGGAGTGCTGATTCTAGTGGTTTATAAGAAAACGCAATAACCAAAACTGGGGTCGTCATATCTATATGTTCGCCGTAAAAACGTCTGAAGGTCTGCAACATCTCTTCCGTATCATCGAATGACTCTGCCAGGTCCAGCTGATCATTCGTTAAGTCTCCTAAAGCGATAGACACGACAGATGTAATCATTAATTCGCCGGGTATAATCCAGGTCTTTGGGCGGTCTCTATCTACTTTATCTACTAGCTGTACTGTATCGCCGATTCGTAAATCTTTATCATCATTAACTCTAAAAGTAGCACACTTCGTGCCCAGCTTAATCGCTTCTGCGAATTGATGTTCAAATTTTAATTGCTTCATAGTATTCTGCCTTAAAAGTAGGCATGTAGCCTAGATTTACTTGCTAAATTATAAGTGGGTCGGATTAGTATAAATACAGATTAACCCTACTATTTTTTGTTCATAAAACCATAGTGGTTACGCAGGTATACTAAGCTTAAGTATAACGATTAAGTCTTAATAATTACAGTCAAATTCTAAAGCAAGATGTTCAATAATGTGTTTTGTACACCAGAAATTATAGGGGATATTACTGGGTATAAAACCGAAAGTATCAAAATAACGCCAAAAATACCGAATGATTCTATCTGCCGCATGACATTCTGCACTGGCTCTGGCGCAAAAGCATACAATAATCTCGAGCCATCGAGTGGCGGGAATGGGATCATATTGAAAACGAATAAGCCAACATTCAGCATAAGTACCATGCTCAAAATATCCAACGCTATGCCGTTTGCAGTGCTCAGGTTTATTGCTACTGCAGCAACAATTGCTATTGCCAAGTTCGTAAGTGGACCAGCGACCCCAACAGCAGCCAAGCCTAACTCTTCCCCCTTTATACGTGAGGTGTTAATGGGTACGGGCTTAGCTGCCAGAATCGGCGGAAGCCCAAGCAGGAGTAAACCTGCGGGTAGAGCGATAGTCAGCACTGGGTCAATGTGGCTCAATGGATTCAGGCTAATTCTACCTCTGGAGTGCGCTAAATCATCCCCTAGCCTTAGGGCAACGTAGGCATGCATCATTTCATGAAGTGCAACAGAAAAAAACAGCACAACAAGAAAAATGGTGATACTTATGATGTTTTGAGAAATATCCATATATTACTTTATAAGTATAACAGGCGGACCGTACTCTAAAACAGATTGACCAAAGTGGAAAAACGTAGTATTATGAGACGAATCAATTAATAAAATGGAACTACCGTGAAAACATGTGATATCACTGGCAAAGGAAAGCAATTCGGCAACAATGTCAGCTTTTCCCAGCGCCACACCAAAAAAGTATGGGAGCCAAATCTCCAGAAGAAAACTCTTATAATTGACGGCAAGAAAATCCGTATGAAGGTTGCTACTAGCACACTTCGAACTCTACGTAAAAAAGGCCTCATTACTAAATAAGACCTTTTGGTTAAAGTACAAACAAAAGCCTGATATAAATCAGGCTTTTTTGATGTTCAATACAATTAGATGAGCTTTGCCGACTAGATCAGGATTAGGTTTGTCGACTTTGTATGAATCTTTCTGCTCGGCCTCAGGAAGTGCACTGGCTTTTCTAAAATCATCAAGTGGAGCTGCTGGCACTTCAAATGTTAATTCAGGAGCATCGTAATATGATGGGATGATTGCTTCTGGTTCAATTTTCTTTATAGCAGACACAGCACCAACTGCATCTAATGTGTATCCGTTGCCACCCACTGGAACAATCATAACATCCGTTCCACCAGCCAGCTCAATAACATTATCGGCAATGTCAGGATGTATATGACCAAGAATTGTAACGGTTGTGCCCTCGTATAAACACTGGAATACCGTCGCTGTTTCAGCGACTTCCGCGTCCATATGTGCTCGTGCCTGTACAGCCTTTACAGAAATATCGCCAATTTCGAACTCGCCTGCACTATCGAGCGTTAGTCTTGCTTTCTTTGTGGCGTGTTCATTTTCAAGTAACTTACTGGTAAATATCGCTACATCCGTTTCTTTGGTAATTGTCTTTCCGCCAATAGTTGCTAAATTATCATCTATAATTATAGATGCGTTTTTTGTTTTAATCCTAAAGCAATTTGCACCAAAAAATTCGATTTCCATACTTTTATTTCACTCCCTTATTTATTTGTAAAAACTTCCGAACGATCTAAAACAATTTGCATCTTTGCACCCATGAATTGTAACCAAAATTTATCGCGCACTTGCCTACGATATTTCCATTCATCTGGCTCAATAACTGCATACCGCAGTTCTCTATTCTTTTCTTTTTCTAACGATGCAACTACTGACTCAATTTTTGAGACAACTGCGTTACCTATAATTAGTATATCAACACCCGATGATTCATCTCTAGTATATACACCGCTGTATGCGATACCGACTATGTTTCCGGCCTTTTCCCAGTGTTTAGCCTCAGGCAGTTCTACTGTTTTGCTATCTGTATCAGGGTTAGTTTTTTGGACGTCTGGCTTATCATTCTTTTTCATTGGCTTATCAGTTTTTTCTTCTGTAACTGTTGACTCTTCAACCGCCAACTCGGAGAACATACTTCGCAGAGCGTCGAAATGGTCACATTTCTGATTAACCTCATAGTACAGTTTATTGTTTGAACTATCAGATGTAATTATTCCCAATGAGAGTAGATTTGCAAGTTCACGTCTTACTGAATTTATCTGTTCGTCGACAATTCTAGTGATTTCTCGGACATAGAAGGAACGGTTTGGATTACTAAAGAATAGTCTTAGTAACTTAACTCTCGTCTTTGACCCAAATAGTTGCTCAATCATGTTTCTATTGTAACAGATTTGTTCAATATGATTTTACTTCTCTTATAATTATACCTATAGCACTAGAGTCATTGTTCAGCCAAGTTATATTGGGGTTCAGTTTAAACCAAGATTTTTGTCGACGAGTATATTGCCAGTGTGCTGTTTTAAATAGTTGCTTTGCTTCATCAATGTTTACATCTCCGTCGATATAGCGCATCACAATAGGGTAGCCTATTGCATCCATCCTACGGATTGGTCTACCAAAATCTTCTACTAGCTTCTGAACCTCAGACACAAATCCCGCGCTAAACATACTTTCAACCCTACTGTCTATCCTAACCCTCAAAGTCTCATCATCTGGTTGTAGGCCGTATATCAATGATCCAGATAAGGGTGTGTCGTTTTGATTTGTCTTTCCTCCTCTAAGTATCGTTCCGATTAAATGCCGAGGATTTTCTTTATTTTCTGGCATGATAAAGTTTTTATTACGAATAATTTCCTGTAGTTCAATAATGCTCAGTTGGTCCAGTTTTTGTTTAAAATCATTATTTATTTTCGATTCTTCTAGCTCATAGTCGAAGTAGAGTGAGTTAATGTACAGACCAGTTCCACCAACAACTATGGGAGTTTTTTGACGGCTTTGAATGTCTTCTATAGCTTCGCATGCAAGTACCTTGAACTGATTAACACTAAATGAATCGTATGGTTCAATTACATCAAGTAAATGATGCCTGATTTGATTCTGGTCATCTACGCTTGGTTTTGCCGTGCCTATGTCTAAGTACTTTCTGACCGTCTGCGAATCAGCACAGATTATTTCTCCATTTATTCTGCGTGCTAGCTCCATCGCTAGTTCGCTTTTGCCACTAGCAGTTGGCCCCACAATAAATATAATAGTTGGGTGGTATTTAGTAGCTGGGGCTTGCCTCTTTTCCCTATTTACCATTTACTACTCCCCCAACCCCTAAATCTGGCCACCAAATTAGCTTATCCACATCAACCCAATATGTACCGTCTTCTCCTGCTACTATCAGCCCTTCGGACTCTAGATGCCTCTTGTGTGCCGACCTACCGCCAGGGTAACCTGAAGCTAAGCCTCCTTTTTTGTTCACAAC
>Ga0105047_10016656_pt1 | contig 11507 bp, 5 predicted proteins | sample MAT04_FD_78384 | JGI IMG/M metagenome (GOLD analysis project Ga0105047, IMG submission 78384) | Freshwater microbial communities from Lake Fryxell liftoff mats and glacier meltwater in Antarctica - MAT-04 (megahit assembly) | ecosystem: Environmental > Aquatic > Freshwater > Ice > Liftoff... | reverse complement strand
GTGGGTTCTAGCCTTCTAGCCGAATTCTTCATTGGCAATTTTATGGTTTCAGATAAGGTTCCGTCGATATAAACATCCATCAATGCTACATATGGATCATCTATTTCAGCTAGACCAAATGATTCTGAGCCATAAGTTCTTTTAGAGATTCTATCAATATAATTAGTGTCTACTTTAGAACGCTTAGCCATATTGCCATAAAGTAAGAAACCGTTGCCATTAAATTCAAATGTTATTTCATCTGTGAACGATTTATCTATTTTATTCCTTTCAATAGGGAAACAATTTTCAAAATTTTGCTCAAATGCTACTGGTATAGGTTTGGCTAATGGTATCGTAACAGTTTCGCCTTCTGTCTTTCCGCCTTTAGAAGCAATCATTTTTAAGGCATGGTTAAAACTTAATCTATATGCCTTCGTTAGAGACATTTCAGTATTTTCAAAATTTTCATCTTGAATTTCCTGTAACGGTTTAAGCCAAAATGCTGGAATGTGATCATAACCCAGTATCACACCCAATACTCCGCCTACAGTTGCGGGATTACAATCAGCATCCTGTCCGCAACGAGCAGCAATGTCAATTGATTTGGTAAAGTCCCCATTTCCATAAAGTAGCCCTATTGCGACATAGGCAGAATTGATTTTCGCATCTATATTAAAGCCCAAAAATACACCTTTGGGGCATCCAACATCATGGTCCCATTTTTTTTGTAGTTCAAACCACGTTTGCTTCCAATCATTCGGATATTGTTTATGCCATTTTATAACATCTGATATACATTCGTGAAACTTGGTCCCAGCTGGAATGGTTTTTATAGCTTGTTCTGTAATATAAACTGGATCATTTGAAACAAATGCTAGTGAATATAACGCTGATACAAATACTCCGCCGTAGTATCCATCGCCACTATTCATGATATGACCTACACGGTCTGCAATATCAGTTGCGGAATTGACCATACCTGGTGACATAAATCCGATAAAATCAGCTTCGATTTGAAAGTCTATATCATCTGCATGTGGGTTATTTTTCCAAAACCCAGAAGCTGGTGGCATAATGCCATTTAATATATTATATCTCGATGCTTGGTTGGCGTGCGCAAGATGATATGCAGTGGTTGACCAATGTTTTGCAATAGAGTCCGGAGTTGCATCGACACCGTATTTTTCAAAAGCTTCTACAAAATTAAGGTCGGTATAAATATCATCAAATAAGCCGGGTTTTTTATCCCACCAGTATTTAACATAATGTTCGCCCCAAGGGATGATATGGTTTTTGGGAACCATAGAACCATTGTATTTGAATTCGACAGGAGCACCATAAACAACGCCTATAGTTTGTCCTGCCCAACCGCCTTTAATTTTATTTAGCAATAAAGATTTAGAAATCTCTATAGAACTGGATGAAAGAACATCGTCTGTATCCTTATTTGAACCATTGCAACCTGAAAAGATAATCCCAGCTGCTAGTAATACTTGAAATATATTTCTTTGTATTAAACTCATTAAATATTATTTTTTAGATTGATAAATACTCAACTCAGTGATGGAAGTAAATCCAGAAACTTTTTTAGTATATTTATTCCAGTGATCTTGGATCATTGCATCACCGATGATTCGTATGGCCTTTGTCTTTATTGGATTAAAACTCAGCACGTATTCTACAAAATGGGGTTGTATAAACACGATGTCTGTTTTAGGCATTTGGGGAGAAATGTTTATTTTTTCTACACCAACCCATTTGCCTTCTTCATTTTTGTATTGAACATTTAGAGACGTAAACCAACCACCAAACTCTTCCATACCACCAGTATGAAATGCTACCATATCTATATCCTGTTCATCATCCCATTCGTAGCCATAGTAATCTACTTTCGGAAGTTTTGCTTCCGCAGCGATACTATAGAACACAGATCCAGCTCCATTGATCTTTCCATCGCGTATTACATCAACGTTTTTTGCATACATGGATTTCCCAAAAGTTGTCCAACACGAATCTAAAACAGCCTCATTCAGTGTATGAACATTGGCAATAACCGAAGATGCTGTGGCAGAAATGTTTTTATTACGAACTAACAATTCAAATTCTTTTTGGAGCGTTTTCTTCCCATTGTCCAATTGAATTGCAATCTTATATTTACCAGACGTCGTAGGGACGCCCGTAATTCTTCCTTTATCAAATGTGATTCCTGTAGGTAGTTGTCCAGCTACATGTGTCCAATTATAACCTTTGTTGGCTTTGCTGTAGAAGACATGATCTACTTGTTGGTTCACTTCCATCCTTGGAGCAGGTCCGATATAAAATTCCAAAGGAGCATCAAATATTGCTTTTGTATTGACGGTAATTTTCTCTTTGCCTGGTTTTCCAGAAACTTTACCTCCTTTTTCTTTTACAAGTTGTAATGTCATTTTTACCATTCTGTCGATCATATCTTGGATACTGGCATCAGGAAGTTCATGACGAGTGATATTGATATAAGTATCGTTAAAAGGTTTTGTCCATCCTTCAATAGGCAGGTATAAATCTTTTGGTAAGGCTTTAAACCCATACATGATACCTAGTAGTCCAGCTACTGTAGCTGCCTGATTATCAGCATCAAAGCCCATGGCACATGATAGATCTAGGGTATGCTGAAAGTCACCTTTCCCATACAACATAGCTAGTATTCCACAAGCTCCGTTCAGGTTTGCATTCCAAATCGTTTTAGTCAGGTCTGGTTCATTCACATAATATGCTTCAGCCATTTCTTTCCATGCATCCTGCCATTTATTAGGATATTTTTTATGTAAATCTATCATGTGCCTTACAGTCTGCGCATATCTACCGTTGGCCGGAAGTTCCTTCAATCCAATTTCTATTAATTTGAGAATATCCTTTTCAAAGAATGCTGCAGCATACATTGCTCCATAATGGATGGTGGGTTCCACTCCCCAATCATCACTTGTGATATGCGCCGCCCACTCTGATTTTTGAGCGGCATATTGAACCATACCAGGAGCAGTATAAGACCATATTTCATTTATTAATTGGGGATCTATTTGAAACCAATGTGGATTGATTTCCTTATCACCTGTAAAAGGTGGAGTGTATCCAAAATGCATTAAACCCAAAGCTCCACGATTTGCCAACCACACTCGATCACGTACATGAAATAACCATGCTTCACGCATTTGCTCGTACGTAGGTTCATAACCATATTTTTCCATAGTGAGGAGATACATATATTCAACGTCTGTATCATCATCTGAAAAAGCACCAGCGTATTTTTTTAGTTTATCTAGATTTTTTGTGTACCCATAAGGCCATTTCTGATCATCTCCTGGAGCATTTATATATTTATTTTCGTGAGGTAATCCATAAATATTACCAATCATCTGGCCAATCCATGCGCCTGCAATTTTGTCCTTCAATTCACTTATAGTAATAACATTATTTGTCGATTGTGCATCCATGTTTCCCATATAAAGTGAAGCGAAAACTATGGCGACTACAGATAAGTATTTATAAAATTTATACATCATGATTACTGAGGGTTTTGAATAAGATTGAAATTAGCACTTAATACAGTTTGAGGAATCAGAAATAATTTTTTGGATGCTGTCGATGTTGGTTTATTCCACCAGGTAGCACCCCAATTACCTAAACGAATCTGGTCTTGTCTTCGACGGCCTTCCCAAGCAAATTCTCTTCCGAACTCGTCTAGTAACTCCGATACGTTCAATTCAGAGACAGCATAAGGAGCTAAACCAGCCCGTGTACGTATCTTTTGCAAATCCGAATCGTTGATCATTTCTCCTGCACGACCCAATTTCCATAGAGCTTCTAATTTTGTGTACAACACATCTGCATACCGAAATAATACAAAATCGTTATCCATTTCTTCTACGTAGTATTGGAGATTGGGTTGGTATTCATATTTAGCACAACGAGCTCCTTCCCATTTTTTTCTTGAGTTGTAATTACCAACTGTAGGGGTGTAAATAAATGGGACTTCCACACCATTTTCTACAAATACAATTGGTCTTCCTGACTTATCAAATTGTTGTCCAAAAAGAAAAGATTTTTTTCTTACATCATTTGTACTGTATTTGTCCAAAAATCCTGGCTCGAGGATAAACTCATCCCACATTTGGCCAATAAAATTGAATGTAGCACGACTTGCATCGTTTAATGTCAGTTGTTGCCAGTAAAATCGATCTCTTGTATGTATAGGATGCATCGGTATCACGAAAATATTTTCCTTTGACACTTCATTGCGCACTTTAAAATTGGTAAAAAAATCATCTTCTATTTGCAATGTATTTAATGCAATTACTTTGTCACAGGCAGCTACAGATTCCGCCCATTTGTCAGATCCGATCCACTCTTTTGCATTGAGATACATTTTAGCGAGAAGCGTATATGCCATTGCTTTGGTGACGCGACCATAATTTGATGGATTTGGTGCATCCTCCAATTTATCTACGTTGTCATTTATTTCATCGATGATAAAAGAGAATACAAATGACCGGTCTTTTTGTAAAGGTAAAACTTTACTTGTAAAATCGATAGCAAATGGAATGTTTCCCCAGTTATCTATCGCACAATAGTAAAAATAAGCTCGCAGGATTTTTATTTCAGCGGCTATTTTATCTTTGCCATCAAAAACTAATGGAGAAGACTCTGTTGCGTACAATACTTCATTACAAGCACTTATTCCTTCAAAAACATAGGTCCAGGCAACAGTATTTATTTTGTTACTAGGCGTAAATGCATGCGTGTGCAACTCATGCCATCGACCATTATCCCAGACTTGCCCATCATCTCTTCCTGGTGCCACCATTTCGTCACTTGCTAACTCTGTAAGCGACCATAATCCAAATTCTTCAGGATATTTCTGCAATTTGGTATAGGCTCTGCCTGCATTCATTAAGACTTCCCTTTCGTTTTGGAAAAATTTATCTATCGGTATACTAGAATACACATTTTCGTCAAGATTTGTGCATGATAATAATGAAATTATTACCACTATGGCTACCAATTTTATTTTTGTGAATGTATTCATATTCGTTATCTTTTAATATATATTTTAAAAAATTACATTTACCCCAAAAGCAACTGTTGTTGTTCTTGGATAATATGATAAGCTTTCAATGCCAGGTTCAAGACCACTTAGGTTTACTTCAGGATCCAAACCTTTATACTTAGTTAGTATAAATACGTTTTGTGCTGTTAAAGAGAGATTCATTGATGAGATATATTTTAATTTTGTCGGTACATTGTATGAAAATGACACATTGTCTAATTTCAAAAATGTGGCATTTTCCAAATATTTAGAAGAGTACTGAGTGATCCCAGTGAATTCAGGATTTTCTAATTGTGTACTTATGATGTTCTTAGTACCTATTGCTGACCAGTTTTCATGGTATAGGCGGTACATGTTCAGCACTTTACCTCCAATATTTGATCTCATTGCAAAATTAAAGCCCCAGTTTTTATACGTAAATGCATTTGTAATTCCTAACATGGCAATAGGGTATGCACTGCCGATGTCCTCCCAATTTTCTGGATTTACAGCACCTACTGGATTTGCATTTTTAAGTTTGTCAAACCCACTTTCATCAACACCCAGCCATACAGGGCCGTAGAAAGTACCAAGACTACTTCCTTCTCTTACTTTTTGAGAAAAAAGAGGTACTGAACCACCAAGCCAAGCTACATCATAAGATGTTTCTTTAAATTCTTCATTTGAAATCTTAACCAATTTGTTGATATTTGTACTGTACGTAAGGATACCATTCCATTCAAAATCCTTCCTTTTCATGATACTTCCATTGAGCGAAAGTTCAATCCCACTATTATTGATGTCACCAACATTTGTAAATAACTGATTGTACAAATAAGGTGGCACTGAAACATTATATGAGTATAATAAATCTTTACTGGTTCGAGAGTAAAGATCAAGTGAACCGCTGAGTCGTCGTTTGAGAATAGAAAAATCTATTCCTATATTTATTTCTTCCTTTTTTTCCCATCGTAGGTCAGGATTGGGATTTGTCACAGGCTGATATGTATTTATCCATTCTCCATTATAATAAAAACGACCTGCTCTTCCAAACAGAACTTGTGAGCGATAAGGGCTAAAATCCTGATTGCCTGTCACTCCATATCCTACTCTTAGTTTCAATTCATTTACCCATGAAACACTCTTCATAAATTTTTCTTGGTTTATTCTCCAACCTACACTGACGGCAGGAAAAAATCCCCATTTGTTATTATTGCCAAATTTTGAAGAGCCTTCTCTTCGTATTGAAACAGAAGCAAGGTATTTATTACTATAATTATACATCACTCGACCAAAAAATGCGATTAGTTTACTTTCATATCGATAACTTCCTATCTCTGCATTTCCTTCCCGAAGATTAAATCCAGCGCCTATATTATTTGGGCCATAGATATCCGTATCAAAATTTGAATTTACAATATAGCTGCTTGTTCCTCCATCCTTTTGATAAGAATATCCTGCTATTGCATTTAGACTATGGTTTTCTATACTGGTTTTATACCCAACAGTACTTTCGTATTGAAGATTGAATACATCACTGTTATTGAGTTCAGCTTCTCCACCTCTTCCTATGATACTTGGAAAATATTTTGTCTTATACGATGATTCTTTAGAAGTACCTAATTCATATGATATAAAATTATTCCAATTTAATCCTTTAAATAATTTCAATGAAGCGGTAGCATTTGGCGCTATAACTACAGTACTGCCTGAACGAATTCTTTCGTTTAAGCTTGCCACAGGATTGTAATAATCTATCGCTTGTCGCTGTGAGTAACCACCTGCAGCAACATTACTAGGATCATAGACTGGTTGAGTCGGGTTATGAGTAAATGCTTGAAAAAATAAACTGTAATTAGCTGGTGAATATGTACTCGATCTAACACTAAGGTTATAGTCAATGTTAAGTAATTCTTTGAATGCTGTCTGTTTAATATTTGTTTTAAAAAGGTATTTGTTTACTTCATTATCCCTTAACAAGCCTTCATTTTGCTCTACATTAAATGTAGTACGATGAGAAAAATGTTCAGCACCACCTGATATTGCTACACTATATCGCTGAGAAAGTGGCATTTTTCTGGTTATTTCAGAAAACCAATCTGTTTCAGCACCCAACAAGCTAGATGTTCTTGATGGAACGAAGTTTTCTATAGCATATTTAAATTCTTTTGCATCAAGCGATTTTACTCTTCGCGGGTTTACTTGGGCAATGATTTGACTTGAAAACTCTATTACTGCTCTTCCAGATCTTGCTCTTTTAGTAGTTATAATGATCACACCATTCGTACCACGAGTACCATATATGGCTGCTGCTGCACCATCTTTTAATACATCAAAAGATTCTACTTCTTCAAAATTTATATTTCGCAGATCGGCGCCAGCCACACCATCAATGATAATCAATGGTCCTTGGCCAGACGTGAGCGTATTGGTGCCTCGAAGGATGATTCTAAAAGTGGCCAAAGGGTCAGCACCATTGGGATTCAATATGGATAAGCCTGCTACCTTTCCTTGTAAGAGCCCCATGGCGTCTGTAAATACACCCTTGTTAAAGTCTCGAGATTTAATCGTTGCTGTAGCACCAGTTACTTCTTTTTTTGTTGTTGTTCCATATCCAATGACCGTCGCTTCCTGGAGTAAGACTGATGCAGGTGCAAGGCTAATATCTATAACATTTTCGTTTCCGATGACAGCTTCCCAAGTATCATATCCAATACTTGAAAAAATGATTGTGGAACCTACTGTACCTTCTATTGCGTATTTACCAAACTCATCAGTATAAGTACCTTTGTTACCTATCACAACGGATACATAAGATAGAAATTTATTATCTGAAGCATCGGATACAGTTCCCGATAGTTTCACAACAGCATTTTCTTGAGCCTGCAAACTTGTAAAAGGAAGGATTAATAAAAAAATCAAAAAGACACCCAACGTTTTAAGCTGAATTCGTATGTTAAAATTTAATGTGGCCATATATTTTTCTTTTAGATCATTAGTAAGTTAAAATGATTTTACGGTTTTTAATTCCAACTCCAATTCTGATGGATAGGGTATTGATGCTTGAGCTCCTAACTTTGTTACCGATAATCCTGCTACCAAATTGGCATAACGTACCGCCGATTCAATTCCCAAATCTTGAGATAGGGCTAGTGCTATGGAACCATTAAAGGCGTCTCCAGCACCTGTTGTATCTACTACTTTAAATTCACATGTATGTACCATCCCAGTAAATTTATCCGAACTTACGTAAGCACCTTTTGAGCCTAAGGTAATAATTACATTTTGAACACCTTTATTTTTTAAGTGCTGTGATGCCATTTCGCATGTAAGTTCATCAGTGATTGTTATACCAGTTAGGATTTCAACTTCGGTATGATTTGGAGTTATTAGATAGAGTCCATTAAGAACAGCATCAGGTAAATGGTATGCTGGTGCAGGATTGAGTATTACCTTTTTTCCCATATTCAGCGTCATTTGTATGACTGACTCTACTGTGGTTATTGGTATTTCAAGTTGCATCAATATGATTTCTGCATCTAGAATACAAGATTTTGCCTTAGTAATCTCCTCAATTCCTAAGTGAGCATTAGCTCCTGGTGCTACAACTATTGAGTTTTCACCATTGTCATCAACGCTAATCAGTGCTACACCGGAAGGATGGATATCGTCACAAAAAACATAATCCACCAGTACTCCTTCTGTTTCTAAATTTATTTTTGACTGTGCCCCAAAGATATCATTCCCTAACTTTGTAATAAAATGCACTTTACCACCTAATCGGGCAATCGTAACAGCTTGATTGGCTCCTTTTCCACCAGGTAGCATCATAAATTCTCCTCCCAAAACCGTTTCGCCAGGCTTAGGTAAATGTGAACTTCTGACCACCATATCAGTATTTGTACTACCTATTACGACAATATGTTCACTGGTGACCTTTGTTTCATTGATTTTGATTTCTAACATAAATTAAAATTTAGGATAATCGATTGTGCATTTTAATAATAAAATTATATATTTCTAACTGATTTTCTATAAATGATGGTAGGGCTCAGTAAAATCTGCTCTGTATCCCATGCTTCTTTATTTTCTTTTTGGTCCATCATTTTAAATAATATTTTGATACTCATTTTGGCTAATTCTAAAACTGGCTGTGCTACACTCGTAATGGCAGGCTTAAGAAATTTCAAATATTCTGCATCATCAAAAGTAACTAATGATATATCATTTGGAATTTTTAGACCTTCTTCTCTAATTGACTTCAACACACCTAATAGAATAGTATTACTTAAACAAAAAATTGCTGTTGGTCTATCTTCTTTTTGAAGTAATAATTTTGTTTCTAGATACCCATTTTCTTGAGAAAAATTATTTCCGGTAACAAAACTAATATTTTGCAGACCCGCAACTTGCATTGCGTCTAAATATCCTTTAACTCTCTGGATGTTTGGCATCACATGTGGAACTCCCTGAATACAGACTATTTTTTTATGTCCACAACTAATAAGGTATTGTGTAATTTCATACGCTCCCTCATAATTATGAGTTGCCACATAAGGTAGATCGGTCGAAGTAAAATATCTGTCTATACAAATAACTGGAACATTCATTTTGTATAATGCTTCTAAATGTTCAGGATTCGCCCCAGAAGGCATCACTAATAATCCATCAATGCGCCTATCTTGTAATAAGTCAACAACTTCAATTTCAGTATTTTCATCTTCGGAACAATCAGTTATTATTACAGAAAAACCTCTTTTCCTGAGCTCCAGGCTCACTACACTCGCTATATTAGAAAAGAAAGGGTTGGATAGATCAGGAATTAACAGTCCGATTAAATTACTTTTTTGTAATCGAAGACTTACAGCTGTATGATTGGGTCTATATTTAAGTTTTTGGGCAGTATTTAAAACACGATTTTCTGTTTTTTCACTAATTCTATATTCACGAGACAGCCCATTGAGTACCCTGGATACGGTAGTTGTGGAAACATTAGCTTCCCTTGAAATGTCTTTAATGGTATTGGACTTATTCATTTTAGAACAATCGTTTGCGCAAATATATCTATTTATTTTAATTAATATCTTTTTTGTGATTATTTTTTTTAATTATTTAACAGAATTTACCAATATGGAAAATACAACTATAGGAATATCATATACCAATAATATGGCAACAGATAGTTTGAATTCTAATTCTTTAAATCAAAAATTAAACTATAACCTTCTATTTTTGGTACAAACACATGGTATAAAATAATTACATACGCCAAAAAAAATTGGTGTTTAAACCAGAATTTAAGGCTTTAAAATTTCATTAATTGCCAATGACTAATTCTTTTGTAATGGTTAATTCGTCACTGTCCATAACTACCAAATACATTCCTGCGGTCAACGTGTCTAATGCCAATTGAATCTCAGACATACCATACATATAGGTGGTCTTGTGAATTATTCCTTCGAGACTTATCACTCTGACTCTAAATAATTTGTCCTTCATGCCAATGATCTTCAAGTTTGCTGCAGACCGAATAGGGTTTGGGTAAAGCTGGACCATTGGTCTAGCATCTTGATGGTCATGCGTTTTGGTTATAAAACCTCCCAAATCGTATTGTTTTCCATTCAAAGGCTGAGCTGACTTTGCTACCGCACCAAGTATGGTCTTTGTAACTCTTGTCATGAAAGTAAAGTCTAGGGTAGCGGAAGAGTCTGCAGGTGTGTGGTAATTATGATTTCGAAAATTAGAACCATCGGTAAGCATGAGTGCTTGAATACCAACATCCCAAAATGGTGCGTGATCACTTCGTCTCAAGTCTGGAGCAATACTTCCATTACCTGGTACGGCTAAACTATATACTTTCAATTCCGGAACCCATTGTGTTGCACTAGATTGAATCGAAGCAATGAGAGATGAAGAAGCTGTATTTCCAACATTAGTTAGAAAGTTTCCTCTGAATTGGTCGTTTGCTACCGCGGCAGAAACTTCTGGAAAAAGAATATTAAACCCTGCAGGCAACATCTGAGAGTTGGGTTGATCGCTATAGTATCCTATCATTTCCATATTGTAAGCTCCCTGAATTTTTTCGTAAGGACGTATCCCAGAAGCTACATATCTTTTGGAACCTATCAATCCTGCTTCTTCAAAGTCAAATCCGATAAATACCAAATTATCCGCAAAAGCAAAATCTTTCAATACCCGTGATATTTCTAATACAGCGCATACCCCGGAAGCATTGTCATCCGCTCCTGGAGAACTCTGTACAGAATCAAAATGTGCATCAATAATCCATGAGCGATTTTCATTGATTAAGCCAGCTTTACGTCCGATAATATTTTGGCCATTCTGATTAAGATGGACAAAATCTTGTCTATAGGTAGCCAACCCTTTGTCTAAAAACTCGGAATTAATAAAATTTTTAACTTCTTCCAGTTTGTTTTTGGATGTTGCATAGTGTCTAGGACCT
>Ga0105047_10016654_pt1 | contig 11508 bp, 7 predicted proteins | sample MAT04_FD_78384 | JGI IMG/M metagenome (GOLD analysis project Ga0105047, IMG submission 78384) | Freshwater microbial communities from Lake Fryxell liftoff mats and glacier meltwater in Antarctica - MAT-04 (megahit assembly) | ecosystem: Environmental > Aquatic > Freshwater > Ice > Liftoff... | reverse complement strand
TCGTTTGACAGGATGGTTCCATTGCGACTTGGCCTAGCATCCGCCCATGAATGAATATAGTTAAATACACACTTGCAGTTTGGATTCACGTACCAATTCAAACCGGCAGTCATGTTCTGCATCATTCCGCCTAGGATCTGCCTATCGGTTACGTCGAGGTAGGACCAACGGCCTGCGATCTCCCAAGCTCCCCAACCGCCACCAGATTTCGAAACACTGTGAAACGGTATCACACGATCGATCGCACCTGCTTTGCGATCATAGGGGCGATGCTCGCCGGTCAAGAACCAGCCGAATTGCGAGTAGGCTCCATTGAGGAATGCATTGCCCTGCGTCGACGTATCCACAAAAGCTCCCATCGCCTCATTTTGCCACGAGAGAGGACCGCGAACCCACAGAGACTCGAAACCAAAGGTTTGAGTTAAACTAGCCCCGACGATGGTGCCCGTATCGACAAAGAAAGGAGTTCCATTATCTACATCCGGAATCGGTACACCGCTGGTCCCAACCGGTTCGCCCGGCGGCACGACGAATTCACCGACAAAGACTTCTGGAATGCTGCGAAAGCGAGCTCGTTCATTCGGTGGAGCATTGAGGAAATAGCCTGCTCCGACATGCAAGTAGTCCTCGCCCTTTGACCCCTCGTGCCAGAGCAGGTGCGTCAATCGCCCGGCCCCTCCATTGCCACCGTCGGTGCTAAGCGAACCGCCAAATTGATCTTGGCCCGTCCGGAAGTAAGAGGCTGCCCAAGTCCAGTTCAAGTCTTCGGAATGATCATAGAAACCCACGCCGATATGGCGGAACGGTGTGAACGCTTGAAAGGTAGAGGAGCGTTCCATGAACGTCGTGTATCGAAAGCTACTTACGACTTCGAGACCAAACGGTTGCTTCCATTGCCCAACCCGGACGGTACCAAGCGGCCCAACCTCTTTGAAATCCGCCCAAACATCCGTGAAGGTTGGCCGGCCAAAAAAACCGAAGTCCATTTGCATGAAATAGTCCATGCGATCGGAAACAGCTCCCTTTGCACCGAGCCGAGCTCGGCGAAAATCCGCTCCGCTTTCGATGCGCCCATAAGCTTCACGACTCGACTCAAGCTGATGGAAAGCAACCGCATCCGCTTGAAACACGCCGCCGATAGTCACGTTGGGAAGCTTGGGTTTCTCTGGAGCAGGTTTCTTGGCTTCGGTCAGTTTCTTGAGCTCTGCCTGCGTCGAGGACTCCTGGTCCTCGAGCGCCTTCAGCCGCATCGTTAGTTCTTCCAATGTTCCTGATGGTTGATCCGATGGGCTAGCAGCGAAAAAAAACTGCGATTCCTGCTCAACGGGATTGCTTGCAACACCGGAGCCAATCGGACTTTGGAAGTACGATTCTTGGCAGTTGGCATTCGAACTGAACGCTAGGCAAATCCAACAAATCATTGGTATTGAGGTAGATCGCATGATTTGCCTAGTCCGGATGATTCAAGAGCCAAAGGTAATCATGATTAAGGATGTCCCTTTTATGGAGAGAATATCGGCAGACGGGCGAAACGCGGCCCAGCAAAAGGAGTGACTGGACGCTGGGTTTAGTTCGCATTTGCTACTGCGATGCCGCCAGCTCGAATGAAAGCATTTCGGCGGCGGAAGCTTTGAGCGGTTAGCAGCACCCTTGGAGTAGATAAGAAGGGCTTTTTTGGGGGGTTCTACCCGATAAAACAAAACCATGAAACTTTGCAACCTAGTGCATCTTCAAGTCTCAATTTTTGGGTATACCCTTAGTTGTACGACGCTCCGCGCCGTAGGAATCACGACGCGGAGCGTCGTGCAACTAAGTTTGCTAACCCAAGTATCTAGGTTGGAAAATGCATTAGCGAACTCTCATTTCCTGGGACATCAAGGCCCAGACAGCCGGTCTGCCCGAACTGTTTTTCCATGCGGATCGCAATAACGCTCGCGTGCTGTCCAAACGGAAGCCACGCTGAGCGAATAGGCCAACCAATTTCTGTTCAAGCGATTGAAAGAAGTTGGAGGACTCGATCCCAATATCTCCATCGCTCGCTTCGTCGAAAACTCGGAATAGATCGAATCCTGATGCAGGTTCGGGTTTATGAATCACTTTATACTTGTCCAAGTTCGCCTTCTTTACAACGACAGCCAGGCAGTCGTCGACGCCACCAATCTCATCAATGAGCCCGTTCTGTTTTGCTTGGTCGCCTGCCCACACGCGACCACCCGCCAAAGTCTGTAACTTCTCGACCGGAATGTTACGCGATTTGCTCGCAAGCTTCAAAAAGCGATCGTAGATTTCATCGATGAATCGTTGCATATTTTGGATTTCGATATCGGACCACGCTCGATCGATTGCGTTTGACGAAGCCGAATCGTCCAGTGTTACCGACTCGACATGGACACCCACGCGCCGCAACATAGACCCCAGACTCAACTTGAGGGAAAAGACTCCGATGGAGCCGGTGATAGTACCTCTTTCTGCATAGATGGGTTGCCCAATGCAGCTTACCCAATAGCCGCCCGAAGCGGCCATCTCTCCCATGGAGATAACGACAGGCTTCTTTCGAGCGAGAGCGTCCAAGGCCTGACGAATGGCTTCGCTGGCCGTTGCGCTTCCTCCAGGTGAGTTGACACGTACCACGACCCCTTTAATACGCTCATCTTGCTCTAGTTCTTCGATAGCTTTGACCATCGGCCCCGATACAATCTCCCCCGCCGAATCTTCCTTGCCATCGACAATTGCACCACTCAGATGCAGGATCGCGATGGAATCTTCTTTCACTTTTGCATTCTCTTTCGGACCTGCCATGGCTTTGCTCATAAGTTCGAAGAAAGACATCTCTCGCTTCGGCTTCGATTTCGGCTTGGTCCACTCTATCTCAGCTCCAATCGCTTCCTGAATGGTGGACTTCATCGATCCGTAAGGTGCAAGCTTGGTAATGAGACCAGCCGCCAACGCCTCAGCAGGCAGCAACATTCTTTTCTTCTGCAACTCGCGAACGGCAGCGTTGGTTAAGCCCCGGCCTTTTGCAATGCGTGATACCTGAGCGGCATTCAACGATTCCAGCATGGCGATGTAATGATTCTTTAAATGTTCGCTCATGGCTGGATTGGTGTACGGTTCGACCGCACCCTTGAAATCGCCAGCTCGCACAACCGATGCTTTGACTCCCACCAGGTCCATGGCGTCGCGATAGAACATGGTTTCGAGCGACGAGGATGGCATATCCAGCCCTCCGAAATCCGCCATGATGATCTCGTCACAACTGGCTGCAATCGCGAGATGGGTGTTGCCCGCGTCCTCGAGCCAAGCGATAGTCTTTTTTCCTTTGGCCTTCAGTTTGTCGAGCCGACGAGCAAGCTCATCCAACTGGGCGGGATTGAACCCGATAGCAATATCAGATAAATCGAAAAGCACATAGCTCAGATTTTCCTCTGTGCCCATCTCTTCCAAATAATCGCACAAACGAAAGAACGATTTACTTTTACCTGCGGCGCCACCCAGCAGTAAGCTCGAAGGATCGAACGAGGCTGGTTGCAAGAAATCGTCATAGGAGCCACTCAAAACAATGTGGCGCAACTGCTTCTTGGCAGGTGCTTTTTGTTTTGCAGCCTTTGCCTTATCTGACCGTTTCTCGGAAAGCTCTTTCGCCTCACCTTTGGCGTCCGGCTTTTCTGCGGATGCGGATGGAACCGCGGATTCTGGGCTCGATGGCTCTTCGGTCTGTGTTTTCTCGGTCTTTGTCTTCTCTGGCGTTGTCTTCTCGGCTGCGGGCTTTGTCTGTTCTGCGGCAGGAGGCGGCCCTTCGCGCTGAGCCAACGCCGAACTTACGAAACATGCGGTCGCTAGGACGCTGACCGACGCGAACGAGAAAATGAACTTTCGAACGAACCTATTGCGCATGGCGACTCCAGAAGCGATAATGTGAATAGTGCTTTCCACTTAGGGGGACCGGAAGACACAGTCCGCCGTTCGCCCTAGCCATCTGAGTATAGCTCAGCTTCAAGCGGTTTCACGTCGGGTTGAGATGCTTTCTTTTAAGCCTGAAGCGCTAGCCGATTTCTTGCGGCGTGGCTCGGCTAGCGCCTCAGGCTCAAAATCTCAAGGGTTTGCAATGCAAAATCTTCAATGACTAGCCTTGTTTGGTGGTGATCAGCGAAAAAAGTTGTTTTTGCTGACACTAAAAAAGTGAGACGACTTCCAGGGTAACCAGGGCGACAGACTCCTAAGGTCTCCGGTTGCTATGCAATTTCTCGGGAGTGCCTAAGATTTTAGCATTTTCTTTTTCGGTCGGCGGCTTTTCCAGGGTCAATAAGGCGAAGAGATCCGCTAGCTCTTGGGAGGAAAGTTGGTTCTCGATCCCCTCGGGCATCAGTGACTTTTTGTCCTGTTTGAACTCTTCGATATCGTCGGAGGCAATGGTCTCGACCTTTCCTCCCTGAACTTTGACGACGGTCCGCTTTTCGGTTTTTTCCATCAGCAAGCCAGTAACGACCGTTCCGTCGACCGTCCGCAGCGTAACGCTTTTATACGCGTCGCCGATGACTAGACTCGGGTTAAAAACGCTTACCAACAACTGTTCGTAGGATCCTCGTCCGTTGGCAGTCACATTTGGACCAACTTCGTATCCGCGTCCATGCATAATATGACACTGTCCGCAGATACGATCGTAGACGACCCACCCTTTCTCTGCGTTTCCGCGGGCATCCCATCGCAGTGTATTGGCCATGCGTGTCACCACTTCTTCTCGCTCCGCCGAGCTTTCCGCATTCACTTTTCCCCAGATTTTCCCAACTGCGGTTTGAATCGCGGCGTTGCTGTCGCCGGCTAGTAGCCGTACACGATTCGGACTGATGAGTTCTTTGCGCAATTGGCCGTCTACTATCTGTTGCAACAAGGCTTCCGCCGTATCCACTCGCTGGCACATTCGCTCTGCGAACGCGGCCTGCACGGCGCTCTTTAATTGTGGAAGGGAGGAGACAATGGCTTTCGTGTCGTCGCTCGTTGCCTTGGAAACGCCCAGATCCATAACGGCGTCTCGATAGCCCACGTGTACCTGCACGTCTTTCTTTAGGTCTTCGAGCAACTGCGTCAAGGCTTCCGAAGCAATTTTAGGCTGGACGGAAACGGATGCCATCAGCATCTGCTTCCGAACTTCACCGTCGAGTTTGCGATCCAAAGCCAACTCACGGGCAGTTGCAATTGCACTGGGATCTGCGTAAAGCGACCGGACCGAGAGCATGGCTTTCTGCCACGCGGACAAATTCTGAGGTTGGATCGCCATCGCGTCCACAAACGACTTCTTCGATGCGTTTGACTGAACCCAAGCTTTGAGAACGGGACTTAAGCTCTCCGGTTTGATCTCATTGTTGCGGGCTTTGGCCAAGAGAGATTCCAGCACACTGGCGGAAATGCTGGGATGCGAATCGCTTAATCCGCTGGCCAGTTCTAACACCGAGCTGACTGCTCGCTTGCTCGGCTCGTTGTCCATATTGGAATTCACATCGGATATCAATCGCGCTGCGATGCGAGGAGCCATGTCGCGAAGCAGATCTGATTTCAACCCGACGCCCTGAACGAGACTCTCGAGAACCAAAGATTGTTGTTCAACAATGTGCGGTTGCAGGTTTTGCCAAACGACCTTTGGTAAGACCGGATCGCTGGAGCTGTTTCGCAAAACCGCAATCTGTTGCTTTACGTTTTCCATCGAACCGGATTGTCCAGCAGCCAGTTTGGGCGCGGCTATCGAGACTTGCAATCGCACCCGTGCGTCCGCATCTGCCGCCAACTTTGGTATCCGGTTCAAGACGCTCGGCTCACGCGTCTCCTGCCGGCCGGCGATACGAACACCCCACGAACGAAGTTCAGGGTGTTGGCTGTTCAGCAACGCATCCAAAAAATCGGCATTCAGTTCGCCCGAACCGGACAACGCCCACAATGCATGCATGCGGGTTTTCATGGGTTTGTCGTTGCTCAGAACCAATGCCTGCAACAGCTTGCTGGTGGGGAGATCTTTGGTCGCGATTCGCCGCTCTTGGAGCTTGAGCTGTGCTCGCTGCCGATTGAAAATATTGTCATTTGCCAACAAGGACACTAGGACGTCGTTGTTGAGCTTGTCGAAATCCCGGATATCCGCGGTCGGCCTTTTTTTATGAACAATTCGATAGAGGCGACCATGGCCGCGGTCTACTCCTTGCGGATCTGCGTTGGCATCTTGATAGCAATGATAGCGATCGTACCAATCGAGTACGTAGAGGCATCCATCCGGACCTACTTTTTGTGCGACTGGCATGAACCAAACATCGTTTGCGGTCATGAAGTCCGGCTCAATGAAACCTTGGTACGTGGCCCCGAAACGTTCTACCCGATCGCTGTTGAGACAACCTCCATGGATGTTTCCCATGTACAGTTTGTCACGGAACTGTGCCGGATATGCGGGCGAATCGAAGTACTCGATTCCACAGTAGGCAGCCATTTGATGCTTGTGCTTGACGATCGAATCCGCAGGCCAAGTATGGGGTGGGTACGGGCCACCTTGGCGTTGATAATAAGCGGACTCGGACAGATGCCAAAGGTGATCGATGACACAGGCGCTAATGAATGCGCTCCCCTCATGATCGAACGCTATTCCCCATGGGTTGCTGGTCCCTTCGCAGAACAAGTCGAATTTCTTCGTAATAGGATCGATACGAAACATGGCGCAGGTGAAATCAAACACGCGTCCCCCTTGCTTCACGACAGAGCGATTGAAAACTCCATTCAGGCCGTAGAGGCATCCGTCTGGCCCCCAGGTCAATGCGTTGGGCAGCTCATGCGTGTCATCGCGTCCAAAACCGGTTACGATCACTGTCTGTTTATCAGCCACATCGTCGCCATCGGTGTCTTCCAGGAAGAGTATATCGGGGGCGTTGGCGACCCAAACACCGCCGTGGCCAACTGCGATACCGGACGGAATATTCAATCCCTCTGCAAACACAGTTACGGTCTCGGCCGTTCCATCGCCATCCTTGTCTTCCAAAATCTTGATTTTGTCGCGTCCCGGACCTGGTTCACGCCGTGGGTATTCGAAACTCTCTGTCACAAAAATTCTGCCACGGTCATCGAAGGCCATCGCAACCGGGTTTTGCAACGCTGGCTCCGACGCCACGAGTTCGACATGAAACCCTTCAGGTACTGTCATCTTCGCGATGGCCTCGGCCGGCGAGAGCGCAGGTCCAGGCGCGGCCGACTGTCGCCGAGGAACAAAATCGTCTGCCTGCAGATTCGGGGAGAAACTGAAAATCAAAGCCAAAAGGGAGTTTCGAACCAAATGAGTATTGAGAAGCACTTTTCAATCCTAAACTAGAGCGGTGGGCAAGACGTTTTCGCATTATACCCAACTTTATCGCTACTGGAATTTTTCGCCCATGAAAGTGTCCCGACCGGGCGAAATGGAATCTCGGCTATTCGAACAACGAACTCCTCTTGCGCGCCGGTGCGCCACTCAGGCACACTCAACGCACTCGCACCATAGACAAGAATTCTTTGTCATTTCTCGGGCGATGGCTGCGCCTCCCGTAAACTTGATCTATCGACTGCCCCCAAAAAACTGAGTTAGGGATTCGCTGCTTTTGGCATCTCAATTGCACTGAGAGTCCCTTCACCAGTGCTTCATTTTGTTGAATTCACCCTTATTGGAGCAAAACCATGAAAACCCAAAACGAATCGAACACCCAAAACGAAACGAACTTGGAGCGACTCTATGGGCAATGGAAAGCCGAGCATGAGCAGCTCGATCGGCACGCCACTGAGCTTACGGAATGGGTTGCCGAACAATCCAAGCAGAGAGCCGCACAGTTTCGCGAGACCGTTCGAAGGCTAGACGATTTGAGCAGCCGCTTAAAGGCTCATTTCGATAATGAGGAGGCGATCGGTTTAGAGCTTCGCGTTTCGCAATGCGGTTCAGCCTCGATTGCTAAGGCTGCACAACGCCAAAGTGAAAAGGATCATGCCAACATATCCAAGCGATTAAAGCACTTGATCGATCGCATGCAAGATGGGGAAACGGAATGCGACGTATGGAAGTCAGGCGTACATGAATTGGATTTGATCATCGACGTACTCGAACAGCACGAAGAACAAGAATCGGAAAATGTTTGCTATTTCTTACCTATCGACGCGGAAAGCGATGAGGCTAAACGGCCATGAAGAAGATTACTGTATTCGCGATTGGGATTTGTACAATCGTAGTGGGGGCATTCCAATTGCTAGGCGGCCCGCAGGAGCCTGGCCGCGAGCCTCCTTTAAAGAGCTTTATGCTGTTAAAATTGGAGCACGCCAAAGGGATCCTGGGCGGACTGGCAACGGAAGACTTCGAATCGATTGCAAAGAACGCTCAGGCGCTCAAGGGACTCAGTCTTGAAAGTAGTTGGAACAGGCTTACAACGACAAAATACCTCCAGCACAGCTCAGATTTCCGGACTGCACTCACTACTATTACCGAAGCGGCACATGAAAAGAACCTGGATCGGGCTGCCTTGGGGTATGTAAATTTGACCTTGCAATGCATCGAATGCCACCGCTACCTGCGACATCAATAAAGATTTCCTAAGTTTTGCGTCAAAAAAACAGCTGAGAGGCAGAAGTTCAATTCCGATTCGACTCGATTCAAGAATCGCTTCGGATAAGCTAGGATGTGAGGGAAGTGAATGGATTTTTATCCGTTTTGCTTCCCCTCCCCAACTCCTAACTTGCTTGGAATCGTGATGCGAACACTATTGCCCTGTGTGACTACCAATTCGGTCAAGGTTTTTTTCGGCTTGCTGTTTTTAGGTTTATCTTTGGAGGCGGGTCTGTCGGCTCAAGAGCCAGCGACCGCGAACGGCGATTCGAAGTCGAAAGCAGCAAAAGCTCCTCCAGAGCGGCCAACACCAACTTACGCGGATGTAGCGTATGGAACGGACTCAGATCGTCAAAAGCTCGATTTCTGGAAAGCAGAGTCGAGTCGGCCAACTCCAGTCGTGATGTTGATCCACGGAGGTGGCTGGACGTCTGGAGATAAGACTGGCTATGGCAACAAACCGATCAAGACATATTTGCAGGCCGGGATCTCGGTCGCTGCAATCAACTATCGATTCATTCCGCAAGCTATGGTGCAGGAGATTGTCCCACCGGTAAAGGCCTGCTTGACCGATGCGGCCAGAGCGTTGCAAACAATTCGGTCTAAAGCGTCGGAGTGGAACATCGATCCAAACCGGATTGGCGCGACTGGTAGCTCTGCGGGCGCATGTACATCTTTGTGGCTCGCACTGCATGACGATCTAGCGGACAAAGGAAACGCGGAACCAGTCGCCAGAGAATCTACTAGGTTGCAGGCGGTGGCTGTCACGGGGGCTCAGACCTCGCTCGATCCCAAACAGCTGCGGAATTGGATATCCAACTCCATCTATGGTGGGCACGCATTCGGTTTTGCTACCAAGGGGCGGAGCCGGGCAGAGGAGTTCGAGCTGCTCTTGGAAAATCGAGAGCAAGTTTTACCGTGGATTCTAGAGTATTCCCCAATCGAATTGGTCACCAAGGAGGATCCATCCCTCTTTCTCGAATACCCCAACCAAAAGGCCCCGCCGACCCTTGGCGGCCAGGAGGCCGATCCAACTCATTCTGCAGTCTATGGCATTCAGTTTGCCGAACGTTGCCACGAGGTTGGGATCGAGTGCATCGTCTCGTACCCAGGAAACAAACATCCAGAGTTCGATTCGACTGCGGACTACCTGGTCCGAAAGCTAACATCCAAGCAAAAGTAGCCATTGCATTTTGCGATCCGTCCGCCCAATGTTTGAAGCGATCGAACAAGACCCGTTGCAGTCACAAAATCAAAAAGCCTACGATCGGATGGCAAGGAAGGGTCACGCCTTGGCGACTACCGTAACCGCGGACGAGTTACGACGACCGCTCGAGATGCTGGACGCTGCTGGGTGGCTTGGGGGATCGATAAAAGGATGGCATGTTCTCTGCTTGGCTGCAGCGGGCGGCCGTCACAGTCCCCTGTATCACGCGGCTGGGGCTACAGTTACCGTCGTGGACCTGAGCGACGGGATGCTAGAACTGGATCGAAAGATTTTGCAAAGTTTGAAGTTTAACGCACGGCTGATTCAAAGCTGCATGACTTGTATGCCAATGCTGCGCGCCGAAGAGTTCGATCTGGTGGTTCAGCCGGTCAGTACCTGTTACGTTTTGGACATCGCTTCCGTGTTTCGCGAAGTTTCCAGGGTGCTAAAACCGAACGGATTGTATGTCTCCCAGCACAAGCAGCCGATCAATCTGCAGGCTTCGCTCAAGGTCCGGGAGGGAAAGTACACGGTGGACACGGAAATTGGTAAGTCAGCAAGGAGTGTCCCACAAGATGAACCAAGCCCGCTTCGCGAACCGAATACCCAGGAGATTGCGCACAGTCTGGAATCCATTCTGGGAGGAATCTGCCGCAATGGTATGGTCATTGAAGACGTGCTCGAACCCGATCATGCGAATCGGGAGTCCGGTATTGACTCGATGGGACACCGATGTCGATTCATATCTCCTTATCTACGAATTAAGGCACGAAAGAATCCTCGACCAACGGGCATGGGAAGCCGTCTGGTCATGCCTGTGTAAAGAACGGTTTCCCGGCTAAAATGCACTTCTCTTAGACGGCCCCAATTCAAAAATCTTAAAGGGAAACTCGTGGAACTACTGGAAGCAGAGTGCAAGTTTCGAGTCGCTGATCCGGAGGAAACGCGTCGGCGATTGCTGGAATTAGGTGCGGTCTTTGTCCGGCGTGAAGAGCATTGCGACACCTATTTGCAGCATCCTTCGAAGAACTTTCAAAATTCCGACGAAGCGCTTCGAATCCGTGAGGTTGATGGCCAACCCTTTGTGACGTACAAGGGGCCTAGACTCAAAGGTCCTATCAAGATTCGGCCAGAAATCGAGTTGCCAATGGTGGCTGGAACAGTGGCTGATTGGTTAAGGATTTGGAAGCATTTGGGTTTCGAGGTGGCGCTCGCAGTGAAGAAGTCGAGAGAGGTCTTTGAACTGAGTTTTCATGAACGGCCTACGACCATCACGCTCGATCGTGTTAACGCGCTGGGAGATTTTGCGGAGGTGGAACGTATCGTATCTTGCCAAACGGAGATTGACCAAGCGCTTCTGGACATCCAGGAATTAGGGGTTCGATTGCATTTGCTGGATATCGAGCGGCGTAGCTATTTGGGAATGCTCCTTGCGATCGTTGGATCTGGCGCAACGAGTGGTACTTGACCAATCCGATCGCAGGATTTCGACTACCATGGTGCTTTTGATCCACCCCTCTTTCTTCGATCTTTACCTATGTCTTCTGATGCATCGCATGTTGCGAACTCGATGGTGGGCCATCTGATACCTAGCCATTCGCTTGATTTACCTTGGTCACAATGGACACCGCGGTACTTGGTGCCGGTCGAACCCAAGCGAAGCGGACATTTTTTTACCGATGTGCTGATCATCGGAGGTGGACTTGCCGGC
>Ga0105047_10016653_pt1 | contig 11508 bp, 8 predicted proteins | sample MAT04_FD_78384 | JGI IMG/M metagenome (GOLD analysis project Ga0105047, IMG submission 78384) | Freshwater microbial communities from Lake Fryxell liftoff mats and glacier meltwater in Antarctica - MAT-04 (megahit assembly) | ecosystem: Environmental > Aquatic > Freshwater > Ice > Liftoff... | reverse complement strand
CTACGCCAGACAACAATTCCTGCTGTTCCGGAATACACACATCATAATAATGCTCCCAAAGTTCTCTTACAGCGATGCTGCGATCCTGCCAAAAGCCTTATATCCGTTATCGGAACATTATCGGCTGACCTCCTGACCCGGTACTGCAGTTCAGAATATTTTTGTATCATTAATAAGGTATAATTAAGTTTTAATTTCTATTATTATACCCTTTTAGGTATAATGACAGTAAATTGGCTTGTAAACCAAGGTGGGTATTGGATAGCAGTCTATTATTAAATTAGTATTTTCACAGTAACCACGTTATAAAAACATATTTAATAATGAGCAGCTAAAAGGTAGTGCAGAAAAAGATGGAAGTTTTTCATTCATAAATCATATTGTGGGAGACATTTTACTTTGAAAGAAAAAAATTGTTAAAACCAGAGTGCCTTGATTTTGTGGAATCGGTAGAAGAATTGTTTTTAATTTAAACTATTAGCCAGAAGTGTAAACTGTATTTCGTAAAAATCTAAATGGAATTATATTAGTATGATTGGATATCTTGGTTTAACAATTTGTCATTGATAAAAACAGAGCATATTTTGACTTTATATTTACCAATTTTCGGCTGGACAATATAAGATGTAAAAGTTTGAATTAACTTTTCTGGTATCGGAATAACAGAACCCTTTGGCCCGATCTTTTCAACTCCTTTTCGATTTATTTTATATATCCATTCTTCAAAGACCACATCGGACCTGTACTTTATAAAATATATGTACATTGCAGGTAATTTAAATACCCTAACTGCATATCTGTCGAGCTCTTCATATATTTCACTTCTCAGTTTCTTGAGCTCAAAAAATTCAGGATTAGAAAGTTTAAGCTCCTCTATCGTTTGTTGAAATCTGTTATTAAAATCATCAATCAACTTTGGGTTATTCTTTTGAACTGAGATCGTTTTGAATATATTAGAATTAATAAGGGGAGAAATATGAATATTAAAACTATCTACAAAACGATCCATACCTATAGGATTTTTTGAAAGTATTTTAGTCCTTGAATCTTCGACTTTACCATCTGCATTGCAAATAAATGTAAACGTCAACTCGTTTTCGTAATGTTCAAAAGGGAAAATACTTTTGTATAATTTACTAAATACAGGATCAAACCTTTCCTTAAATTCCATCTGAGCTTCTATGGAGGCACCTTCAATAGTCTCCTGGAATATTAAATTACTTTCACCTTCTACAATTTTATTTATGACTTGCTCTTTATATTTTTTCATTTGAGTAAATAAATCAGCTACAACAATCTTACGTTGAACAATTTTTTCTTTTTCTTTTTCCTTTTCAATATTCATAGAATCTTTCCAACTATTATATATAGCTACTTCCGAATGATGCTGTTGCAATTTTTCGGGATTAATTGGAGATAGAGAAAGATAGGAATCAGAGTCATCCAACAACTGAAATTCATTTAAAACAATATATGGCCGTTCTAAATCCGGCACAGTAAATAAAGTAATGTATTGCATTCCTTCTTTGATTCCGTCGTCGTTGGGTTTATAATTTTTAAATATCCTTATCGCACTATTTTCCAGATATGTAAGTGATTTAACAACCATTTTACCTGAAATAACATTTACATAATTAACTAAAATGCTGTCATGAGCCTTGAAAAAATAAAAAGAAATATTATAAAGCTCCTTACCACCACTTCCGAGTACGGTATATTTAGTGCTGTACAAATCGGGAATTGTAATTGGCAACGCTTCTTTTCTAAAGCATATATTTAACCAAGCCTCTTCAGGCAAATTTGTATTAATTAAAGTTCCATAATCATAAGCCTGCGGACATTTTTGTGCACACAATTTTTCTGTATAAGAAATAAGCAAAATGAGTGCTATCAAATATTTAAACCTCAAGTAATCCATCCTTTTATTTTTCTGCATATGTAGTTAAATCAAATTTGCCAACCTTCTTTTTATAAAATAATTCTACTGTACAACTTTTAGCTTCAGCCTGCTCTTTTACCATTACTCTTACAGCAAAGCCTTCAAACAAATCCATTTTTTGTTGGGATAGCTTGTCAGGTAAACCTCCAAGGAGAATTAACTTTTGATCTTCACCAGTAAAGTAAAGGCCTTCACATAATCTCTTTCTATATAAATCGTTCTTTATTTGTTGCATTGTGACATAGTTCAGCACCACAGATTTATCTCCAGCCTTATTGAGATCACTTATTTTACTATTTAACTCACCTGTTTTTTTTAAACTTTCATCATGAACTTTTTCGATTCTAATTGAACTATCAGGTACTACCAGTTTGCTTTCAGGATCAGTTGCGTTATGTTCCGGTAGATTAGTAATGGTAACAACCGCAATCTCATTTGAGCCTTGAATATTAGGCAATTCTGCTATCGCCGACGTATCATGAACACTACCCTCGTCGACTAATATTTTGGAGACACCATTTGAATTATCCCGAATAAAAAAAAGATAAACTAAAGTCGAAACAGCGATGCCTCCAAATATAAATATCAGTAGGGTCACAATTCGTTTTGATTTTTTAGGTTTAGTATATGTGTTAGGAAGCAAACTGGCGTGTGCATCAGTAGCATTTCCGCCAGATTGCTGAACCTTTTCATATGTTTCATTAGGTTCCTTAGACTTCTCCTGAGTTTTATCTTCGATTAACCAAGTATAATTCCCGGATATCGGGTTTGGAGCAAGGGTATCTTCTGCTGCCATCTCCTCATTTTCTCTTATAATCTCTTCACCTTTATCGAGTTCAGACTTCGTTTCCTGGCTTCCTTGCGTTGGTACCTCTCGAACTTGATCAGTTTGAAAATTTCTATTCAAATCTGATTCCTTATTCTCCCTATTTATTTCCTCGTCTGGATTAGTTATTTCATTACTCAATTCAAGTGAACTATTCACCAATTCAATATTTTCATTTACTCTATTAAATAGAGCTGCATCCACTTGTGCATCAACGTCGCTCTCAGTGTCTCCCGAAGTTTCAGAATTTCTTGCCTCTTGCGGCTCTTCATTCGTTGCACTTTTATCCTGTTCATCGAGATCAGCATATAAATTCTCAACGGATTCAATTGCGATCGTGTCATCAAAAACTGGATTATTTTCAAGCCCAGTTTCAAATACAGAATCGACATCTTCTTCAACAGAAATCTGTGTGATATCAATAGCTATCTCTTGCTTTTCATTTATTGTTTCATCAATTTGAAAATTATCATCCGAGACAGTCTTTTCCGAAATCACAAGTTCATCATTTGCTCCAACTTCGGTTATCAAATCAGTGCCGCTTGAACCATTAAGCCGGGAATTATCGTCATCTAAATCATTTGTTAATTCAGAATCATTAATGAATGGCTGATTGTCGGTATAATTACTTTCTATTTCGGTATCAGGAATCACTTCACTACCCGGAATTTCAGTGTCATTAGTTTGGCTTATAACCTCTGCTTCACCCTCATCGCCAGAACCAATCCAACGTAGCCTATATGTTTCATTCCCGTCTGTAATCTCAAAAACAAAATTATCTTCCTTACAATATTCTGGTATCTGTCTTAAAGCATTCTCAACGCCATAAAATTCATTTTTGAACCTCAATTTTAACATGTTAAATACTTTATTGATTTTTAGGCTCCGCTAATAGAATATTTAAAAAAGTAAATGCTTGATAAATCATCTGACCATCATCTTGTATTATTCCATCAACCCGTTAATTGTATTCTCTGCTTTCTCAAAAGATTGCTCCAATTTGACTAATTCATTTATAAATGAGTTAAAGTCTTTGGGTAATCCATTTATGAACTGTTCGTAAAATCTGTTTTGAACCAAATCATTCCAGCTTTCATTTGTTGACGTGGCCTGGAGATTTAAAATATTAAATTCCGATTCCAATTTAGATTTTTCTGAATAAAAACTCACATTTATTGTTTTTCGATAATATCCGCAGGTATATTAATTATTTTACCAGTTTGGAGGTAGTACAATTGAGCAGCCGCCACCCGATGGCGTCCATTTGCTTCAACCTTATAATAATCCCCTAATTTTAGTAATCTGACAGGTTCAGAACCGTGAAAAACATCATGGGCATTGGCAACCCAAAAATCCGCTTTTCTGATTTCATCAATTGTTTTGCCTTCTTTCAAAAGCGTATCGCATTTTTCATACTTTTCAACCAGTTCTATATATCGGCTTTGATCTTCACCGTGCTGTTTCCAGAATTTCTCATCATCAATCTCTATAGGTGTAAGAATGGAGAGTGGATTTATCTGTTGTTTCCCCAGATTACCAGTATTACCAAATTCACCATTTTTCAAATTTTGAAAAGCATTCTTGACATTTTTTTGCGAGGCATTGTAACTACTATCTATAGACTTAAACACCTCTCCTCCCGATCCTTTGATTTCATTTCTTACATTATAGCCATTACTCTTGTAAAACTGAATATTGGCTGAATTAGCCCATCCATTTATTTCATTGCAGTCATTTGCCCTGCAGTTAGTTTCCATATTAGCAACAAGACTCTTCCCTATCTTTTCCGATTGCAATTCTGGAGGAATATTAACACTCAGGATTTTACCGACATTGCCGGATTCCCTATTTTCTATTTTTAATTCAGAACAGACATGGGTTTTCCCGTTTTCCGAATAGGTAGTGGCAATAATGTCCCGCTGTTTATTATTATTGAAGGAATAGCGATCTCCGCTACTTCCTAAAAATGAAAAGATACTCATGATCATTATTTCGCCGGCGCCGATAGTCGCTGCCAAAATCATAGTTGGGTCAATTTTAGAAATTGATTCAGTTAATCCTAACCCGTTTGACAAATCATTCGCTGACGGAGAAGAAACCGCAAGATAATCTTCAGCACCATTAATGAGCTGCTTCAAACTACTGGTTGAACTTTCCTTTTCAAACTGAATGACAGACCTATATCTAATCTTCGGATTTTGAAATTCAGCCACTTTAGCTTCCAAATTTCTTATTTCTCTTTTGAAGGCGCTGTAATTTTGCTCAGCAACTAGTAAACGGTTCTTGTTTTCACTTAATTCTTCTTTGTCGTAACTGCAATCCGGATAATGCGTATCTCCATCTTCATCAGTGTAAGTATCAGCTTCGCAATCAGCCAAAGCTGCATAAGCGTCCCGTAAACTATTTTGAGCTGCATCAAGAATTCTTTGAAACTGGAACTCATTTGCCTTCAAATTGGCTACCCTTGACACTAGTTTTGAATCGATGACATTCAATTGATTTTCGCTTTCCTCACAAAATCGGGAAATAGAAATTATCAATTGATCGAGGGATGCAATATCCCTTATGAATGCCACATTTGCCAACTTTTATTTTTTAGTGTTTAAATAAGTATCTAACGTAGCAGCTTTCTTTTTTAGGAAATTGCTGTACTCCTCGGCTGTTTGAATTAATTTGTCCAATGGCTTAACATCGTGTTCAAATTGTTGAGCGAACTGGGCATTTTCATTGTCCCTCCACGATTGATTCAGATGATTCATTTTAGACCTTGTAGAATCCTTTAAACCTCTCAAATCCATTGCTAATTTGTTAAGATGATATGCGAACTGTCGCATTTCGTCTGGATTACCGTGTACGTCTGACATAAAATTTTAGTTTTAGTTTATGATAATATTGAAGGTTTACTTTGCAATTGAGCAACCCATGTATATGCAGGCAATTCATACGGCTTAAATTTTATCATTGTATTTTCGTTATCATCATAATACCACGCCCTGTTAGTTCCCAACTTTGATGCTTTTTGATTTCCAATTAGTTTTACTGAATTATCAGGGTTCATCTGAGATGCTACCCGTTGCGAAAATTCCTTAAGTAAGTTATCGTCGAGACTCTTAGTAAAGTTGTCCATTGTATCAACCTGAAGTAAAACATACACTCCAACATCAGCGCCTTCTTTGAGTATGAATGCAATTAGATTTCCTTCATCACTCATTGCCCAATCATTTTTCCTCAATGCCCTGCCTCGCTGCATTGAAAATAAAGTCAAGTATATATTTCCAACTGGCTCTCCGTTGCCTGACAAACGCCTCTCTATTTCCTCCTTTATGCTCTCTAAAACCTCTTTTACCTCCCTGTTATTTACTGTTTTACATTCCTGCTGAATATTTCTAAACAATTCGACAGGTATATCAACCAATTCTGAATCTACGTTATAGAAATTGAATGCGTAGAATTTTGCTGTGTTTGACTGATGTTGTGCTGCGATTGAAATAATTGAACTACACATTATGCGTACTCCGATACTTTCATCATATCCTGCCACTATTAAATTAGATCCTCCTTGCTTACGCAAAATAGCGGTGATATCCTCGGCTATTGCAACTGGTTCTCCCAACCAAAGACGCAGCGATTTTGGTGCTACTGTTGGTGATATCTGGTTTAGCGGATGATTTTCTTTTTCCAACTGGGCTTTTTCTGAGCCCCTGAAAATTATCTGTTTAAATTTACTCTGCCCGTTTTCATTTGTTTTCGCAAATTCTACAACCGATTCGATCGTATTTATTAAATCATTTTTCTCAATAAAAAATGCCTGAAACCGCATGTTCCCTTCAACTTTTCCGTTCTCGGGATTGTATATTCCCTCTCCTGGCCTTGTTAAGTCCCTGGCAGCCGGATTTCGGTCATCAAGAATCTGATTCGCATCCAAATCTGAACACATCAATGCTATACGGATATCAATCAGTTCCTTAGTACTTTTCTTTATTGAGTTTCCTGATAAGGTTTGAGAAGAAAAAAGTGTATTAATTCCGAAGGCCCGGCCTTTTCTAACTATCCTGTCGAACTTATCATCTACTGCCTGTTTAATATTATCATCCTCAGCATAAAACTCCTGAAATTCATCCACAATTAGCATAACCCTGGGCATTCTTACATCAGGAAAGTTTTCGTGAAATTGTTCAATGTTTTGTACCCCCGTTTTACTAAATTCGCTTTCTCTTCGCACCAATTCTTTTTCAACCCCGTCCAAAACACTAAGTCCAAACTCACGTTCGGATTCAATTGCAATTGTGCGTATATGGGGAATTTTTTTATCTGCATATATGGTAAATTCTACCCCACCCTTAAAATCTATGAGGTAGATCTCAAGCTGGTCAGGAGAATATTTCCATATTGAATTAGCGATAATTACATGAAGCAGATTACTTTTTCCCGACCCTGGTTTACCAATTAATAAAGCCTGATTATCATCATCATTGTCAAACTGCAGGTTTTGTACCTCCAACGCATGTCTTCCAATTGGTACCGCAAAACGCTTATGTGCTTTTTCTTTCCACCATTTTTCTTTCGGATCAATATATTTTGTAAAAGGAACTTTAACGGAGCTGGTATTGGGTAGTTCTTTATTAACAAAATCAACAATTGTATTGTAAGGTAAATTATTATCAAAAGCAAAGTGCCGATATGCAAGGCTATTCGTACCCTCATCTATAATTAGGGTAGCAGATTTTCCTAATTTTTCTATAATTTTCTTTTCGATCTTCAATTGTTCCTTTGCAGCTTTTCTGGATAGTTTAAAAGTTCCGGCACTCTTAATATCCAATAATTTCACATCCCATTCATCGCCAATCTCACAAATGCCATCCATGGATTCTAATCGTTCCTCAGAAATTTCACTTATATGTACCATTCCTTCCTTACCAGGCAGAAATTCTACAAATGCACCAACCTCCGCTATCCTTTTAATAACCCCCTTATAAATTTCTCCGATTTTCGGTGTTTTAGCAGTATCATTAATTATTCCATCGATTTCATTTTGTCGTTGGCCATTATTAATATTCAAGTTAATTTCCGTTAAATTAGCTGAATTAAAGGAATCCCAACTCATTCCATATGGCAATTTTCCATTTTTATCGTTTACCAGTATAGTGTGGATACCAGCTCTGGGGCCACTCTTAATAATGTTCAATAATTTTCCAGCAGTTGTATCATTAAAGCCATGGGGAAAATTATAGACAATCAATAACCGGTAGGGTTCCGCCACTTCTTTCGTTTTTTCGTTATAGTCAGCAATGTCTTTATATTTATCCTGCAAATATTTTTGAATAACATTTTCTATCGCTCTTGTTAATATTGATAACTGATTTTCAATATCATTATGTTGTGTAAATACCATACCCCCATATATTTCTCTTAACAACGGCGTAAAAGGCGCCGCATTACCACCAAGTTCCAACGGGTCAATAAATGTAATTTTTGTTTTGCTGGCCTGAAGCGACAGCAGGGTACGTGCAATAATATTGTGAGATATCCTTATTGCTTCTTTCGTTTCTTTTTGATCATTACAATTAAAAACAAGATTTGATTTATTCAAAAACGGAATACATCTAGGTACATCAATTGAACTTTTTTTGCCATCAAGATTAATGGATATCTGTTCCGACCCTAAACGAAAATTGGTTGCAACCAAGTCCTTTGCTTTGAATACCTTTTCGCTATCCCAGCTTATTCCGTTGCTGTTAAACAATTCAGGCAATTTATCCAGTTCAAAAACTAAAGTAGAAAGTAAATCTTTAGTTTTATCAATTTTATTCCTGGAATCGATATCCAACTTCGAAATAGTAATCCGCTTTTTATTTTCAAACTCCCTTATTTTTGTTTCATACTCGGCATTTTTTTTACTAATACTGTTATTCATTTCGTTTTCAGCAGCATGTATAAAATCATCGATATTTTTTCGTTCAATTGAGGCCTGAGCAATAACAGCAGTTTTAGCATCGTCATTTATGCTCTTAATTTGTGATTGGTCCTGTGCCGTATAAAATTCTTTTCTGGCGTGTATAAAACTACTCAGGGTAATATCCGTGCTGTTAACCAGTAGGCCAATAAGCCAATGGCTAAGTATTCCTAAAGCAATACCAATCAGCCATAAGTCACCTCCAAATGCCAATAAAATTCCTAAAACCACTCCACCCCATTTAACGGCAGTATAAGTAGTTTTTAAACTTTTCCATCTGTCCTGCAACTTCAACAAAACACTTGTAATGTAATTACCACTGTTAAATCCATCTTCCAAGTCTTTAATTTTTTGCCGACATTGATCTCTCAAAAAAGAAATTCTATTATTATGGTTGGAGTCAATCAAATTCTTTTCATTATTCAGATCTGAAGTGATTCTACGGAACTCAGTATCAATTGCGAGAAAATCAGCCGTTAGTTTCGCCAATGTTTCCGGTGCATTTTGTGTTAATTTAATAATGTTAAAATAAATTTGGGATTCCATTTAATAGGGGATTTATTGATTTAATAAAATATCGTCAAAGACTATTTGTTGCATAGGAGAATTTTTAGAATCATGAATTCAAAAATCCTTATAACATCTAAGATGTGTTATAATTAGTAAATATTGAGGCGAGTTCTTAGTTTTGGTATATACTCCTTAATTAGAATAGGTACCTCCATGCACCACTTTTCCGACATACAAATAATTCGTATGACAATATAGGGAAATTTATTAATTAGTAAATTTTTATTCTATATTAATTTTACTTGCTATTAATGATTACAAGTGAATTTTAAAAGATTTGTGTTGTTTCATTAAAACTCTTCTGGTTAAGCCTATACCCCACTATTATTGATGTAACAAATAATTATTTTACAGAAAACTGTAATGTAATTGGTACATGATCAGAGATTTTTCTGGCTTCCTTTAAATCAGAAAAAGTTTTATAAAACGGAATTATACCAGCTGATGTAAAAGATATTTTACCGGAATTGTAAAAGAAATTATCAAATTCTGATGCCAGGCAATCATTTTTTATACAGGTTTGCTTTAAACTTGTTTTTTGATTTGTTAAGGCAGGCTGGTAGCCCATTTTCTTAAGCGGAATAAAAACGGTGTTACTTTGGGGTAAATTAAAATCCCCACAAAATATAATGTTTAAATCAGGATATTCCTCAGGTAAATATTTGAAGTATTTCACTTCTGTTTCAGGTTGCATTTTTTTGGTTATTGCATGGAAATTTGCTAAGGTAAATGTTTTGCCACCAGCCTTGAAAGTAGCGAAAAAAGGCTCCCTATTTATTTCATTATAATATTTAAGTTCTAACCAGGGTTTACCAACTAACATAACTTTTGAGGATTTCCATAAAAAAGCATATCGTTCTCTCTTATAAGAATTCTCTCCACTCGTTGGGTCACTAATACGATAATCCCATTTAGCTCCTTTTCGACTTAATGCATCACCTAACCTACCCACGGCTTGGGCACCACCAGGGTCTTTTGCAACTACTTCCTGAATCATTACGACATCATAATCTTTAATTGTATTCGCTATGAACTCTATTTCAGTGTTACATTTAGTTTTGCCAAAATCCATTAAATTCCAGGAACAGATGCTGATTACAGATTCGGATTGATAGTTAAAAGAACTTAACAGAATAAAAACCAGGAATATTAAACTGGTGTAGATTTTTTTTTTCATCTTAATTGTAATATCACTTGGAACAAGTTAGCACATTAACGAACTTGTTAAATATCATACGACTTCAATTATCATGGAAACATATACTTGCGTTTAAAGCTAATATGGAATTTTAGCAGCTGCTAAAATCTTTTTCACATCACTTATTTTCACAGCTATGTTTTCTCCTTGCTGTGCTGTTGTACTACTTCCAACTAAAATTCCAATTACTGTGTTGTCTTCTTTCAAAATACAAGGTCCACCGCTATTCCCAGGATTTGAGGTTGCATCTAATTTGAAAAGATTTAAGCCCTGATACTTGTCGCTGTTGATATTTCCTTTAGTAATTGAGTAATCACCATTGGGATAACCAATAAGAACTACTTCGTCTAAATTTTGCACTGCATCGGATTCACCCAAAACCAAAGGTTCAATGTCGCTGATTTCTGAAACCTCCAACACTGCAACATCAGAAAGAAAATACTCGGCAGGAACTGTTCCTGCAACTGAATGAGTTGCTGACGGTGCTATGTATTTGATTGTTGCTTTTACTTGCAACTGATTTTTTGAATGTTCAAAAATCAAATCTACTTGGTCGCCAACTTTGGCGTTCTCTACTACATGTCTTGCCGTCAAAAGGGTTGTAGGGCTAATTAAAAATGCCGTTCCAACACCTGAACCTGTTACAATTTTTGCAACTGGTTCTTGCACATCTGAACTGAAAGCAGGTTTGCTTGGCACAATGTTGAAATGAAAGAGTGCGTAAAGCACAAAGGGCAAAAACACCGATACTAAAAAGACGGTGGTTACAACACCAATTTTCTTATTGATAGAAATTCGGTTTTTTTCGAATGATGTTTCAGTAATTCCTAATAGCATAATTAATTTTGATTAGTGTTATTAAATTCAGGGACATATGCTCTCGTTCTAATCTTCCAATCCTCATCTGACATACTTTTCACATATTTCGGTTTCGTTTCATACACCTTTTTCATTTGGTCTATGTATGAAATCATCTCTAATGGAAGCAAGTCAGATTTTTCATCATAAAATACGATAATGTT
>Ga0105047_10016651_pt1 | contig 11509 bp, 10 predicted proteins | sample MAT04_FD_78384 | JGI IMG/M metagenome (GOLD analysis project Ga0105047, IMG submission 78384) | Freshwater microbial communities from Lake Fryxell liftoff mats and glacier meltwater in Antarctica - MAT-04 (megahit assembly) | ecosystem: Environmental > Aquatic > Freshwater > Ice > Liftoff... | reverse complement strand
CGAACCTATGGGGCGGTATTTCGCAACCGCGAGACGCCTGTGCCACAGTGTACCCAACACTCAGCGCTCAGCATTCAGTACTCGCAACGGTGGACGAAGATGAAGCCTCCTGTCAGACTCGTGGTGCTCGTGAGCGGTGGCGGCACGACGCTTCAGAACCTGATCGATCGCATCACCGAAGGGCGATTGATGGCCCAGATCGTCGGCGTCATTGCCAGTCGCACAGACTCGGGAGGCATTCGCCGGGCCGAGGCTGCGGGGATTCCGGTGAAGGTCGTGGAGCGCTCAAGCTCTCACTCGCCCTCGTCATCCAGGCAGACAGAAACCGCAGAGTCTGCTGCTCGTTCCGCTCCACCGTTCGCGGATCGTGTTTGGAAGGCTGTTCGCGAGTTCGAGCCGGAACTCGTGGTGCTTGCGGGATGGTTGCATCTTCTGCCGGTGCCGGGGGAGTTCAAGCATCGCGTGCTGAACATTCACCCGTCGCTGCTTCCCGCGTTCGGCGGCAAGGGCATGTACGGCCATCATGTTCACGAGGCCGTGCTGGAGCATGGCGCGAAGGTGACGGGCTGCACCGTCCACTTCGCGGACGACACTTACGACACCGGCCCGATCCTGGTGCAGCGCTGCGTGCTGGTGCAGGATCAGGATACGCCGGACACTCTTGCTGCCCGGGTGTTCCAGGTGGAGTGCGAGGCTTACCCCGAAGCGATCACGCTGCTGGCCGAAGGCCGGGTGACCGTGCAGGGCCGCCGCGTGGTGATCACGGATTGAGGGCGAGCATTCGCCGAGATAGAATGACATCGACTTCGAGGAAACGACCATGACCGTGATGACTTCCCCCAACCTGCCGACGATCGCCGCAATGCCGACGGGGGCGCCTCCGCTTCCCAGCACTTCGACCGAGCCCGAAGGAAACCTCGCGTGGATTCGCAAGATCACAGTGGAGGAATATCACCGGATGATCCAGCATGGCGTGCTCCAGGAAGGCGAGCCTGTGGAACTTCTCGAAGGCTATCTGGTGAAGAAAATGCTGCGAACACCTCAGCACGACTACGCGATCACCGTTCTGAATGCTGCGATTCTTGCGCTCCTCACAAGGGCGTATGTGCTTCGACCTCAGTTAGCCCTGACGATGAACGACAGTGAACCGGAGCCTGATCTTGCCGTTGCACGCGGACCGATCACGAAGTACCGAACACGTCATCCGATCCCTGAAGACTGCGTCCTGATTATCGAGGTGTCCTCTTCCTCGCTGCTTCGCGATCGCAATGAGAAAGCCCGGATCTACGCTCGCGCCAACGTCGCTTGCTACTGGATCGTCAATATCGAGGAGGGCGTCGTCGAGGTTTATTCCAGGCCGACCGCATCCGCAAGCTTGCCGAGGTTCGAGGGCCGTGAAGTCTTCAAGCTTGGCGACGCGATCCCGCTTGTGCTCGATGGCAGCGAACTCGGCCGCATCGCCGTGGCGGACATTCTCCCTCCCGCGGAATGAAGCCGCCTCGAAACGTCCGTTCCTACATGTGCAACTCGACGACATCCCTGTCCTTCAGTACATGATCGCGACCGACGGTTTGGCCGTCGAAGGCGCCGCTGCCCCAGACGCGGGCGGACTTCATGCTGTCCTCGAAGTCGCGGTGGACGTACCCGGCGAACTCGCTGACACTGCTGCCGTGAGGGCAAGTGAACGGGCTCGACATGTCCGGCGCCTTGCCGGGCTGCTTCGTGTAGATTCGCATCACGCCCAGCACTTCGTAGATCGCCTTGCGAAGTTCCTCCAACCCCCGGCCCTGCTCGGCGGCGATGAGGAACATCGGGTAGGCGTCGCCCAGCGTTTCCTTCGCCAGTTCCAGGCGGATGTCCGCGGCTTCGTCGTCACTCTTGGTGGCGACCAGAAGCGTCAGCAAGTGATACGCGGCAGGGTCGTCGTCGTGCTCGGGCTTCGAGCGAACCAGAGCCCTGCGAGAGAGTTTCAGGCGATCGATCACCGCCTGCGTGGCGGCGGGGCCGTCGTCGTCCGCCAGGTCCAGGAACAACACCGCGGCATCGGCACTCCGCGTGATGTCCGTGATGAACGGCTCATAGTGATCCGCCGTCACCGGCGGCAGATCGACCAGTTGAACGCGGACATCCTCGTACTCCATCATGCCCGGCTGCGGCTCGCGCGTCGTGAAGGGATAGGGCGCCACCGTCGGCGTCGCCTTCGTCAACTTCGCCAAAAGCTGGGACTTCCCCGCGTTCGGCGGACCCAGAAACACCACCTGACCGGCTCCCTGCCGAGGAATCTTGAATGTCCCGGGGGCGGCCTTCTTCGGCCCAAGCTTGGCGCTTTCGATCTCGTCCGTGAGTTCGCTGATTCGCGTCTTGAGGTCCGCCTGCACCTTCTCGCTGGCCTTGTGCTTGGGCAGGATCACCCACATTTCCTTGAGGGCCGTCAGCTTCTCCTCGGGCGTTCGCCCTTTCTTGTAGCGGGCCTCGGCATCGTGGTAGTGCGGCGGAAGATTGACAGCCATGGCGGGTTCCCATCGTGGATTCGCGGCGAGGCAATTCTACGAACCGACGCGAGCCACACAGGGATTCCAGTCCAGCGAGAGATGCTCCAGCCCCGCTAGCCAACCTGAAGTGTCGAGGAATTCGAGACCGGCACGAGTCAGCCCGACGTTCGTGAGGTCGAGGGATTTCAAATTCGCAGGACGAGCCCGCTCGGCGAGACAGCGTACGCCGACATCACCCAGGGGATTGAGCGCCAGATCGATCGCTTCGAGTGACGGCGGCAGCCTGGATTCCAAGTACTGTAAGCGGTTGCCTCGCAGCTTCAGTGAACGAAGCCTCGGCCACTCCTCACGGCAGGAATCGATTTCGCAAAAGCTCAGGTCAAGATGGAGCAGGGAGTCGGGAAACCGAGTGCCTTCCCTGGCTGCACCGACGTTGTGCGAGAGATTCAGGTGTTCGAGCAAAGTGAGACGCCGCAGATCGAGCGAGGCGACCTCGCAGCCCGAAAGTGCCAGCGACCGGAGCGAGCCCGGCAGGCCGTCGAGCGAGGATCGCGGAAGCGGGTTCCGTGACAGAGTGAGAGAGTCAAGATTCGCAGCGTCCGCCAGCAGGCCGAGGGTGGCTTCCGTAAGGCCATTCCCGCTCAAGCCCAGTGAGCGAAGCGAGGCGAAGCCCGGCCACGAAGCCAATGCGCGAAGGCCTTCGTCGCCCAGTCCGTTTTGTGCGAGATCGATCGAGTCGAATCGTGCATGGGGAGACGCCAGCAGTTCGCGAAGGCCCGCAGCACTGAGCTGATTTCCGGTGAGATTGAGGGCATGGACATGTGCGAGATGAGGGCAACTCGCGAGTTCTCGCACAAACGGCTGGATCGCGACGAGTCGGACGCCTCGGATCGGCATTTCGCGGAAGAGCCGATCGCCATGGCTGAGGAAGGCTCGCCCGGAGAGGGACACCGACTCCACGACCCCGTCGCGAATCACGAGATCGCGAGCCGAGCAGGCTTCGAGCAAGGGCAGGCCCGTCGGCACGAATGGAGGTCGATCGGCCCCGCGTCGAGAAGGTGCGTATCGTGAGGGGCTTCTCGCCATCCGTGCGAACGCGGCCGGGCTCGGCGAGGCGAGTCGCGAGTCATCGAGGCGATCGGCAGTGTGGTTCCCCATCGGCATGTGCGTCGGGAAAGTAGCCCGACGCGGAACCGCACGTCAACCGGAGATCGGAATGTGGGATCAATACCGAGAATTCCAGCGGTGCCTCTGTCTTCTGTCCTCTGTCTTCTGTCCTCTCGCCGCCCGCTACGCTGCCCGACGGATCTCGCGTGGCTGGGCGGGCATTAGCGATTCGTAGACTCGCATGGTATCGGCGGCACAGCGGGCCCAGGTGTATCGGCTGGCACGCTCCAGCGATCCGTGGCGAAGGGTCGTCCACCAGTCATCGTCGGTCGTTACACGTAGCAAGGCTTCGCGCCAGCCATCCGTGTCCTCGGCGTCCACGAGATGGGCCTGGCCGCCGAACATTTCTTCAAGCGCCCCGGCCGTCGACGTGATGACGGCGCCGCCGCAGGCCATCATCTCCACGGGGGGCAGGCCGAAGCCTTCGTACATGGACGGATAGACCAGAGCCCGGGCTCCGTTGTAAATCGCCGGCAAGTGGGCGTCGGGGATGTACCCCGCATGGATGACGCCCTTGTGCCGGGCCACATCCTGGAGGAACTGGGCAATCGGCCCCGCCTTCCAGCCCCAGCGGCCGACGAGCACCAGCGGGTAGCGTTCGCGGATCGCATCGGGCAGCGAGCAGTAGCTTTGCAGCAAGCGAAGCAGATTCTTCCTCGGCTCCAGAGTGCCAAGGTAAAGCAGATAGTGCGGCGGCAGGTTATGCGACTTCAGCACCGGTGCCACCTCCGCCAGGGGCAGCAGGCGCAGCTCCGGGCGGATGCCGTTGTATGTCACCGATATCTGATCGGGCCTCAGTCCCAGATGGCGGATCATCTCGTCCCGCGTGAACTTCGAGACAGCGAAGAAGTGCTTCGACTGCGGCAGGCTGGCGTAGAAGAGCTTCTCGAAGTGCCGAACACGATCGGCCGGGTGCCAGTCCGGGTGGAGCAGCGCGGAGAGATCGTGGATCGTGGTGACCGTCGGACGGTCCATCAGGTACGGGACGAAATTCGTCTCGTGATAGACGTCGTAGTCCATCGTTCGACACAAGCTACGCAGCCGGGCCTCCATGAAGGATCGACCCGCTTTGCGGATGCCCGAGATCGCTCGTCGCCGAAAGCGGTTGGAGAGACTGTCCGTTCCGCGAGGCGTGTCGTCTTCCGGGATCTTGGGTTCAAAGTGAGGCCGTGCGCGCGTCCAGGCCTTCACGATGTGGCGTTCCCAGCCACAGGGGAAGCCGTCCACACGATGACCGGGCAGTTTCTGCAGGTGCCGTAGCAGTTCGTAGGCGTAGCAACCCACGCCTGTTCGCTGCCCGATGGCGGCCTGCTGGTTGAGGATGATGCGCATGGCGGCTCGCAAAGCTCGTGTCGGGCCGTTCCTTCCCCGGCAACCGCTTGGCGGTATGGGATGGGGGGAACCGTTCGAGGCACACTTTTACTTCTTGAAGAGCAGCAGGTGCTCGTGGCCGATGTCGTCGTCGATCTTTGCCACGTCCTTCACATGCACGATGCGGATGTCTCGGTAACCGATCTTCGTGAGAAGTTCGGTCATCTCCGCCTTGGTGTAGTAGGTCATGCGAAGCATCAGTCGGCTGTAAAGCCAGCGGCGGATGCGGCTTTTGAACTGGGGAGCCTCGACCTCCGGTGTGGTCTCCTCGGCCCCCGTCTCCTTCAAAATCATGTGGCAGACGCCCTGGCCGCCGGGCTTCAGCACGCGATGAAACTCGTGCAGGAACGAGGCCGTCTGCTCCTTCAGCAGATGCTGGAACACCGCGAAGGTGTACACGAGGTCGACAGTGTGATCCTCCACGATCGGCAGGCCGGACGTGCGGTTCACCACGAAGTCAATGTTCGGAGCGCCATTGATCGCCTTCGCACAAGCCGCCACGCCTCGCGAGATGTCCGCGGCGATGACCTTGCCCACGAAACGCGAGACCGCATTCGCGAGAAAGCCCGGCCCGCTGCCGAAATCCAGGGCAGTTGTCCCCGGCTTCAGGAACGGCTGAAGCACACGCTCCGCCAGCACGCGGCGCGAGTCCGCGTTGCGGGTGAACTCGCCGTCGAGCACCTGCCGCCGCGTGTACCACTTCGGGTAATGGCTGTCGTTGAACTGGTAAATCCAGTAGTGCGGGCTCAGCGACAGCAGCCTTAGGCCGAGGCCCTTGTGACTGCTCTTCGGGGTGAGCCGAAACATCAGCGGGATCGAGGCACGGTCGAGGAACGCATGATTCTTGGAACTGCTCAGCAGCAGCCGGGCCATCACCCAGCCCAGCGAGGGAAAGTGGTGGCTCGAGGCCTCGGGGGCTTCCGGCACGAGGCGTTGGATCGCCCAGCGCAGAGCGCTCTTGGGCGTGCGAAGCAGCTTGACCATCTTCATCGTGTGATCTCCTGACTCGAAGCCCGGAAACGAGGATTGGCTTTCGTTCCCCACTTCGAGATCCGCGATCCCTGTTTTGAATTCTGAGTCTAGGCCGCGATCCGCACGGGCGTTCGGCTCCGTGAACGCACCACCGCCTCGTCCAGTGCAAGCTTCAGCAGCGGCCAGACAGCCTCGGGGCCGACGAGTGCTTGCATCTTCGCGCGGGCGAGCGCACCCATTCGCGTGATCCGCGTGGGCTCATCCTTCGCGAGTCGATAGCTCAGGCGAATCTGCTCGCGAAGCGATTCCCAGTTGATGCGGTGCCAGGTGGTGAGAAGTCGTTGCTCAGGATCGTGCGGCCAGCAGCTCGGCTCGACGCTTGATTCGACAAGGAAGGAACTGTCGGTATCGAGGGAGTCCGCCATACCAGTGTTCGGCGGCGCGATCGCCGGGCGCCCCGCGGAAAGGAAATCCTGCAACGGCAGGCACGAACCCTCCGCCCGCGAGGAGTTCATGTAAAACGTGCTGCCCCGCACCAGGTCCGCCATCTGAGTCTCGCTGAGATACGCCGTGACGAAGGCCACCTTGCAGACGTGGGGAATCCGGAAGTGGAGGTAGCGGTCGGCCACCTGCCGCAGCCAGAAGGCCGCGTCCTGCTTGTTCGTGGTGATCTTGAAGACCAGCGTGGCGTCCGGGCGATCGGCGAGGGCGTAAAGGTACGCGCTCAGCATGTCTTCCCAGTTCTTGCGGTTGTCCGCCGGGTTGAAGACGCTGGTGTAAACGATCCCTTCAAGATCGAGCCGCGGCTCTTCGTTGAAGGTGATCCGTGTGGGGAACTGCTTGTACGCCGTCCGCCCGACATGGATCGCGTGCTTCAACCGCTGCATGGAGTGGGTGAGGCGTTCGGGGAACCACCGCTTGACACTGGCAAAGGCTCGCTTGGCAAGGGACTTCACCACCGGCGGAGCGGGCTCAATAGCGCGAGCCGACTGCGTGAAGCCGGGGCAGAAGATGTGACAGGGCACAGCCAACGTCACCTTCTGCCCCGGCCGCCAGCGGGGGATCTCGAAGAAAGCCGGGTTCACGGGAACGGGCACCACATGCACCGGCGTCTGCACGCCCGCCTTCAGGAACGCATTGCGGGAGAACTGCGTGTGGGTGATGACGAGATCAAGCTTCTCGCACTGCCGAACCCAGTTCTCACGCGGGTTGCCGCCAAGAGCCTCCGCCGGCAGGTCGGGGAATTCCCACGCCGGCACTGCCACATTCACCGCCTCGGGGCAGTCGAGATGGTCCTGTAACGGCAGGAAGCTGAGGTGAATCGCCTCGCGCCCCTGGGATTGAGCTCGTTTCACAGCCGCCGAAAGCTGGCCCGCGGGGTCGTCAATATCCGTGGACGGGGCCCAGCGACGAAGCAGCGAGTTGAAAGCCAGCTTCACGACTCGATACGAGTACGCTGGCTTTCCGAACCGTGCCTGGAGCTGCTTCTCGGTGTAAGCCGAGGTCACCAGGAGTTCGTTTCCCGCTCCGCTCATGCCCGCCTCCTGCGCCCCAACAGCGTGACATCCTGTCCGTTCGACGTTGCCGGGTTAATATCGTCCTGCACCAGGAGAAACTTCGCAGGCTGCGGGAGTTCGCGGAAGTCGCACCTTGCCGACTCGACGGGCAAGGCCGATTAGCAGGAATTTGCGGATTCGGCAATCTGGGTGGCCTGGGTGAAGCTGCCGGTGCGATCCTCAGACTTGAAAGAATCGGCACGAAGTTTTGACCCCGGCCAAATACGCACTAGGTTTGGGAGGCTGGGTTCACTGAGGTCGGGAGAAGCACGTGTTTTGCACGGCCTGCCAGGCAACGTTCGTCGGCTCCGCGCGTTGTCCACGCTGCGGTGGTGAACTCATTTCGCCTGATGAAGCGCCTCAGAGCGACTTCACGCAGCCGACGCTTGATTCAAACATCGGTCGATCCGCGTTGCTTCATCGCTTCGTCGTCGGGGCGCTCGTCGGGCTCGGCCTTTATCTCGGCTTCCGTCGCCTGGCCAGCGGCGTGTTGCTCGCTCGAAACGTCAACCCGGAGGCGTGGTGGGACTCCATTCCGGGCCTCAGCACGATCTTCGGCCTCCAGACGGTCGCGGTGCTTGTCGGCGGACTCCTGGGCGGTGCGGCCCGAACCCGCGGTTTCGCCACCGGTGCGCTGATCGGCAGCCTCTGCGGCGGGCTGTTCCTGGCGGCGGAAGTCTTCGACGGCACGCCCCCACAACTCCTCGCCCTCTACATCCAGCCACTGCTTCTCGGCGTCCTCGGCGGCATCGCTGCGGGCGTGGGATCGCGCATCTGGCCTGCCATTCCCGAAATCGACACACCCGTACGAGCCGCCAAGACGCTGAGTTCCGTACGCTTGCTGATGACGGACATGCCCAGCCACACCGAACGGCCCACCTCCTGGCTGAAGGTGACCCTCGGCATCGCGCTCATGTCCGTCGGCGTGCTCCTCGCAGATGACTTCCGCACCGCCATTCAGCGAGGCACGGCCGGGATGTTCAAAGTGGACTCGGTGGGCCAGGGCCGGTTCGTAAGCTTCCAGCTGGCGACGCTGGCCGTCCTCGTCGGAGGCATGACCGCCGCTGCGGGCACCGGGGCTGGAGCTCGCCACGGCATGTACGCCTCGATGTTTACCTCCGCTCTGGTCGTGGGCGTGATGGCGTCTCGCCCGGGCAATCTCCCTTCGCCAATCTCGTACACCCTGGAGCTGCTCTCGGTCCCGCCCCAACCGATCACCGCCGCCGCAATGGCGATGGGATGCACTCTCACCCTCTTCGGCATCCTCGGCGGCTGGCTGGGCGGGCAGCTCTTCCTTCCACTGGCCCCCGCCCACATGCGGCAGCGCCTGCGATCCATCGATTGAGTTGATTCCAGCGCCGACGCTCCCACCCCTTGGTGGAATCATGTCGAAAGCTGGAATCACTCCCTTCTCAAGTTTAACCTCATGGCCGCACTCGACTTCCGAATCGAACGATAACTGGAATCACGCCCGATCTCCGACCGATAAACGTCTACGGTTCTGGTGCACTGGCCGGAGGCTGAAACGGCAATCCCGACGATTGTTGATTCTCCAGCCCTGAGCGGGAAGTGTTACGCTCCTTACTCAACTGCTGTCATCCTGCGACTCGCTGCAACGGCTGAAACTTCCTGAGCCCCGTTGCCTCCAGGCGATGCTTTCCTACAATGCCCTTCTCTGTATTTCTGACTTTGACGGGGGAGCCAGACATGGCACATAAGAAAGGTCAAGGCTCGGTTCGCAACGGGCGAGATTCGCAACCGAAGCGTCGAGGCCTCAAGGCGTATGGCGGTCAGTCCGTGACGACGGGAAGCATCATCGTCACGCAGGTCGGCACTCGCTACAGCGCCGGTCGCAATGTCCGACGCGCCAAGAATGACTCGCTCTTCGCTCTCTGCGAAGGGACCGTCTACTTCGACCAGAGCGGCAAGCGAGTCAACATCCTTCCGCCGGAACTGGTGAACGCATAAGACAGCGTTCGACGGCGGGGGCTTTCGGATGCCGGGGCGCGGTTCATTCCGGCGGCGGCACGCGGTCGCCATCTTCGTGGCAGCCAACTTGACCAGCGCGTTGCCCGCCGGGCTCGGTGGCGATTTCAACTTCTACAACAGCTTCCGGCAGCCAGCGGTCGCCCCGCCGGACTGGGTGTTCGGCCTGGTCTGGCTGGTCCTTAACATCATCTCCCTGGTCGCCCTTTACCGGGTGGCCGCCCGTATCTTGACCCACATACAAGCAACATGGTCAGTTTGGTGCCACCACATTCAACTGCCGATTTGGAAGTTGGAACAAGGCATTAGTTTCGGCGGGGCGCGGGCGATTTCTCTACGTCGGCCTTAGGCCGCAGACCGCACGACACAGTTCCCAGCGCGACCACCTGTTACGGCGCATCGGGATTGCGATCTCGCTTTCCTCGACAGGTGACCGCTCTGCAACGCTATGCCGCAAGCGGCTGAATCCGTCGACTTTTGATCCCGGTCTTTTCCTTCGAGATGGCTTCACTTCTTGATTTGGGCCTTTTCCCAATCTTCCCACTTCTTCAACGCTTCGGCTCGCTTCTCGGGAGTGCGGAACGCGAAGGTCCAGTAATGGTACCGGTTGTTATCGTTCAACGGTTGCTGAATCTCGTAGCCGTAAGTCTTCACGTCCTGACCGCTCACGATCACGCACATGGCCAGGGCCACGTCGCGAACTTGAAGGCCCATCTGGTTGGGGAAGCGATTGGGCTGGATCGTCGTTTCGTCCGACACAAGCTTGCGAAGTGTCGGCAGTTCGTCCTTGCCGCCAAGCTTGGCGAGAGCGCCGATGGCCTGGGCTCGCAAGTGGATGGGCGTGCCCGCGATCGTCACCGAGCGGCGAATCGCGGGCATCGCTTCCTTGATGTTGTACTGGATCACCATGTGCACCGACTGCTGCAACTCGTTCACATCCGTGAGCTTCTGGAACCACTGCCCCAGGATACGTCGGAAGATCCCGGAGTAAGCACCCTTGCCCTGCATGGATCCCACGACGTTCGAGGACATCAGAAACGTGCTGGTGGCAATGAGAGGATGCTGCCTGACCCGGGCGTTTGTCTTGCCCTCGAGCAGTGACTCCGCACACAACAGGGTGGTGAACTCCGCGAGCGAGGGGTGCTTCGGCTGCGAACCGCTGACCTGCATCTGCCCGAAAACGCCAGGGTTCATTTCGATGAACATCTGGTAACGCATATCGCCTGCCGCCTTGCTGAGGTCCCCGCCGCCGGCTTCGATGGCCGTGAGCAGCGTGGTGGCGGACTTCGATTTCAACATCGCCACGAAGAGTTCGCGGGCTTGCTTGCTCGAGTCCACGTTCATTCCGAGTTTCAGGCCGAGGAGTTCATAGTCGACTCCGCTGACCTTGCGAAACGCGGCCCAGCCTGGCATGGAGTGTTCGTAGCGACCGTCCATGTCCGCCAGGAACGTCTCCGTGCGGGCCTTGAGATCGTCCGCCTCGGACTTGGTGAGCAACCGGGCCGCTCGCAGGCGCACCTCGGGATCTTGGTGCCCGTGAACGGCGTCACGCAGAATCGGCCCGGCGAGTCGGCCCATCTTCGCGAGTTCTCGCTCGCCCGACTCACGATCCTGGTACGCTGCACTGCCGAGCATGGCAATCAAGCCCTTGGCTCGCAGGAGTTCGCCCGAAGGAATCAACAGATCCCGAGGGTTCGGCGACACCGCCTGGGCGGTTGATCCCACCAAGCTCAGGCACAACGCCAGAATAGCGTACCGAGTCATGACAGATTCCACGGGACAGAGGAGGAGAGCGGAGCCGGCGGGAGCATCGTATCCCTATTAACATGACGAAGCCTACGCCGATCGGCAACTGAAATCGCTGATTCTCGAACGGCTCTCATGGTACAGTCTCTGTGGCGTCCGAAGTCCCAGCAAGGCCATTCTTCCCGGATTCCGAGGAGAAATTCCGTGCCCACAGCGCCT
>Ga0105047_10016648_pt1 | contig 11510 bp, 8 predicted proteins | sample MAT04_FD_78384 | JGI IMG/M metagenome (GOLD analysis project Ga0105047, IMG submission 78384) | Freshwater microbial communities from Lake Fryxell liftoff mats and glacier meltwater in Antarctica - MAT-04 (megahit assembly) | ecosystem: Environmental > Aquatic > Freshwater > Ice > Liftoff... | reverse complement strand
CGGATCGCCAAAATTGCCGTTGACGACTTCATGACTCGCAGAGACTAAAAGTTCACAGTAGACAGTTCACGGTTTACAGTTAAAAACTGTTTTTACTGTGAACTGTCTACTGTCCACTGTTGACTTCTATCCTTCGTAATACCCATCAATCAAGGTGAGCGCGTTATCCAGCCCATCCAACCCATCTTGAAGCTGCTGTTCGGTCACGGTGAGCGGCGGCGTGCTGAAAATCATGTTCCAGCGCGAGAACACGTTCATCCCCGCCTCTCGGAACGCCTTCCCCATCTTCAAAAACGGTTCGCTTTGTCCCTTATTGAACTCGCTTAATGGGGCGCGAGTCTCGCGGTTCTTAACCAGTTCGATCACCTGATGCAAGCCCGTCCCGCGAATTTCCCCGATGACCGGATGCTTTTCGGCAAGGTCGGTCAAACCCTTGCGGAGTTTCTTGCCCATCTCGCGTGACCGCTCGATCAGGTTTTCTTCGCGGTAGACCTCAATCGTAGCGATACCCGCCGCCATTGCCAGCGTATGGGCGCTGTAGGTCAAGCCCGTCCACAGCGTATTCTTGTCGAAGTGCGCGGCGATTTCTTCACTGACCACCGTCGCACCCAGCGGCACATAACCCGACGTGATGCCTTTTGCGAGTGCCATCACATCGACTTTGACGTTCGGATAATGGTCAATACCAAACCATTCCCCTGTGCGCCCAAAGCCGCTCATGACTTCATCCACCATGAACAGAATGCCGTATTTGTCGCAAATTTCGCGCAAGCCGTTGAAGTAAACTGCTGACGGTTGAATCACGCCGCTTGAGCCGCTGTAACCTTCAACCAGAATCGCGGCACAGTTTTCGGGACCCTCACGGATCACAATATCTTCGACCATTTCCACAATGATCGCGTCGCCTTCTTCTTGCGTGCGTCCGCGATAGACCGGGTTACGATACGAATACGGATCGGGCGTGCGGACGATCCACGGGACGCCGGGTTCACTTGCCAACCGACGCGGATCACCGCCCGCGCTGGCGGCGGCGAAGGTCGCACCGTGATACGAATTGTAGCGCGTGAGAATCTTTTGCCGTCCGGTGAACATGCGGGCAATTTTCATCGCGTTTTCGATGGCGTCTGTGCCGCCGGTGGTGAACAGGGCTTTGCTCAAGCTGCCGGGGGTGACTTCCGCCAGCAGTTCGCCTAAGCGACCTCGTTCTGGCGTGGCAAACGACGGGTTGACATAGCACAACTTCGCGGCTTGTTCCTGAATGGCGCGAACGACTTTCGGGTGACTATGACCGATGTTGACATTGACCAACTGCGACGCCCAGTCGAGGTAGCGTTTGCCGTCCACGTCGTATACGTAGACTCCTTCGCCGCGCTCAATTACTATTGGATTCCACGACCCTTGTGCCATCCAACTGACGAACGTGTAATCCTTATTTTGCTGAACTATTTCCGCCGGGGTAGACATGATCGCTCCTACCAAAGAAATCCATTTTGTAGCAGCGATTGTAAACGAAAAGCGAAAGAAAGAAAATCGAACCACAAAGACCGCAAGCAAAAGAAATTAACCACAGAGAACACGGAGAACACAGAGAAATTGAATTAAACCGCAGAGAGGGCAAAGATCGCGGAGGAAAAAGTGATTTGCTTGTAATTATAGAGAACACTTAGGTCAAAGAGAAATAATTCTTTATCCTCTGTGTTCTCTGTGTTCTCTGTGGTTAATTTCTTTTCTTTGTTCTACGGTTCGTCGGTTGACTCGATGCTGTAGACGGGGTTGATCGCTACCCCACAGTCGATCATGAAGCTCTCGAAGGCGGCAAGGCGATCTAGGTTCGGTTCTTCGCGCTCTAACTCCATTTGGTAGCCCTGCTGCAACCAAGGGGACGCCATGCTGCAATTGCCCGCATTGGCATAGGTGCGCCCCGCCCGCAAGTAATAGAGCGGATTGGTCGGGTTGGTGTTCATCAATTGGCGATAGGTTTGCAGCGCCAGATCAAGCTGCTGGTTGGAAAGCTGAATCGTCGCCAGATAGTCGAGACAGGAAACGTTTTCAGGGTCTGCCGCCACACAGCGATCAATGTAATCTTTCGCCTTGTTCGGGTCGCCGTAGGTTTGCAGCCAGAAGAAACCGAGCGCGTACAACGCATCGAGGTTGTTGGGGTTCTGCTCGATCACCGCTTCGAGATTTTCTACGCCGACATCCGCTTGCGCCAAGCCCCACTGCGCCCACGCCAGTTCAACGGCGATATGGGGTAAGTTGGGCGCGAGTGCGTAAGCCGTTTCGAGATCGTCAAGGTAGGCGTTTTGATCGTAGTTCGCCTGTAAATTCCACAACCCGCGCACAAAATACACCATCGGGTCTTCCTCGCTGATCTCCAGCGCACGGTTCAGCGTTTGCTCTGCCATGGTTGGTTGTCCCGCATCGACGTATGCCAGCGCCATGTACGCCATTGCGGTGGTGTTGTTCGGGTTCAGCGAAAGCGCCTGTAATGCGCTGGCAATCGCTTCGGGGTGGCGACCATTGCGCGTGAGGGCAAAGGCACGAATCGCCCATGCATCAGAGGCGAACGGGTTGGCTGTGACCGTTTGTTCGGCGGCGATCAACGCTTCTTCGATGCGTCCTTCGATCAACAGCCCGTAGGTGTATTGATGGTAGACGCGGGCGTCGTTGGGAGCGCCTTCCCGCGCTTGATTGTATTCTTCCATCGCCGTCTCGACTGACCCCTGTGTCCAGAGCGCATCGGCGCGGCTGATTCGCTGGCTTGGGTCGGTGGTGGGGAGTGCCGTCGGCGCGACAGCCGTTTCTAGCCCGCTTTGCGCGTCTACGAGTCGCTCCTCAATGAATTCGCGCACGGGCGGACCAAATTCCTCGCGCCGCTCGTAAATTTGATAGCCGCCGAAAATGAGGATCGGCGTCAGAATCCACAGCCACAGCCAGCGCGATGAACTGATCAAGTGGCGCTTTTGCCGTCGCCCCCCTTGATAGCGTTTGGGTGTTTGTAAATGCATTCGACCTAGCTCCCAATCGGCGTTGGTGGGATCGGCGTGGCAGTCGGCGGCTGCGGAAGCGCACGCCCCGCATAGCCTTCGCAGTTTTCAGTCGCTAAACGCAACCCGCTCATGATATTGATGATGACCGGGTTTTGATCATCTGGCACAAACGAAACCGCCCGCGCCCGTGTCAGCGACTCGCTGAGAATGTCCCACGCTTGTTCACACTGCCCCAGATAGTAATGCGACAGACCGCGCAGATAGTAGCATTCGATTTCCTCTGAACCGAGTTCGACGCAGGTTTCAAACGCATCGATAGCCCCTTCATAGTTTCGCTGCGGGTATTCGGTTTGACCGAGCGCCCGCCATGCTTGCGCGTAATTCTCGTTGATGATCAGCGCGTCTTCGCAGTAACCCTGCCCGCGTCGATGCTCACCTATGGCGGTGAAGGTTTCGCACAAACGCAGATACGCTTTCGCGTTGTTTGGCTGTAATGCCAGCACCTGTTCATAGGTAGCCACTGCCAGCGCATAATAATCTAGCCCGCCGTTCAAATCACGAGCGGCAAGGGTGCGGTACATACTGGCGAGTTCAAAATAAGGCGAGGCGCTATTTGGATTGAGCGCAACGGCTTGTTCCAGTTGATCGAGCGCCTCTTCGTAACGACCCACCCAGATCAACGCCAGCGCATACACACGACGCGCCCCCGGATCAAGCGCATCGAGTTCGATGGCACGCTCCGCCGATTCGAGCGCCACATCATAGCGATCAATTTGACGATAGGCGCTGCTCAGGGCGACATAGAGCGGGGCAAAATCGCGGTTATGCTGTAAACCCGCTTGCGCGATAGGCACGGCGTTTGCCGGATCACCGTTCAGGTCAATCGCCCGTGCTTTGATCACATAGCCACGCGGATCAGTCGAATTGGCGGTGATCGCTTGTTCGCCGATGGCGATGGCTTCCTCAAAATACTGCGGCTCGTCTACGCCAATTTCGAGCAGGACGCGCCCATATTCGTACAGGTAATCGATGTTTTGCGGCTGCTGCATCACCGCACGGCGGAAATAACTCCGCGCTCCTTGCAGGTCGCCAGACATGAACATATCCATGCCTTGAGTCGCCAGTTCGCTGGCATAGGGAGTCGGCGGTGGTGCTTGCCCGACCATATCGAGCGCCATCAATTGAAGCTGTGAGAATTGGCTGTCTACAAAGAAAAGAAATGCGGCAATGCCGAGAATGTAGAGCAAAATCCACCGCCATGTGCCGTGCCGCCGACGGTTATCTCGAAACAACGGCTTGGAATAATCGCGTTTGATCTGCATAGTGTCTTACAAAAGTACCTCGTGACTGTAATGACTCATGGTACGTCATTCGATTTGCTATTATAATCGGATACGAAGCATTGTTCCAGTGAGGTAGGTTAACGCTTCCATGACCATTGCATTAAATTGGATAACCATAAACGCAATTCTGGCGTCAATCAGCGTGGTGATCATGCTTGGACTGGCGTTCTATGCTTGGTCAAGACGGGACACGGTGAAGGGCGGGTACATTTTTACCCTGATGCTCCTCTTCGAAGCGGTGCGGATTGCCGGATATACGCTCGAAATTGTCAGTACGGACGTAGGCATGGCGCTCACAGCCTCGAAAATTCAATATTTCGGCGTGTTTGTCGTGCTGTTATGGTTCGTATTCACGCTCAACTTTGCGGGTTTCGGGAAGTTTTCCGCGCGGGCAGGGTGGATTCTTGCGATCATCCCCACGGTGATCCTTATGCTGGCGTTAACCGATGAACTGCACGGGCTGATCTGGAAAAACATCACCCTTGCGACGGGCGATGCATACGCCGTGTTCCATGCCGAATACGGCAGCTTTTTCTATGTGTATTTCTTATTTACGATGGTGCTGCTGGTGGTGGGCGTAATTCTGCTCGTCCGCGCACAAATTCGACAATGGAAGCTGTTCCGATCACAGATTGCGCTGTGGTTGGCTGGCACATTGATCCCGGCGTTCGGTCATTATTCGATGGTCTTTGGTTGGGAACCCGTCCCCAACCTGCACCCGATCCCGCTCACGTACATGATCGGCGGCGTGTTTTTGACGATTGCGGTGTTCCGTTTGCGCCTGATCGATGTGATGCCTGTGCCGTTCGACACCATCTTTGAAAGCTCACCGAACCCCGTCATCGTGTACGACCTCAAGCGCACGGTAGTGGCGTTCAACCCGACTGCCGCGCCTTTTGCGGATTCCAAAAACTTTAACCTGATCGGCTCTCCGCTGGAAGTTGCATTCCCGGCGCTGTTCAAGGCACTGGGACGCGACCTCGATGCGATTGAAATCCACCTGAATGACGCCGATTACAAGGTGCGTATCGCGCCCTCTATGACGCGGACGGGGGGTGTGCGCGGGCATATCTTGATTCTGACCGACATCAGCTTGATTCGTCAGGCGGAACGCGAACAAAAAGCCCTGCTGGATCGCATCAGCCGTTTGGAAGCATTGAAAAGCGAAATGATCCGTATGGGCGCACATGACCTCAAAGACCCGCTGTCGAGCATTTTAGGCTATCTTGAAGTGCTGAATCAGCAAGACGCGCATACCCCGCTCGAAAATCTCAATTACTTTTTAGCGCCCATTCAACGCGCTACGAACAAGATGCTTCGGATTACGACGGATATTCTCTCGCTAGACCGTATTGAGCGCATGGCGAACGAACAAAACATGCAGTATGTTGATCTTACGCCGCTGGTCAAAGAGGTGGTTGAAGAATCGACCTTTCGTGCCTCTGAAAAAGGGTTGTCCTACAGCCTCACGATAGGCGACGGCACGTTATCAATTTGCGGCGATCCCGTACAGCTTAGAGAGGCGATCAGCAACTTGATCGGCAATGCGATCAAGTACACCCCGACAGGCGGGGTAGTCCGTGTGAGCCTCGATATGGAACAAAACGACGTTGTGTTTAACGTCACAGATACAGGCGCGGGCATTCCTCAAGAGATGCAAGCGAAACTGTTCCAGCCCTTCTACCGTGCGAAAACGCTAGAAACTGCCAAAATCGAAGGGACGGGTTTGGGCTTGTATCTCGTCAAGGGGATCATTGATCGGCATTCCGGCACGATGATCCTCAAGAGTGAATACGGCACGGGCAGCACGTTCGGCTTTAAGCTGCCCGTGTATCATCAGCCGACTGCATAGGGACGCGATTTTTATCGCGTCCCAAAACGAGATGTTGATCGCGTTAGAGGCTCATGTCGAACCACGCGGCAGTGGCTTCAATGACGGCATGTGCGTTGGTTTGATCGTCCGTCAGCACGTTATAAATATGATCCGCACCTTCGACCAGATACGATGCTTTGATAGCGCCCTGCGCGTTTTCACGATACCAGTCTAAAAATTCTGCTGAACCATCTTCTGAACCCGCGACGACCATCAACGCGCCGCTGTAGTTGGCGAATTCGGTTTGATAATCGTAGTCTTCCAAGCCTGTGAAGAACTCACTCCCCAACGTGACCATGCGGAAACCGAGGTCAATGGTTACTTCGCCTTCAGCGGCGGCGGTATCGAAGTTATCCTGTCCCAATTCTTCAATGAAAATGTCGTGCAAGTTGCCAAAGGTTGACCACAACGCCATCGACTTATAGCTATCAGGATTTTCGCCCGCCGCAGCCACCGCGATTCCCCCGCCGAGACTGAAACCGAGTACGCCGATCCGTGTAGAATCGATAGACTCCAGCCCGCTCAAGTATTCATACGCCAAGCCAGCATCTTCGACCATACCGCTGACAGTGCTGTCCACCATGCCGCCCGCGCTTTCACCCCACCCGCGAAAGTCGATACGCAGCGATGCGATTCCACGTCCTGCAAGCGAGGCGGCGAGTCGCATATACATATCGCCTACTTCATTGCGCGAACTGGCGAACCCGTGCAGCATTAACACAGCAGGTACAGCCGACTCCGACTGCGGCAGAGAGAGCGTACCCACGACGCCGTTATCCAGTGTGACCGTTGTTTCTGCTTCATTCATCGGGGCGGCATCCTGTGCAAACGTGACTCCAGCAAGGCTCAATAAACAGATCAGTGTGAGTGCAAGTGCGAAGAAGTTCAAACGTATTTTCATGGCTTAACTCCTGAAAAATCTTAAACCAGCACGAGTTTGAGAGTATATCCCTATCTAAGATTATGGGCTATCGTCGCCTGTCCTTGACGCGGGCGGCGCGTAGACCGTCACGCTGAACGGGATCGGGCTGCTCGTTTCTACCGTGCCATCGACTAGAGTCGCGTGCGCGGTCAGTTCCCAGTCGCCCTGTGCCAGCGTCCACCACAGCACCCAGGGTGCAGACTCCACCGTGCCAAGCGTTTCCCCATTCATCTCATAGGTGACGGATTGTGTCCCCGGCGATGCGCCCACTGTGAGCCGTAATCGCTGCGAATCAATGGGGATGGCGGGCGAAATCTGGAAAATCGTATACGGATCAGGCTCAAGCAGACGCAAACCCTGTTGGCTGTCCGTTTGCACGATCTCCGCGCCGCTTGGCGGTGGCGCGATGCCGTTGCGTAAACCCCAATCCCGCGCTTCTTGCGGCAGCACGAGAAACACGCGCTCGATTCGATCCGCTTCGGGCGTTGTGTCGTCGGCAAGCAGTCCGGTTGTGCGGTCAAGCGTGAACGTTTGATAGAACGTGTCGTATTGCGTTGGCTCTGTGCCGGGGATGAACCATTCCATGCGGCGGCGCGGGCATTCCGGCGTGGCGAGTAAGCCGCTCACGGCGCACACTTCCAAACGGAGCATTCCATCGGGCGGCGCGGGGAAATCGAGTTCCGGCTGACCCGCCAGCACATCACGCATAAATGCATTCCAGATCGGCGCAGCACCGCTCACACCCGTTACATCCATCATAGGCGTGTTGTCGGCGTTGCCCACCCATACCCCGCCCACGAGATTCGGCGTGTAGCCGACGATCCAGTTATCGCGGTAATCGGTAGTCGTTCCGGTTTTCGCCGCTGCGGGCTGACCGATGTTCAAGGCGCTGTTGCGCCCGAACCCCTGAATGCGGGCGGAGTCGTCGCTCAAAATATCGGTGATCAAGAAGGCGACTCGCTCATCAATCACGCGGGTGTTGAGCGGTTGATTTTGCCACTGGTACAGCACGCGCCCGCCGCGATCCGTCACATTGAGGATGAACACAGGTTCAACGCGATAGCCGCCGTTCGGAAAGATGCTGTAGGCTTGCACTAAATCCAACAGGCGAATTTCGCCGCCGCCCAACGTCACCGAGAGATCAACATCCGTATTGCCCGTGAGGGTGGTCAAACCAGCGTTCGCCGCGAGGTTGACCATCGTCCCGATTCCAGTGTGACTGAGTGTGACCACTGCCGGAATATTCATCGAGGATGCCAGCGCCTCACGGATCAGGACGGGTCCGTGTTCGACCAAACCGAAATTCGCGGGGGTGTAGCTTTCCAGTCGGCGCGTGATGAACGGCGTTTCCACGTCAAGAATCATGGTGGCGGGCGTCCATGCATCGGGTCGAGTCGGGTCAAAGGCGGCGGCATACGTGAACGGCTTGAGCGTGCTACCCGGTTGTCGATTGGCGAGTGCCGCGTTGACCGCCCCGTCGATCTCCTCGTTGAAATAGTCGGGACTGCCGAGCAGAGTCAGCACTTGCCCCGTGTACGGATCAAGTGCGACCACTGCCGCGTTATTGGCGTTTGCCGGAGTACGTCCGCCAATCGCGGGGTGATTGAGCGCGTCTAGCTGGCGGTTGACGATGCGCTGCGCGGCTTGCTGCCAGTCGAGATCAACAGTGGTGGTCACATCCAAGCCGTCGCGGTACAGGGCTTCGGGGTAGTCGCGCTCCAACTGCTTGATCACCGCCATGACGAAATGCGGCGCTTCAATCGGGAACGGACTCGCCGCGAACTGCAAGGTTTCCACCTTCGCGCCATCTGCCGCCGCTTGAGTTAGCGTGCCAGTCTGCACCATCAAGTCTAAGACGAGTTCTTGACGATCTTGCGCGACTGCAAGGTTCGTCAGCGGGTCGTAGACAGAAGGCGATTGCAGCAAACCCGCCAGCAAAGCACATTCCGCCAGCGAAAGTTCTGGCGCAGTTTTGCCGAAATAGGATCGCGCCGCCGCCTCTATTCCATAGGCGAGGTTGCCAAAATACGATTGATTGAGGTACAGCGCGAGGACATCCGCTTTGCTGTAGGCGGTTTGCAAGCGGATCGCCAGAATGCTTTCGCGCAGTTTGCGCCGGATCGTGCGTTCGGCACGTTGTTCGGGGTCAAACAGCAAATTACGTGCCACTTGCTGCGTGATTGTGCTGCCACCTGCCAGCACTTCGCCGCCATTCAGGTTGATCCAGACGGCGCGGGCAATGCCCACCACATCGACGCCGGGATGACTGTAGAAATTCGCGTCCTCAGTGGCGATCACCGCATTGATGCAGTGCTGCGGGATGCTCTCCAGCGAGATCGCCGTATTGCGCCCGCCTGTTTCGCTGTCCGCGAGGATTTCATATAACAAGCGCCCATGCCGATCATAGATGCGCGTGGATGGGAGCGTCATGCCCGCTTGAAGCTGATCAATCGACGGGAGATCAGCGAACAACCACGCATACATGCCCACGCCAAAGACGCCGATCAGGATTGCCCCGATCAGCGTGAGTTTTTGCCAGCGTTTGAGAGATTGAAAACGTTTGACGATCACGACTCGCTTAACTCGCTCACGGCTTTCCAGAGGCGTTCCACCGCAAGCACGGACGCTTCCAGATCATCACCGGGATTTTTGAGCAGGGCGTTCACGTCTGTGATGTAGCCCTCCGGCTTGATCGGCAGCCCCACGATCCGGTCTGGCGTGTCTTTGTCGCCCGCGAAATACGTCTCGTTGAGCGCGAACAGCACATGCTTCAAATGGTACAACATCCGAAGGATACAGCCGATGGTGTTATAAGCGTCTCCCCGTGCCGCAAACCCGCGTGCATGGTACAACGTGAATTCCGCGCTCCACAGTGACGCCTTGATCAAGTGGTCTTTCAGCAGCGGGGGATAGGTCGCTACGGATGCTTTCAAGTCCGCAATCACCCCTTCGGGGTCATAGAGCGGCACACAGTCATGGGTTTCAGACAGATAAATGGTGCTATGAAAGCCGAAGGTGGGCTGCTGCGCGTAGTCGATTTGCGTCTTGCCCGCTTGTGCGTCAATGATGGTTTTGCGAACGTGATCCACGCTGCGATACAGGAAATCGACTTTGCCCGCCCGTGTGTTAATCCATGCGCCGCCGTTGACCCACGCGCCCCATTGATAAAAGTCTGTGACGGTGGGTTTGCCGTCTACGCTAATCTGTTTGGCAATGGCGAGAATCCGCTCAACGGCGAACGGCGCAGAATCGTGGTAGTACAGCGCCAGATCAAGGTCGGAATCGGTTCGGGCTATGCCCCGCGCATACGATCCCCCAAGTACGACAGCGGTCACACCCTCTACGCTGGTCAGCATAGGGAGCAGTTCGTTTAATAGGTCTTGTTTATCGGCAGGTAGTTTATTCATCATGCCTATGATTCTACCTGAAAAATACCCCGCTGTACCGCGCCGTTTGATCAACGCTTGCCCTTTGCAGCCCTGACGATATAAAAACGGACTATAGTCCGTTTGCTCACAGAGTTCTAATGACGATCTAAAATAGACGGGCGTATAGTGAGATCATTGGTTTGACGATGTTATCGTGAGGAATGTGTTATGACTCAGCCTATCCATGTTCTGGGGTTTTCAGGGAGTTTGCGTCAAGCATCATTGAACAGCGCCCTGCTGCGTGCCGCCGATGAACTGCTGCCTGAAGGCAATACGCTTGAGATTTTCGACCTGTCTGCGATCCCACTGTACAACGACGATTTGCGGACACATGGGTATCCCGTTGAGGTGCAGCAGTTTCGTGATCGACTCCGCGTGGCAGATGCGGTCTTGATCGCCACACCCGAATACAATTATTCGATTCCCGGTGTCCTCAAGAATGCGCTTGATTGGGCATCGCGTCCCAATGCGGATAAAGTTGTCCCGTTGAAGGGGAAGCCTGTTGCTATCATGGGCGCAACCCCTGGGATGTTTGGTACCGTGAGGGCGCAAATGCATTTACGGCAAATGCTGGTCTATACCGATAATCCGATAGTCAATCAACCTCAGGTATTGGTCGCAGGGGCGAAAGACAAGTTTGACGCTGATCTGCACTTGACCGACGACGCGACTCGCGGCTTTGTGCGTGATCTTCTGCATAATCTGGTGAAACTCGCTGCGCTGTACAAGCGCGAATCCGCACAGGTCTAATCAGAACCCTCAATCCGCATACAAGCGCCGATATACTCCGGCGCTTTTTTGTTGCCAGTCCTATTACATAGTTCACCTTAGGCAGGGTGTCAGTTTGACCCCCACCCCGCTCGCTGCGCTCGCCTCCCTCCCCCGAATTCAGGGGAGGGCGCAAACAGGAGTCTGCTTGCTCCCCTCCTCGAATTCGGGGAGGGGTCGGGGGTG